>OFEJ01000696.1_pt1 | contig 10350 bp, 6 predicted proteins | sample 1521051 | NCBI WGS metagenome assembly OFEJ01 (sample SAMN06268701, study PRJEB24108) | sediment metagenome | isolation source: Joseph's Coat, Yellowstone National Park, Wyoming, USA | place: USA:Joseph's Coat, Yellowstone National Park, Wyoming, USA | reverse complement strand
AGCAAGTATTTAGATGAGATTACTGGAGTGCATCATTCAAGCATAAGCAGAGACATAAGGTTTGATGTTGAAGAAAAGTTGAAAAGAGGTGATTTGAAAGTAGTTATTTCTTCAACATCATTAGAGCTAGGAATTGATATTGGATATATAGATCTTGTAGTTCAAATTGGCTCACCAAAAAGCGTTTCTCGATTGATGCAAAGAGTTGGTAGAGCAGGACATTCTTTAAGAGAAATCTCAAAAGGAAGAGTTATTTCTTTGGATAGAGATGATTTAGTAGAATGTTTAGTCATGGTAAAAAAATGTCATGAATATTGGTTGGATAGGTTTGATATGCCAAGAAACTGTTTAGATGTTTTAGCTCAGCATTTGCTCGGAATGGCTATAGAGAAAAAGTGGGATGTGAAGGAAGCTTTTGAAGTTGTAAGAAGGGCTTATCCCTTTTCTACACTAAAGTTTGAAACTTTTCTTAGAGTTTTAGAATATCTTTCCGGCAAATACCACACTTTAGAAGATTACAAAGTTTATGGAAAAATTTGGTTTGATGAGAAGGCTATGATGTTTGGGAGAAGAGGGAAGTATGCTAGAGTAATATATGCTTTAAACGTTGGAACAATTCCAGATGAAGTAAAGATAAAAGTGAAGACGTTAGATGGAAAATTTGTTGGATTTATTGAAGAAGGATTTTTAGAGAGATTGACAAAAGGAGACATATTTGTTTTAGGTGGAAAAACTTACGAGTTCGTAAAAGCTAAGAAGAGCACTGCTTATGTTTTGCCAGTAAAAGAAAAGAGGCCTACAATTCCAAGTTGGTTTTCAGAGCAATTGCCTTTGTCTTTTGACTTAGCAATGGAAATAGCAAGGTTTAGAGAAAGGATGATGAAAGAAATTGAAAAAAAGAGCAAAAAAGAAGTAATAGATATTTTAAAGAAAGAGTATTTGGCAAATGAAGAAGTTGCCGAGAACGTGTATGATTATTTAAAATTAGAACTAGAGTTCCTGAAAAAATTTAATGCTAAAAAATTACCAAGCGATAAAGTAATTTTGGTTGAGAATTTCATTGACGATGAAAACAACCAAAACATTGTATTTCATACACTTTTCGGAAGAAAGGTTAATGATGCTTTAAGCAGAGCTTTTGCATATGCTTTAACGAAGAAAATAGAAAGAAGCGTTAAAGTTAGCATTAGCGACAATGGTTTTATTTTAACCATTCCGCCAGAAACTATTGAGCAAAAATTTTATTCTATTTTTGAAATCAGGAGGCTCTCAAAGGAAAATAGAGTGGATCCAAGAGAGTTAGTCAAATTGGTTAATTCCAGAAATTTTGATGACTTGCTTGTTAGATCATTGGAGAATACTGAACTGATAAAAAGAAAGTTTAGACATGTCGCTTCTAGATCATTAATGATTCTAAGAAATTATAAGGGGCATGAGATTAGCGTTGAAAGACAACAAATGAGTGCAGAGAGATTAATAAAAATTGTTAAAAAGATTGATGGATTTCCAGTTTTAGAGGAAACTTATAGAGAAATTCTAGAAGATTTCATGGATTTTGAAAATGCCAAAAAAATAATCGAAAAAATAGAAAGAGGAGAAATAAAATACGAGTTCTTGCCACTATTGGATGCTCCTTCACCATTTGCTCATAATCTATTTGCTATTAGTGAGAGTGATGTCGTTTTGATGGAAGATAGGAAGAAGCTTTTGCTTAAGCTGCATGAAAAAATAGTTAAAAAGCTTAAGGAAAAATAAACTAATGAAGCCAAATCTAGGTTCTGGAGATTCTGGAAGAACAAAAATTTTAGGTTGCGAAATGGATAAAACTTCTCCATTAATAGATCTAATAGGTCAAGTAGACGAGTTGAATAGTTTTATTGGTTTTTCGAGAAGTTTGTTGGATTTTAGAAAGCACCTAGAGTTTAAAGATATAGATGAAATATTGAAAAAAATTCAAAACCACCTGTTTTTAATAGGTTCAGAATTAGCTGGAGCAAACTTAAAAACAAAAGTTAATGAAAAAGAGGTAAAGTGGTTAGAAGAGGTTCTTGAAAAATTTGATAAAGAAGTAGAACCTATCAGCCATTTCATATATCCAACAGGGAGCATACCTTCCTCATCTCTTCAAGTTGCTAGGGCTATTTGTAGAAGAGTTGAAAGAGAAGCATTTAGATTTTCTAAGAGAAAAAGAATTGTAAGAAGTGAGATTTTAGCTTACCTAAATAGATTATCAGACGTCTTATTCATGTTGGCAAGGGCAATCAACAAAAGAATGAGAGTTCAGGACGAAATTTGGAAAATAGAAGAGTGAAATATATTATTTAATACAGAAAACTTTTTAAATTATTGATTTAACTTTTAGTACTTTGAGATTTACCAAAAATGGTGAATTCATGATAAAACAAATTATAAAAAGAGATGGTAGGATTGTTCAATTTAAAAAAGAAAAAATCGCTGACGCAATATGGAAAGCTATACAATCTGTGGGTGGTAAAGACAGAGAGTTGGCAAACAGATTGGCTGACGAGGTTGTTGATCTTCTTGAAAAACAACTAAAACCTGGAGAAATCCCTCATGTAGAACAAGTGCAGGATTTGGTTGAGCAAGTTTTGGTAAAAAGTGGTAATTACGAGATTGCTAAAGCTTACATAACATACAGAAAAAAGAAAGAAGAGATAAGAAAGGAGAAAATTGCTATATTGCAAGGGTTTTATGAAGAGGAAGTAGCTAAAAAGTTTTCTCTAAATGCTTTAAAGCTAATGGCTAGTAGATATCTTTTGAAGAACGAAGAAGGTAAGCTTATAGAAGGACCTAAACAAATGTTTGAGAGAGTAGCAATGTTAGTTGTAATTCCAGATTTATTGTATGATTCTAGAGTTTTTGATAAAGAGGGTAAACAAGAAATTAAGCCTTTTGAAAATTTTGAACCAGAGGAATATGAAGGTAAGCTTGGTTTTAAAACAGAAAACGGATTTTTAGCTTGGAATAGATACCATCTGGAGAGAATGAAAAGCCTTTATGATGAATTAAATTCACAAGGTAAAATGAAAGTTAATTGGAGCAACTTCTTGAAAATGCTAGAAAATGGGGAATTTCAGGAATATTACAAAAACTTCAGAGAATATTTTGACTTGATGGTCAGCAAAAGATTCTTGCCAAATTCTCCTACTTTATTTAACGCTGGTGCAAGATTAGGTCAATTAAGTGCTTGTTTTGTTATAGGTATTGAAGACAATATGGAAAGTATAATGGAAGCAGCTAAAGATGCTGCTTTAATTTTCAAGTCTGGTGGTGGAATAGGAATAAATTACTCAAAGCTTAGACCAGAGGGAGATATAGTAGCTAGCACTAGTGGAGTAGCAAGCGGTCCTGTTTCTTTTATGAGAATTATCGATGTTGTTACTGATGTGGTAAAGCAAGGAGGGAAGAGAAGAGGAGCAAATATGGGAATTTTAGAAAGTTGGCATCCAGATATTCTAAAATTCATTCATGCGAAAGAAAAAGAGGGTCAATTTGAAAATTTCAATATTTCTGTAATGTTGGATGAAAATTTCTGGAGATGTTATGAGAATAATGAAAAGTATCCTCTAATAAATCCTAGAAATGGGAAAGTCGTCGATTATATTGATCCAAAATTCTTGCTGAACGAAATTGCAACCCTCGCTTGGAGAACTGCCGATCCTGGTGTTTTGTTTTTGGATAACATAAACAAAAGAAATGTGCAAAAAGAAAGTAGAGGATTAATAAGAGCAACTAATCCTTGCGTAACTGGGGATACAAGAATTTTAACGCCATATGGCCTATTAAGAGCTGAAAGCTTGCTTTATTTGAATAACGGACATGATAGTGATAGTAATAATATAAAACTCTTAGTAGATGGAGAAAGCGAAGTTTTGTATACAACTGTTCATGGAAAAACATTGAGTATAAGTTCTCCAATATCAATCGATGCCAAAGTTTGGAAAGTTGGATTTAAACCGACTGTTAAATTGATTTTGGAAAATGGAATGGAGATTGAAGTAACTGAAGATCATAAGATAATGACAAAAGATGGCTGGATAGAAGCAAAATATGCTGAAGGAAAAGAAATAAAGATAGCAAGAATTGATGTTGATAAGATGGAAAATTATGGATTAAAAGAAGTTGATGGAATTAAGCTAGATAGGGAACTAGGATTTTTATTAGGTTGGTTGGTTGGAGATGGATACATTGGAGAAAAAGTATTCTTCTACTTTAATGCCAAGTCTGAGAGAGAAGTTTCGGAATATATAAAAGATTTACTTGAAAAGAAATTCGGAGCAAATGTTAGCAAGTTTGAAAGAAATAACGAGATATGGATTTATGTGAGCAAGAAAGAAGTTGTTGATACTTTCAAGAAACTAATGAGAAAGAAAACTAGCTTGCCAGAAATTGTTTTTGTAGCAAATACAGAATTTGTTAAAGGATTTTTGAGCGGCTTATTCTCAGCAGATGGATACGTTGATAAAGATGGAACAATAAGATTAACTTCATCTAATAAAGATTTGCTAAAAGAAACTCAACTTTTGCTAACTTTGTTTGGCGTATTTTCAAAGATTTATGAAAGACCATATAAGAGAAAGTTTGAGTATGTTGCTGTAAATGGAGAAAAGAGAGAATACGAAGCTAATGGCTATTTTGAACTCATAATCAAAAATTATAGTAGGAAAATTTTTGAAGAAAAAATAAAGCTAATAGATTATAAAAACGAAAAGCTCATTAACAAACTAAAGAAAACTAAAATTGATGACAATTTTGTTAAGGTTTCAAGAGTAGAATACATTGGTGAAAAATTGGTTTATGATTTTAGTGTTCCAGGCTTCAATAGATACATTTCTAACGGAATAATAAGCCACAATTGCGGTGAACAGCCTTTATATGAATATGAGTCTTGCAATCTTGGCTCGATAAATCTCTATGCAATGATAAAGTTTGATGAAAATGGAAATGCTTACTTTGATTGGGAAGATTACAAAAGAACGATAGAAGTTGCTTACAGATTTTTGGATAATGTTATTGATGTCAATAAATATCCGATTGAGAAAATCGCAAAGGCAAGTAAGAATGTCAGAAGAATTGGTCTTGGTTACATGGGATTAGCTGATGCATTATTTGCTTTGAGAATTCCTTATAATTCTGAAGAAGGATTTAAGTTCATAGAAAATGTAACAGAGTTCTTAACATATTATGCAATGTATTATTCTGTAGAAAGAGCAAAGGAGAGAGGGGTATTTCCATTTTATGATATAACAAGCTATAAGAAAGGAGAGATGCCAGTTGAAGGATTTTATCATAAAGAAATATGGAATCTAGATTGGGAAGATTTGAGACAAAGGATTTTGAAATATGGAATAAGAAATGTTGAAGTGACTAGCGTAGCACCTACGGGAAGCATTAGCATGTTCTTTGATGTTTCTAGTGGAATAGAACCACAATTTTCTCTCGTATTTGAAAAAAGAGTAACTGTTGGTAGCTTTTTCTATACTGACATAGAATTAGAAAGACAGTTGAAGAAAGAAGGCTATTATAATGACAACATTCTGAAGAAGATAGCTGATAATGGAGGAAGTTTGCAAGGATTGGAAGAAATTCCAGAAGATTTAAGGAAAGTTTTTGTTACAGCTTTAGATATACCATGGTGGGATCATGTCAGAGCACAAGCGGTTGCTCAACTTTGGATAACTACATCAATTAGCAAAACCATAAACATGCCTTCATTTACAACTGTAGAAGATGTTCTGGAAGCTTATAAAGCAGCTTATAAAATGGGATGCAAGGGAGTGACAATTTATAGAGAAGGTAGCAAATCTAAACAAGTTTTGTATGCTCCTTCTCAGGCTGAAGAAAAGAGAATATTTGAAGTTTTGAAGTTGATCAAAAATGATACGATAAAGATAATGAAAAAGCTTGGGTTAAAGGAGCCCAGATGGATAGTAGAATTTAATACAACAGGAAAAATAGAAAAGACAAAAAATGAAAATCAAAAGAATGGAAAAATAGAAAAATGTCCTGTTTGTGGTTCTGAAAGATTAGTTTATCAAGCTGGTTGTGTGACTTGCTTAGATTGTGGTTGGTCCGCTTGCTTAATATCTTAAAATTTAAAAAATCTTTTATTTTACGAATTGAGTTCATTTAATGGAAGAAATTAGAAGCCCTATAGTAATAACTGTTGGTCATGTTGACCATGGAAAGACAACTTTGCTAGATTGTATTAGAGGTACTACTGTTACTAGAATGGAACCTGGAGAACTAACTCAGCATATAGGAGCTAGTTTTATTCCTAAAAGAGTTATAGAAAATCTTTCGAAAGATTTGTTACAGAAAATGAAAATTTCAATTGAAATACCTGGTTTACTTTTTATTGACACTCCTGGACATGCGGCTTTCATAAGCATGAGAGAGAAAGGCTGTAATGTAGCTGATTTAGCAATTTTGGTTGTTGATATAAATGAAGGATTTCAAGAACAAACGCATGAAAGCTTGAAGATATTGAAAGAATATAAAGTTCCTTTTATTGTTGCTGCAACAAAAATAGATAAGATTCCTGGTTGGAGGGATCAGAAAACAACTTCTTTTCTTGAAAGCATTTCTAAGCAAAGTGAAGATGTTGTTGAGGAATTGGACAAAAGAATTTACATGATTGTTTCTTCTTTAGCTGAATACAATTTTGATAGCGAGAGATTTGACAGAGTTACAGATTTTACTAAACAAGTTGCAATAGTTCCTGTTAGCTCTATGACAAAAGAAGGAATAGCTGAGCTTTTGGCTTTGTTAGCAGGATTAGCACAAAAATTTTTGAAAGAAAAAATAAAGTGTTATGGAAAGGCGAAAGGAATAATATTAGAAGTAAAAGAAGTTAAAGGTCTTGGCTTGACTTTAGATGTCATACTTTATGACGGAAAGCTTTCTAGAGAAGATTATTTAATAATCGGAGGAAAAGAACCAATAGTAACAAAAGTTAAAGCTTTGCTTCTGCCTAGACCCCTACAAGAAATTAGAGTTGAGAAAAAGTTTATTAATGTTGATGAAGTCACAGCTGCAATAGGTGTTAAAGTTGTTGCTCAAAATTTGGAAAAAGCTATTGCTGGCATGCCAATAAGAGCTACAAAAGATGAGAAAGAGATTCCGAAGCTTATTGAGGAAGTTAAAATAGAAAAGTACGTTGAGTTTGAGAAAGATCCAAATGGAGTGATAATTAAAGCGGATACGGTTGGTAGCTTAGAAGCAATGGTTAAGCTTTTGAAAGAGGCTGGAATTCCAATAAGAAAAGCAGATATTGGTAATATAACAAGAGAAGATTTTATTGAGGGCGAACTCATTCAAGATAAGTATAGAAAGGTAATATTGGCGTTTAACATAAAAGTCGATGAGCAAACGATAAATGAAGCTAAAAATTTTGGATTAAAAATCTTTAGCTCAAATATAATCTACAGAATAATTGATGAATATAAACAATGGATAGAAGAAGAAAAGAAGAAAGAAATTGAAGCTAAGCTTGCTGCTCTTCCAAGACCTGTTAAAGTTAGAGTTATTCCCGGAGCAATATTTAGAAGTAGCAGGCCAGCGATTTTTGGTGTTGATATCTTAGAAGGAACTTTGAAGCCTGGGATAGCTCTAAAGAGAGAAGGCAAAATTATTGGAACAGTTAAAGAAATTCAGAGCGAAGGGAGAACAATACCCCAAGCAATAAAAGGAGAAAGAGTAGCCATAAGTATAGAAGATGCGATTGTTGGAAGAAACGTTTTCGAGAATGATATTTTGGTTAGCGAATTGAGTAGAGAAGATATTGAAAAATTGAGGGAAGTTCTTGATTATTTAAGAGAAGATGAAAAGAAGTTATTGATAGAAATCATTGGGAATTAATTTCTTTTCCAATTTTTCTAAAAATTCCTTGAATTTTTTCCTCCCAGGCTTATAACCTATAGGCTTTTTTGGAGACAAATAATATGCGAGTGAGTTTTTAAGTATTGTAACATCGCAATTATTTGAAAATTCTGTATCATTTGGACCGTCAGCAAAACAAATTTTTGGACCATTATAATTTTTTGCAACTTCTCCTTTTGTTTTTGATGTGACTAAATTATCTTGAGAAGATGCAATTACATCAACATTAATATTTTTGCCATAGATTTTTTCCAATTCTTTCAAAACACCTTTTATTATCTTTTCTGAAGAAGAGCTAACAATTTTTACATCGTAGTTCTCATTTTCACTCAACTTTACGATTAAATCCATTAAACTTTTATCGACATATAAATCTAACCTCTTTTTAATTCTACTTATTATTTCATCACTTCTTTTGTCTTCTTCCAATAAAAAATAATAAACAAAATTCAGAGGATTTAGGTTTTTCTCTTTAATCGCATATCTTAGAAAATTGGCCACCGAATAGACAAGGTTCTTTAAAAATATATCAGGATTTAGTAAGTAGAAAGAAGCTGTATCTACCAAAGTCTGATCATAGTCTACCAAAATCCCAATTTTTCTCTTCATATAAGAAGCTCGATAGAAAAGCTTAAATGTTTATCTTAAATCTCCACATGTGCAAAAGATTTCATAGCAAATATCATAAAGATCGTTCAAACCTTCTCCCGTTTTTGCTGAAGTCTTTACTATTCTTTGTTCTCTTGCAATTTTTTCTATAAGTTTTGAAGCGAGTATTGCTAGATCCCTATCCATGCCACCTTCCATTTCTTTTAAAGTTTTCCTGAGCTTTCTAGGAGATTTTAAAAACTCCTCTACCTTTTCTACATCTTTGGACAAATCAACTTTTGTTAAAACGTTTATGGTAGGTATTTCTAATTTCAACCTAGCTATCAAACTTAATAACTCTGCTATAGCTATTCCTTTGGGGTTGAACATTTCGGCAGGAATTAGAAAAACTCCAAGCATTCTTTTCTTATCAAAATAATCAATTATCTTTTCTCCAGAACGAAACAAAAATGGTTCTAATTGACCGGGCAAATCAATAAGCCTAAAATCTGTCTTTATTTTTTCGATTTCTGGTTTAATTTTATATTTTATTTCAATCATTTTTTCTATTGCCCTTAATAATGCGCCGTTTGGTCCAAGCTTTTCCTCATTCATTATTGATTCTATTGTGAAGAACTTTCTTATGTCGAAATCAGCTTTATACGGCAAATATTCTACTCCAGGATCTAAATTTATGCAAGAAACCGATTTATCTTGATTGTTTCTTATCCATTCTGAAAAGGATTTAACTAAACTTGTTTTTCCGCTTCCCGCTGGCCCTAAAAATACAATATCCATAAAAATCATTAGAAAAAATATTTTTAATGACAACTAAAGTTGTTGTAAAATTTGGTGGCTCTTCTATAACATTTGAGAAAAAACCAAAGAATATAGAAGAATTAATAGAAAGGCCTGAAAATTTCATTAGATACGATGAAATAAGAAGGTATGCAAAAGAAATGTCTATGGCATTGAAAAAGAGAAAAATGACTTTGGTTGTTTTTCACGGAGTAAAACAATATGGACATATAGCTGTGGATTATCTTGGAGTTAATCCTAAGGTAAGAAAATATTGCAAATTTTTGAGCGACATTTTTGTTGAAATTTTTAGAAATTTTTTGCCGGTTGAACAAGTAGATTTATCAAAATATTGTCAATGGAATGAAAAATTGAAAATATTCGAAATGTGGGATTATTTAAGTAAAGTTCAACAAATTGTAAAAAGCGGTGGTATACCAGTTTCTTTCGGAACTGTTGTTAATAAAATTCCGAGTGGATATGCAATAATTTCTGGAGATGATGCTTTTCTTTATACTGGACTCATGATGAGAGTTCAAGAAGGATTAATGTATACAGATGTTCCAATTTGCAATAAAAATCCTAAGAAATATAAAGATGCGAAGCCTTTGAAAATTTTGCATTCGCATAAAGATCTAATGATTGATATCGAATCTTTTGACAAAACTGGTGGACTTATAGGTAAAATAAAGAAGATGAAAATCCTTGCTATTAGCGGAACAAAATGTCAAATAGTGAATGCTTTAAAAGCAAAAAATGTTTACAAATCGCTCATTGGGAAAAGAGTTGGAACTATTATATCCCCAAAAATTAAACTTTAAGTGTTCTTAGTATAAAATCTAGCTCATAACCAGAAGTTTTGCTTCCTATCAAAGCTCCATAGCTATTAGCAATTATTCCGCTGGCAACAAAAGGAGAACCAAAATTAACACTCCCCTTTTCAACTTCTACTTTCAAAACATCTTTAACTAGTTCAACATCTTCGTCGCTAGCTTCTCTATGTAATATTGCTCCTTTATTGGTTGCGAAGCAAACACTTCCAACAACTTTTGAGTTTACTAA
>OFEJ01000692.1_pt1 | contig 10431 bp, 12 predicted proteins | sample 1521051 | NCBI WGS metagenome assembly OFEJ01 (sample SAMN06268701, study PRJEB24108) | sediment metagenome | isolation source: Joseph's Coat, Yellowstone National Park, Wyoming, USA | place: USA:Joseph's Coat, Yellowstone National Park, Wyoming, USA | reverse complement strand
GAACTACATGTACGCGGCTGTAATCAAGAGCATCTGGCTTGAAGGCCTGATACCGGGTAGGGCATACGAGTACGAGGGCTTCCCAGGGCAATTACTTGTAAAAAGCTGTAATTAGTTGCGAATACATGTTTCTTGCCTCGGAGTTCCCTCCATTGGGTTGGGTTTTCATACCCTCATCTGCAGGCCTGTCAGGGCTCCACATAACCCAAAAGCCCCTAATCCGCTTTGAAGACGGTGATTCAAACACCAAGACTCATCATTCACAACAAAGTATACCTGGGGAGATCTATAAATCTAAAGTAGTTATTCATAGTTATTTACAACTTATTGCAAGTAATTACAGATCTGTCACACGCTGTTGCTGGTGGTGCAGAGTCTAGAGAAATTAGTGTAGACTTAGTCATATCAACAAACATAGATGAACCGCTGATAAGCGACATACTGGCTGGAAAACTAGAAATAGCGGTAGAAACTTTACATAGGAGTTGTGTAAGTTTAAGTGAGAACTGTTAGGAAAACTCAGAAGAAGCGAGAAGAGAGGAGCATATCCAACTCGAATACAATGGTTTCTAAGATTCACCCCAATTAGACTTTATATGAATGCCCCGCCTCCTTAGAGACCTCGGTAAGACCAGGAAAACATGGTACATCTTGGACTCTAAAAACATAACGAGAAGAGCCTCTCCAATAATTATAGCGTATCACGAATTAGGGAATGTATTTGGTGACAGTGTATGCGTTACAATACTGGTGTCAGGTAACTGGCCTACTAGGCTTACATTGATTGGAGTTAGTAGGAAGCAAATAGAAATGAAGCAAAAAGAAAAAGAAGTCAAGCAAATAGAAACCAATGTAGATAAATTAATGATGTTTATAGAGTTGCTTTTAATAAACTGTCAAACTACCTTTGCTAAATTTAATGCATTAATGCAAACTATTTGCCCTAAGCGAGTATCGAGGGGGTTTCTCAGATGTAGATATAGATTAGAGGCTATTAGAGCAGAAAACCTACAGAGGAATATTAACCTTCGAAAGAACTATACGAGAAGAGCTATTAAAAGCAGTTATAAAAGCTTCTGAACCCAAATATATACTTCGAATAATAAGGTCTCCTTTAAATCTATGATACAAAAAACTTTAGATGATATCGAATTAGATTGTTTTTAATATCACGCAAAAATTTATTTTCACTCAACACCAAACAAATTAGTAAATCCTAGACAAAGATAAAATTGCCCTGAGGCCATTTATGGCTCGCTCTGGAGTTGGATAAACGGGTATTCCACGGTTTTCTATTTCGTCCACTAAGTCCTTAACATACGATTTAGCTCCGAACCAATTAACCACTAGCGGTACCTTTGAAATTGGTATTATCTCCTTGATAATCGCCTCTTTGATCGCTACCATTAAATCCCTCGGAAAACTGCCTTCCACTATTATCAAAATAGCATCTACGACTTGAGGATTGTTGACTATCTTAAAGACTTCCGCATACATGCTATATTGTTGCTCTGGAGTTCCTTGGGCAGTTATATCTATTGGATTGTATGGATTACCAAACGGAGGTATGACTTTTTTGATTCTTTCCACTAATTCGTTTCGTAATTCAGGGACTTCAATGCCGTATTTTTCTGCGGCATCTGCTGCGAGAATTGCTAAACCTCCAGAATTTGATATTATGGCAATTCTACTACCCTTAACACGTGGTTGCTTGCTTAGAGCTTTTAAGAAATCTATAAACTCGTCCAGAGATTCCGCTACTAATGCTCCCCCTTGTTTGAAGGCTGCCTTGTATATATTTATATCGCCAGCGAGCGAGGCTGTATGAGACAGTGTCCCACGAGCACCTGCCTTCGATCTTCCTCCTTTTAGTATTACAACGGGCTTCACCTTAGTAACTTCCTCGAGTATCATAACGAACTCTCTTCCAATAGCAGGTATAGGAGGGAGACCCTCGATATATATTCCTATAACTTTTGTCTCTGGATCGTCCCTCATAAATAACAGGAGTTCTCTTTCATCAACATCTGCTCTGTTACCTAGACTAACAAGAATGTTGAAATATACTCCTTCGTCTTGGGCCCAGCCCAAAATTCCATCCAATATTGCTCCACTCTGCGAAATGAAGGCAATGTTGCCTCGACCCTTTATAGGTAATCCGAAGGCGGCATTAAGATTAATGGTCGTATTAATAACACCAAAACAATTCGGTCCCAAAATTCTTATGTTGTATTTCTTAGCTAATTTTACTATTTCCGATTGTAATACTTTTCCTTCTTCTCCAGCTTCTGCGAAACCAGAAGATATTATCACCGCAGCTTTTATGCCTTTCTTACCGCATTCTTCTATAACATGTGGAACCTGAGGTGCTGGGATAGCTATGACAGCTAGATCTACCTCCTCAGGGATATCAAGAACGGACTTATAACACTTAAAACCCAGAACCTCGTTCCTTCTGACGTTTACTGGATAGATTCTACCTGAGTAACCATCCTTTACAATATTATTAAAAAGTATTCCGCCAATTTTACCAATGTCCGAGGTGGCGCCTATAATCGCAACTGATCTAGGGTAGAGTAAATATTTCAACGTTGCTATATTTTCTTTTCTTAAGGGTTGTGGGGATATCAAATTCTTATCCCTCCTCCTTATGTGCAAAGTAGAAAAATAAATTTTCTTTTTCCTTTTATTTTGTATATTATTTGATCAACGACGAAGCTATCTCTTCGCCTTTGAAGTAAGCTCTTTTGTTTAATTCTATGTAACGAGCAGGTATGTTCTCCTCTAAAGTTTTTATCATTAGTTCATTGCTGATCTCCAACCCCGAGAGTTGAATAAAGGCACCAAGCATCAATACATTAGCTACACGCGCATCTCCAAGCTCTTTTACAGCAATTTCCGTTGCGGGAATAAAATAGACGTTACTACTGATATGTCTTAATATTTCATAGACCTCTTCGCGCGTGGGATAATGAACTCCGCTGGTTAGAACCTCGAATGATGGCAAGGCATAGTCGTTGATTACTATGAGAGCACTTGGTGCTATATATTCGATCCTCCTTAGAATTTCGCCTATCTCAAGGGATATAGCTGCTTGAGCAGTGCCTCTCATAATTAACGGAGCTAATACTCTTCCCCGCCTTATCTTTATGTAACTTATTACAGGGCCTCCTCTTTGAGCTGAACCATAGAGTTCGCTTACCATTACGTCGTACCCAGCCTTCATAGCCGCAGAGGCTAATAGTCTTGCTGCTAATACATTTCCTTGCCCTCCCACACCAGTTATAATTATATTCATCCCTGAACTCGTCGAACCCATTCTATTCACCCCCAGGAACGATCGCTTTAAATGGACATATTTGCGCACATACTCCGCATCCCACACATAGTTCTGGTCTTATTAATACCTTCTTTGTTGACGGATCCCATTGAAGAGCTTGACAACCAAACATGGTGAGACAAACTTTGCATCCAGTGCATTTATCTGGATCGACCTTATATGGGGGCTTCCTTGGTGCTATTAAGGCACATTCCCTTCTAGCCACAATTACTGCTGGTTTTCTTCGATCACCCACGTATCTTATTGCCTTTCTGAATGTTTCAACAGATTTGTTTACATCATAGGGGTCTATCACCTCAACAAACTCATATCCAGCAGCCCTTGCTATATCCTCTGGTTTAATCCATATTGTTTCTTTGCCATCAATTCTCCGAGGGACGCCTGGATGTGGTTGATGACCAGTCATCGCCGTAGTTCTATTATCAGCGACCAGCATGATTATAGGATGATTGTTCCAAGCAGCATTCAATAATGCCGGTATCCCTGCGTGGTAGAAAGTTGAGTCACCTATAACTCCTACTACAGGAATTTGTTTTTCCATCGCTATTTCTAAGCCCTGTGCGACACCGATGCCTGAACCCATGCAAAAACTTATATCTCCTATCTTAACCGCTGAAAACGGTGCCAATCCGTAACAGCCTATGTCTAATGGAATTGGCGCCTTTCTTAAGTCCACGTGCTCAAATAGCATAGCCCTCTTCAACTCATAGAAAGTGGCAAGATGCGGGCATCCTGGACAGAAGGAGAGGTATCTAGGAGGTGTAAGTTTTTTAGCTTTTTCTACTACATCCATGTTAACAGCCATGATCTTTTTCATTCTTTCCTCTTTTCCAAGGATCTTCGCAAGAGCTTTAGTTACTAACTCTAGATCTAACTCACTTGACCATGGTATATGACCAGTCTTTCTGCCAAGCACTTTCATATTTAATCCAGCATCTCCAATGATTGCTTTTAATTGAGTTTCTAAATATGGTTCAACTTCTTCTACTACTAGAACTTGCCTTATATCCCTGAGAAAGTCTAAGAGTAGCTCTGTAGGCAACGGATTTACTGCTGAAAGTCCCAGCAAACTCACCTCGCTCTCCGCGCCCAGAATTTCAACGGCTTCAGCAGCATATGTAAAGGCTACCCCATCACCTATAATACCTATTTCTCCGCTTTTTTTAACTATGTGAAGTGATGGATCACCGAATTCTTTCTCCAATTTCAATAGCTTTTCATGTAACTCTTCATGCAACTTTTGCACATAAACATCGCCTAGATAGTATTTTTCCAGGTTCTTTTTGAAGACGCCTGGTCTCCTAGTGCGAGTAGGTATCTCTCCTAGTTCAACAACACCTGAGGCGTGGCTGACTCTATGTGTGGTTCTAAGTATAACCGGGAGTGAATACTTTTTGGAAATTTCAAAAGCCTTAATCGTTAATTCTTTGGCATGCCCAGGTCTATGTGGAGTAAGGCAGGGCAGATGTAAAAAGTTCGCGAAAACTCTCGTATCTTGTTCGTTTTGGGAGACCCATGCTCCTGGATCATCCGCGACATACAATACAAGGGCACCATCGTCTATTCCTGAAAGATTAAGTGTTTGGACAATGTCAGATGCTACATTCAACCCCACATGTTTCATAGTCGACATTGCTTTATATCCAGCTAAGGCAGCCCCTCCAGCAACTTCGACAGCGACCTTTTCATTTACTGAAAGCTCTACATAGAAACCTAGTTCATCACTAACGCTAGCTAACGCTTCAAGAGCTTCGGTGGAAGGGGTTCCAGGATAGCCTGTGGCTACTTCCACCCCTGCCTCTATAGCTCCACGTGCTATAGCATAGTTACCCATCATGAGAACTCTATGTCCGGGTTTATCAAGCTTAAGAATCTCCCTTAAGCTCATATTTAACCCCCAGCTTGGTATTGTAGTACTCCGAGGTTAAGGATAAAAAATAATAAAAAAGAGAAAATAAAAACAAACTATATTCTCCCTCCTCATTAATGGCTTTTTCGCGTAATTTTGTTAATAAACCATAATATTATTACCAAAACGACAAATATTACACCAATTTCTATATCCGACCATCCATACATTATCCCGTATGCGTATATGAAACCTAGTGAGAGAACACCTACTATTAGAGCTGCTATAGCTAGTATCCATGGAATTTTAAAGGCTGCCTTTTCATGCCATTCTCTATTACCTCGGATCTTAATATTAGCCACTCCTATTAAGAACCATGTTAATAGAAATGGCACTTGGGTTACCGCAACTAGTACAATATACAATGGAGTGTAAAGGATCATTAAGACATTCAATAACCATATGGTTATTAAAGCAATATGTGGAACACCCCATCCGTTTAATTTACTAAAGATGCCGGGGAGATCCCCCTCCTCTGACATTTGATACAAAACCCTGGAGGCCGATATCATTGAAGCATTACAAGCACCTAATACGCCCGCTAATAACGCGATCCATAATAAAATAACCCCTAGATCCCCCAGAACTATTTTTCCATACTGGAATAGGGGTCTTGCCATCGTAGCTAGGCCTTCGCCAAGAACTCCTACCGCCGTTATTGTTATTAGGCCGACAAATAGTAACGCGATCAATCCAGACCCAACAGCGGCTCGTGGGATATTCTTCTTCGGGTCTTTAACTTCGGATACTATAGATGCGAAAACGTCTGTTGCATATGTAGACCACGAAGCAACTAGAGCGCTGGCAAGGAACAGAGTGAACATCCCGATCGGCGTGCTAGGGTTTATTTGCTCTACGCCGCTTTTCCAGAAAGGTGTAAAATATGAAGGGTTAATAAATGGAATGGCTACTAACCCTACTATTATCAGCGGAACAACCTTAAACACCGTTACAATGTTCTGAGCAATCCCACTTACTTTTATACCAAAGTAATTAAGGATGAAGAATATCGTTATCACACTTATAGCGAAGAGCTGTCTAGTTAGCGCTGTCTCAGGAGCTACCCCCCATATATATCTCCCAAGTATTAAAGCGACAATTGCCGGTGTAGTACCCCAGCTTATAGAGAACCCCCAACCGGCTATACTCCCTAGCAAGCTTCCCAAAGAGGCCCTCACTGGATAGTATTCGGCACCTGTTTTTTCAGGCCATATTGTGTAATCGTAGGCAAGAACCAATGCTACAATGAAACCAAATATTAGTGTGATCAGCCATACTAACCATGCTGAGGGACCTGAGATAGTGTAATTGTAAGGGAAGTTTCCATAGAGCCCACTGGAACCCAAAGAACCCAGCACTAAGGCAGCCGCCGTAAACCATCCTGCTTCCCTTCTTAGCTTTTTTCCTTCCATACTAGACCCTCTGTGTATATAGTATACGTTTAACTTTTTAAACCTTACTAGATGTATGACTCCGTGTTTGCATATGGGAGAAAGATTTGTACATTTAGTAAAGTTTAAAAAGTTAAACGTATACTATACTATGAAGATGGAGAGGCCAGTGAAAAGAAAATACTTCGAACATATACTTATATTCGGAATAAATGGCCTTATACTAGTCATTGGCATAATTATTCCATGGGCCTTGATGTTTGCGGCTCCACTATTATGGGTTATTCTCGGAGCAATACTCTATTTCATCTACCGGCATGAGGAGTAGGTGATAGATGTGACAACAGTGTGGATTATGCTTGCCGTTATTTTCTTGATATTTGCTATAGCTATAATTTACAGGAAATGGGCCGCCTCTATAGAAAGATATGTTGTCGCGGAGAGGGCTCAGAGTCCATGGATAAATGGATTGGCATTGTTCTCTACTTACTTAAGTGCTTGGGCTATCTTAGGAGGTCCGGGTATTTGCTACGCATACGGCATAGTAGAGTTTGCTACTTTTGTAGGATGGGGTATTGGTGTCTTCATAATTCTATGGTACTATCTCCCGAAGATCAGGGATCTTGGTGCCAAGTATGGGGCAACTGGACTAGCTTCCTTCATGGAAGCTTATTTCAATAGCAGGCATGTTGGCATCGTTGCTGGAATTGTGTCTTGGTATGCTTTACTTTATTACTTGGTAGGTCAGATCAAAGGGCTTGGACTAGCTTTCTCTTATGGAACAGGTCTTAAATATGAGGTGGCGGTAATCGTAGCGATTGCTGTGATCTTGGTTTATCTTATTTTAAGTGGTTTAAAAGCGGTAATTATTGTAGATGCGTTTTGCACAATTGTAATGATCGCCTTCTTCGCGGCCTCGCTTTATTTGGTTTTTGCTCTTGGAGGAGGCAACATATTTAACACTATTGAGAAAATATCAAGCTATGATCCAAGATTGCTTTATCCTACCGGGGCACCTTATACAAGTGATCCAATATCGTTATGGGTATTCTCAGTACTTGTTTATGCTATGTGGCAGTTTACCCCCTATGCATGGCAAAACTATTTAGCATTAAGGAGTAGTAAGAAAAAGGACTTAGCTATATTTGTCACTCTGGCAACAATCTCAGGCGGATTAATCACTTGGGTTTTAATGTTAGGACCTGTAGGGAGAGTATTTCTCCCCTACAAGGTATCGCCAGACACTGTTGTATTGGAAGTGGGCAAGTATTTCCTTCCTTCTCTATATCCTTTATTCATCGTAGGAATATTTCTCACGATATTGGCAACAGTTGATAGCGTTCTATTAGCCGGATCTGCTGATCTCTACATTGCTATTCGAGGAATTATTAAACCTGTTGAAAAGAAAATAGGTGCTATAAATATATACAGGTTAATAATAGTAGGAACCGCTGTTCTCGCAAGCTACTTCGCTGTCGTATATACGCCTGAGTTTATGGTGTATACAATGCTGATCGGGATGACAGGCGTCTCCGCCGCCCTAGCTGGCCCATTGGCGGTTGGGCTGTTGTGGAAAAAAGATCCTATCGCTGCCGACGTAAGTCTTATCGTTAGTCTACTATTAGCTCAATTACTAGTTTTATATGGAATTACGCCCTGGCTCACAGGATGTTTTATTGGTCTGGTAGCATCAGTTCTGCTCTACATTACTATAGTATTGGCAAGATCTCATCGTTGATTTTTCTTCACTTGTTGGTCTTCATTTTTATGAGAGCAGTTTAAACTGTAGTGAACTCTCAACGTTACGGACTTAAACAAGACCGCCCGATTTATCGCCCGACTTACTAAGTTTCGGCGACAGGCTTGCCATAGCCACTATTTTAGCCCTCAAGCCGGAAATCCCGGGTTCAAATCCCGGCCACCGCACACCTCCTTTAAATAGCAATCCTATGGGGGGATGTTTTCCACAGTTCACACCCCCACCACGGGAGAGTGAACTACTTGGTGATTTACTGGGTGAAATCATGTCTGCCAGCCCCTAGCATACCAAGGTGAACGCTGGTGCCCTCAGCAGTGAAGCACGTAGACTCATCCCCGAGAGGGTTAAGGAGAAGCTCGGGTTTGAGAAGACTCTTAGAGCACTGGACATTGCGAGGGGCTCACTATACAACTACCTCCACGGGGTTAGGAGAGTACCGGATAACGTAGTCTACAAGGCCCTCCAATACCTAGAGGAGAGTTCAACGAGATAGTTCAAGGCGTTGATAGACTCCGAGCTATTGGAATAATCATGGAGACGGCAGCATAGACTACTCCCTAATACTACAGGCTATAGCGCTAGCTACTCGAGACAAGACCTCAAGCAGGCTCTATTGAAATTCACCGTGGAGAACTTCAGGGAGGACCTCAGGAAGATGCTTGGAACAAGCCTAGCCTACGTAGTCTTCAAGTGGGAGCCGGGCTTCGAGGAGTTCCTAAGGGATGGGAAGAAGAGGCGTAAAATAGTGAGCGGGGAGACAATGGCGTATTATAGAAGCCTCTTCAAACGGTACCTCAAGGGCAAGACACTGAGCGAAGATGGGTGGAGGAGGCTCCAACCTTAGGGCTGCAGGTAGAGTTGTCTCTAAGCCCGCTGTATTAGCCCTACTAGTACTGATATTCTTCTGGGGTATACCTTGGGGTGCTGTGACAAGGTATGCTGTCAACTTCATGGGGGATGCCTGGGGTTTAAGCAAGGCCACCGCCTCCCTCATCCTAACCCTGGCCTCAATCTCGATTATAATAGGGCACATCACAGGCGGGGCGTTGGCTGACAGGAGGGTTAGGGCGGGCGACCAGCTTGGGAGGGTTAAAGTCAGCATCCTAGGCGTGGGGGTGGGGCTGGCCGTCATGCTTTCCTTCGTGCTGTACCCATACCCGTACGGCGTGGAGACATTCACGGCGTTGCTCCCACCAGCCTTGCTGGCCTTAACGGGCATGCTCTTCACAACACTCGCCTACCCTAACATAAGTAGCGTGCTGAGCGAGGTGGTTGAGAGAGACTACCGTGCCACGGTTTTCTCAGTGTTCAACATCCTCAACACCCTCGGCTGGGGTGTTGGCCCAACACTCTACGGCTGGTTGAAGGAGTACCTGGTAGAGCAATGGGGCCTCGGTATACCGGATGCCTCAAGGTACTCTATAGCCACCGTCCTCCTCGCCTGGCTAATACCTCTCGCTATATGGGTTTCAATGCTCAAAATCTACCCTAGGAGTAGAGTGGTTGAGGAGGCTTGATACAACAAAGGAGGTTAAGGAGCTAGTTAATAGGGGGGTGGAAGCGCGAGTATTTGTATTCGGTAGTATAGTCAGGAGGATTTCTGTATTGGATAAAGCGACATAGACATAGCAGTAGTATCCGAGGATTTCAAGAACAGAGAAAAAGCTGAGAAGATACGACCTTTTCTACGAGAAATACTTCGATTCACCAATAGAATTCCACCTCTTACCACTTTAACAATGGGAGTTTTTTACAGATTCAAGGGAGCCGAATACATTAAAATCTAAGTCTCATCATACTGACCCCTCTCTGTCTTTAAAGTGTAAAAGCTACCGTTAGGAGTTTACAGGATTCCCACTTCTATTCAGGGCTATATGTGTTATCTGCATGGGTAGTGAGGGTGAATGGTTAACACGAAGAGAATATACAAGCTTTTCTATTTCTATCTATCACAGCCTAAGGAGCAATAATTCAAATAGAACTATACATTAACTCGCCTCTCGTACTGACTACCTCAACATCTTAGAGTAAG
>OFEJ01000690.1_pt1 | contig 10436 bp, 14 predicted proteins | sample 1521051 | NCBI WGS metagenome assembly OFEJ01 (sample SAMN06268701, study PRJEB24108) | sediment metagenome | isolation source: Joseph's Coat, Yellowstone National Park, Wyoming, USA | place: USA:Joseph's Coat, Yellowstone National Park, Wyoming, USA | reverse complement strand
AATTAACAGTAGTTCACCAACCCTGAAGGTTAACGCATACACCGTGAGTCCCCTACCCATTTCAACTGCCTTACCATTCACCCACAGGTGGGTGTAGCCTGCGTTGAACAGGTTAAGCAGAACGTAGCCAACCACCACTGCAGTGGCGTACATTAGCGTTAGCGGGGTTTTAACAAGCAGAACCGCTAGGGGTATTGCAACCGCTACGTAAGCTAAACTTAGAACGACCGCCACTGCAGTGGCGGCGTGCACAGCATTCTCCCTGGCGTGGAATGCAATAGCCCTGTTGAAACCCTCAATCGGGAACACCAGGAACAGGGTGAATGCTACGCCTTGGACGGCTGTGAATACGCCGTACTGCACGGGGTTAATGAAGTACGTGATGAAGGCTAAAGCCGCAATTGCAAGCACCCTGTCTATGATAGACGGAATGTAGTTAACCACAACAGCCCTATTCAACTTAACACCCAGGTTAATCACAGGGTGATTAGCCAGCTGTATATTTTTAGGAGTATTGCGTAGAGTAGGTGGTGGGGGTCGTGGATGTTGGGTGTTAACTCAGCGTCCCTGTAGATGCCGTACTCATCGATACCGTAGATGCGCCTAGCAGCCGTGATGACTCTAACCCTTGCTAATGCACGTACACCTGCATCAACGATGTTGCCTAGGTAGCCGCCTGAACTGTTCATGGACATGTGGATTACGCCAGTCTTATTAACGCATATCCTGATGCCCTCGGATTCAAGCGCATTCTTAATGAACGCATCCTCGTAGATATGCAGCCAGGTTGGGATAGGCATGTGCCTTGCTAGCTTAGCCACCGCATCCCTGGTTAGAAGCAGGTCGTGCGTACCGCCCCTACGCCTGAAAGTCTCAATGTAGAAGTCAAGTGGGTTCAAGCCAAGTTGAGCAAGAACCCTCATGCGGCCTGGGTGGTAGTCCCAGTTCACACCCCACACTACTTTGCAACCACTGTTAAGCAACCTAGTGGTCTCAACCCACCAGCCCCTACGCAGCACGACATCGTCATCGAGGAAGAGCAGGTATGCGTCACTGGTTAGGTTGAGGAATGCGTTGATGACTTGGCTCCTGGCGAATGCCCTGGAGCCCACGTTATCCGTAATCGGCACCACCTCGACGCCGTGCCTAGCGGCGTAGCTTGCGATGAACCTCAGGGTGCCGTCCCTAGACGCATCACTAATGATGATGCGTGAAATGTTAGGCACCTCACTGAATAGGCGCCTAAGAACCAGGGTGAGTACACCAACGCCACGCTGTTTAACGGAATCCCTGGTAATCATGCCTACGGCGACTGGTTCAACCACCCCCACCACCCCCATCCCCATCCTCAATTGCACTGCACCTGATGTAAACCCTATACGTCGTGCCGTAGCCGTGATTAGTGGATACGACACGAATAACCTCAGGCATCATCCTAAACGCCCTGCGGAGCTTATGCTTAAAGCTGCTGTACGAAACCTCGTGAAACGGAAACATGTCCAGGTACAGCGCTAAGACATCCCTAGGGGTCAGCTTAAGCATGCAGTCGAACCCACCGCCACGGCGAGGGATACGGATAACCCTCCGCTTCGCCAACGTGCGAATCCGCTTAACCAGCCTAAGGGCAATTGAGTAACCCTTAGCAACCACTGCGGTGCTGTACGATACACGGCTTTTTAAATCAATAAGCTAGCTAAAGCAACGCCTAGGTTACCTGTTGCTGCTCCTGTGTTTCCTGTTTTGATGCAAGCAACGTGAGCCTTGGTTTGAGTATCCTGTATGCGTCAACGAAGACGCTTGAACCGCCTTTACCACTGGCGGCCGTGTTGTAGGCTAGGTAGTCGACTGCATGCGTAATGTAGCCTGCCTCGGCTTGGGCTGCAACGTGGATTATGTACCTCGCCATTGAGACTTTGTCGACGAACTCCTCAATGAGAGCAGTATCATTGAGTAGGATTATGTACTGCTCGAAGTCTATCGATGCGTAGCCGTCTTGCATCAGGTACTCCACGGCTTCACGGTGGATAATCGGCTTAGGCTTACCCAAGGTGAAGCGCCTTTGCCTAAGAACCCTCAGGTCAACGTCCTCCAGCGAAGCCACACAATGCGTGAGTGAGGTGAACCAAGTTTGCGGTGCACGCTCGGCAACAACCCTGATGAAGCCCTGCAATTCGCTTGGTAGCTCGAATACGAATTGAAACTTCGCATCGTTAACCGTAGCCAGGCACCTGACGCCAACGTCATCAACAGTGATGTAGTTGCCGCCTTTAATCAAACCGCTTAGCACGGCTATGTGGAATTGCCTAGCAAGGTCAATCGGCTTCATTCCGCTCCCCCTGCTAGAATTTCCTGAAAATCAACATGAGCACCATGTAGATTGCTATCAATGCGCCTATCAAAAGTATGAGTCTCTCGAAGTTCATGCCGGTGCCCTTGACTCTCTTAAGCGCCTGCACTGACTCCAGTATTGGCGTTAGTGTCGCCGTGAAGCTGCTTATGTGAGTAACAAGCTTATTGACAATGTAGCTGATAACTGCGCCGTCTGTGCCAGCGATAGCGATTTTGATGTTGGGGTGCACATCAATGACCTTAGAGATTGCTTTGGAGGAGGAGTGGCTCAACGCCCTGGATTCAATGCTACTGATTAGTGAATTCAATGCGTCTGGTGGTATTGCGGAGACTGCACCTGTTTCAGTATCCCCACTTGAGGTAACCACTGCAGTGACTGGTTCAGCTGCGTAGAGCGAGGTGATGACTGCATCAGTTATGATGTCCCTTGGGTGAATCGTGAGCGTAACCTTACTCCCCCTATCCACCACACTGACGGCTTTGGAAAAGTAAACAGGCGCACCCGTGACGCTGTCGATAAGCGGCTGGATGTTGGGGAGGACGACGTGAAAGTAGTAGAGTCTCCTCTTCGGGTCGTAGCTAACAAGCACATTGTTTATGTTGGAGTAGTACGCCCACATCTCGTTTACACGACCCTCATCAATCGTAATAACCTTAACATCGCCAATCCTCTTACCGCCGCCACCGAAGGACACACCCCTCCTTAGCAGGACACCCCTTAGCATGAATGCTACCCCCACTAGTACGCCTCCTATGGCTAGTATGTAGATTACGGCTGTCACTGCCCAAAACGGGATACCGTTTATCAGCAAGATGCCTGCCATGTTTATGAGAAAATGTTGAAAGGTAATAAACTTATTGTTTACTCCCTAGGCTCCCTCTCCATTATTAGTATCGCTGCGCCTGCCAGTATGTACACTGCGTTGATGAAGTTAACCACTGCGTAGTTGACCTGTAGCCCAAGTTGAGGCGTCACTATCATTACTGCGAAGCCGCTTATCATCATTCCCAATGCTGCCTTCCTCTCATCGTAACGCCCGGCGACGCCGAGCATTATGGCAAGCGGCAGTAGGTTGAGCAGGTAGCCGTAGCTGCTGGTGAAGCTGCTTGGCGGCGCCGTGGTTGGGATGTACTTAATCACGAAGGCGAATGTGATGTTGTTGAGTGTGAACACTACAATAGTCTTGTTGCTCCAAACCGTAGCCGTCCCATTGCCAGTTATACTCACGGTCTTGTACTGCGTTGAATTGTAGGCGTTAATCAACGTGAAGTTCATTGAAGCCGCACCCGTGGCGATGTTGTATGCGATTAACTCAACCGTGGTGGCGTTGATGTAGTAGGCACCCACCGCCTCATTCATGAAGATTGCCTCATTCGGGATGCTACATAGTTTAACCTGAAGCACTGAGGAGTTTTCGTAGACGTAACTGGAGTTGCAGGTGTAGGTGTAGGCTGCCTTAGCCACGTGGCTAAGCAAAGCCACCACTGCAGTGGCTACCATAACAGCTACTGCTAGGCTAATCCTCACCCTCCTCACCCCTCTCAATAATCGCATTAATCAACACACCGATGATTAGCAGTATCGGTAGGGTGATTAAAACAGGCATAACATACGCCGTGTAGCCGGCGCCCTGGTTGTAGTTGGAAATGTAGCCCGTAGTCCCATACCAGATTGCCTGGAAGTAAACGGCAATGGATTGAGCATACTGGATAACGTAAATCCCAATCACAGTGAACACGGCAATCACGAAGGCTAGTATTATCTTCCACACGTGTCCCTTAACCGTGGGAGTGTAATTTAAACTTATTCACGTTGTTGAATGGCTTGCCCCGTTCCCCGCATCCCAGTGTCCCTAATCACTTTTCATCTCCTGTCGGGACTACGCCCCCACCCTAGGGGCATCACTGACTCAGTTTTCCCACGGGGCTGGGAGCCCGTGTGCTCACAGTTCCCTCGCACACGGGGCTAGTGTCCCTAACTACTCTAGGGCATTTTAATTTACCGGAGAATAAAAAGTTCCCAAATGTGTATAAGGAAGGAAAGCTAATAAGTCGCCCTGGTGCAGGTTACCTGTGGCTGCTGCAGGTGGCTCGAATAGGGGCGTGCTTGGGATTGCCGGTGCCTTATTCGCAGCATTCGTGCTAATCGTGTTCGCATCGTACTTCTTCTACACCATGCAGAACGTAACCACGATAACGACGGTTACGGCTAACGTGACGCAGGTACCCTACGCAGCATCGGGCCCATTCGGCGTAGGCGGCTTAAACACGATAATGAGCTACACCAGTAACATAATCAATAATCCACTGGCGGTGGCGGCGTTAATATTCCTAGGCTTCATAATGCTGGCGCTGTACGGTAGGGCTAGGGGCAATAGGTGAATTAATTCTTAGGAAGGGAGAAAGAAAAGGGGAAGGGGATTGTTTTTAATGTAGTGTTTTTGAGGTGGCTGTGTTGCTTAGACGCTTCCGCCGCCGAAGAATGGCCTGAAGGCTATGAACAGTGCTGCTATTATCGCCACTGCTGCTATCACTATGAGCACTACGCCTGCCAGTGCGCTGGCGCTGCCGATGTTGGGGTTGGCCTGGTTCAGGTAGTTGTAGCTTGAAGGAATCACAACGTTGGAGTTGTTGAGCGTTGTGAGAATGTACTTCACCACACCACCGCCAACGCTGGCTCCGCCTAGCCCAACGACCAGCATTATTATGCCCACTACTATCACTGTTATTGCGCCGAGCATCGCCCTCCAGTCTATGCTACCTGGGTTGGGTAGGTTCGCCATAGTTAATAATCCACCTGAGGCACATTTAAGCTTACGCCCATCCGCCGCCGCACAGAGTCTGCCAGCTCTATGGTGGTTCATCACCAGTCAGCACCCACCCCAGGCTGGTGGGGCTCAAGGCAGTGCGGCGATTGAAACTAGTGGTGCATGTGTCTTAAACCTAACGCTCACAACCCATACGCCTTCAAGCCCGTGGTTACGCCAGCCAGGCAGGCTAATTGCTGCTTAACGTCCGTGGTTGCCTTAACGGCTATGCAGTTCACCAGGCTCTCGGCCTCGGCGCCGGTTTCAATGACTTTGCTGGCTGTTTCGAGGACTTCATTCGCTAGTTTAACGCCCATCCTGTTGGCTATGCCCAATATGATGCTTTTAACAAGCTCTGGGTTGGGCTTATCCACAATAACCTTGACGTCGCCTAGCCTGCCTGGCCTTATCAACGCCTCATCCAGTGCGTCAATGTTGTTCGTGGTGCCGACTACAAGCACCTTATCCCTCCTGGAACCCACACCATCAATGTTTTGAAGTAAAACCGTCGTCAGGTAGTAGGATTCCCTGTCCGTTAGGCTTCTCCTCATTCCAATTGACTCAACCTCGTCAATCACGATTACGCTTGGTTGAAGCGCCCTAGCAACCTTGAAGATGAGTTCAAGGTGCCATGCGGCTACCCTAGCCCCCTCACGCATGAGTTCACCAGTCTTAACCACAATAACCGTGAAACCCCTGTATAAGCCAAGCCAAGCGGCGTAGCCAAGCGCCAATGCGGTTTTACCGGTGCCGGCTGGGCCGAACAGGATGATGCCGTGGATCGGCCTGGCCCTACTTGACTCGAAGCTTTCACTCACCTTGATGAGCTCCCTCTTAACCGAGTCCATTCCTATTAACACGTTCCAATTCTCCTCAAGCATCCTCTCCTTTTCTTCACCTGTGGCGATGTGCGTTATGTGGCCGTATATTGCATTGTAAACCTCGTCCTTGGCGACGTTCCTCATGAACCAGGACACTGCCCCAGCGACCCACGTGGCGAGACCGGGGGGTAGTGCAGGTAGGCCGCCTAGTACGCCGGCTAGTAGTGGTTGGGCGTTGGGTAGTGGGATGAACCCGCCCGCTAGTTTTCCTGCCATGTAGCCTACGGTGAACATGACCGCCACTGCAGTGGCTTCCGTAACCAGCCAGCCTGGCACGGGGTGGATGATTATGGGTGCACCTGTGGTGAATAACATAACAGGCTTGGGTGCCATGGATGCGTCACCGGTGAGCACACTGCTAATGAGTAGTGGCGGCAGCACTGCAGTGAAGGGTAGCCATGGTGTTGAGAATGCTTCACTCAACGCCACCGCACCCGAGGCCGCAGCGTAGGCTATTGCTAAGACTGGGTTAGTTAACCCGCCGTAGAGGGAGCCAACCAGGTAGGCTAAACTGGGCGCACTTGCCTGAACCTCGCTATTCACCTTGATGGCGTAAACCGCCACTGCCAGTGCTGGGGTGTAGACGAGCAGCATGTATAGGAAGACGCCGAGCGGGTGGGTGAATACTACAGTATAGTAGTTGTACACCGCTAGCAGTGGGAGTAGGACTGCGGCCACCAGGGATGCGCCTGCATCGCCCCTAACCATGCTCCACGCCAACAGGGCGAGGTAAAGCACTGCGCCAACCCAGTTACCGGTCAAGGCAATTGGCATGTAGGCTACCGCATAGTTCACAAGCATGATTAACCGGGCCTGAACCCTACCCGAAACCACGGTGGAATGCGCATAACCAAGGTTAAAAACCTTAATGAACAGGAAAAGGGAAAAAGAATAGTGATTTGATTTTAACTATACAACTAGCATTATCGGTTAGACTGTGTGCTCGTACTTAGCGAGCTCAGACTTAACGTAATCACCAATACACCTTCTCCATGCCTTTCCCTTCTCTCCCCTTGGTAACCCCTTCACCTCAGCTTTACACTTCTCTGCAGCAGCCCTGAACAGGTCCTGTATCCTTACGCCCGGTGGTAGTTTCTTTGCCCTCGCCATGCCTATGTGTGCGAGTCGCACGCATTTAAGCTTACGCCCATCGCATACCCATACTGGCCGCACAGCATCATGCAGCTGTGGTTAGCCTGCTGACCGCTGCGTTGATGTCTGGGAACTTCATGTTGCGCATTAGCTGTGCGAGCTTAACCAGGTGGACGGCGTCGCTGGCTTCTGCCCCTAGCCTAATTGGCTTCCGCTCATCAGTGTGTACACCGTAGTACTCGGCAGCCACCCTAACCAGCGTCTGTAATGCGTCTTGGATTTGCATTGTCTTCGTGGGTGTTGTGCAGGGGAACAGGTTGATTACCGGTAGGCTGGATGCGTAGGGCTGCGGAACAGTGGTTGTTATGAAGACTGGCACGGGTGCCTCAAGCACGTCCACTGGGTACCTCTCGATGATGCTCCACTCATTCACAATCACAGACGCCCCCAACAGTTTAGCCATCGTAAGCGTCTCCCTAACCTTCAGGCTGTCGGTCGGCACTAGGGCAACTTGCTTAAGCATAGTCAACGAGTTGGCTAGTAGTGCTTCTAGTAGCGCCTCCGCACCCTGCGTAATGCTGATGACTGGTCTCAGGATTACTTTACCTGCCTTATCGACAATAGCCCCTATCGTGTTCCTAACGCATGCAGTAACGTCATTGTCAATCGGCTTGGTCATGAAGACCCTCCTGAACCCGCTTGTTGGGCTTGTCAACGGCTTCGGCTTCCCCTCAAGCAGCCACTTGCGTAGGGCAGTCTCAACCTCACTCATACTGTTACCACCGTAGGCTGCCTGGGCTACGAATTCCCTGAGCTTGTCTAAACCCACCTTACCGGCTAATTCACGAATCCAAGGCACGTGCTGCGCAGCGTGTGTAATCCACTTAGCGAGCATAGTGGACGTTGGGGGTGGGATGACTTTAGGCTCACCGAACCTGCCGTGCCTGCGCAGGGCCATGTCAAGCACCTCAGTGTTCACGTTAGTAGCGGCTGCGATTAAGACGGCTCTACGCTCCCTCTTAACCCTGTCAATGCCGTCCGCTAGGACTTGGAACATGCTGTAGCGCCACAGTTCCCTACCCTCGGCAAACTCCCTGCTTACCATGAGCCACTCAACATCATCAACAATGATTATGGCGGGCTCCCTCTCAAAGGCATCATCAATAATCTTCCTGAGTCTCTGCTCAGACTCACCAACATACTTGCTGAGCACCTGGTCAGCAGTAACCTCAACCCTACTGAAGCCCACGCTGTCGGCCAGTATCTTAAGCATGCTTGTCTTGCCAGTGCCAGGCGGCCCAATGAGCAGTAAGCCTGGGTTTAGCGGCGTGCCGCCCCTCATGATTGGTTTAATGTACTCCTCCTCAATCTCCTTAATCAACTGGGTTGGGTAGACGTAGACGTAATCACCGTGTTTAACAATGGTGGCTTCCTCATCCTGTTCAAGCACCTGAACCCTGCTGACGTTAGCAACCCTAACGTTGGTTCCCCTGTAGACGATGCATGCATCCGTGGATGCATCCTCAAGTTCAGGTTTAACACCCTTGACGACGCAACCCATGTACCTCCTACCCTTCACGACGGTTACACCGAGCATTGAGTCACGCCACTCGTCACCGTTAACCTGCCTGCCACCGCAAATCAGCAACACCTCCCTGCAGTTGCTAACCAACTCCTCCCCCAGTAACTCAAGCATGTGGGTTAGGGGATGGGTGGTGTAATAAATCTATTAGTTTAATACTCCTCCTCACCCTCGTGTTGAATAGTCTTAACGATGACTATTGCGAGGAATACGAGAACCATGATGGATAGGAGGGGTATGATGACCTCGTTCCTGAGGTTGATTAGGAAAAGCACAATGAGTAGGAGAACTATGAAGATTAACCTCCTCGTGCGTAGGCTAAACCACCAGCCGGTGGACTCCACGGTTGCTTAATGAATGCATGCTTATTGGTTTAACGCTTACCTGCGTACATGACGTATGCCACTATCCCCAACACTAAGGCTATTGGGGCCATTTGCGTGATGATTGATGCCAGGGTTGTGCCGTACCGCCTGTAGTTGACGTAACTCACGTGGTACTTGTACTGCGCAGTTGAATTCCACTGCTGCGTCAGGTTAACAATCAGGTTATTCGTGTTATTCAACTCATTAACAACAGTGTTACCGTAGACGCTAAACACAATGAAGAGTATGAAAGCTGCCACAAAGGCCAATAATACTCCCATGAATGGCGTAAGCGGACTATACGGCATTACTTACCACAGCAGTGGGGAAACATTTAAACGTATCCACATCAGTGAACAATTAGTTTAAAAATAGAAACACGCAACATTAAGCATGGCTCAGTCTCAGCAGCCTGAATCCCCGCTGCTGGAGCAGTTTAAGGAGCAGTTGAGGAAGCTTGCCGAGGAGGCTGGCCCCATTGAATGCCTGAGTAATGAACTGTACAGGTTCAATGGCATGCTTATTGACGCAGCCTACATGTGCGATGAACTTGCCTTCATGCAAATCTCTGGTTATCACGAATTCACAATAAAGGCTATTGAAACTGCCGTTAGGGGGGCTCTCTCAATACTTAGAATGAGGTACAAGACCGAGGCGTTCTCCCTCATACCACCGGGTCTCCTCTACCTCCTCTACGAGTCAAACGGCCAACCTGGCATAGCAGCTACCTCCCCAATTGCTATTTTATTTGCAAGACCGACCAGCAACTTCCTTACACAATGGAGTACGGCATCCAGGCTAATACTTCCGCTCGGTGATTTAGGAAGCGATATGTTTCAAATAATCAATAGGAAGGATGTTTACATGCTTCGCATGACAGCTTCCGGAGGGGGAGGAACCCTCTCGTTTTATGCTTTTGGTTTTGCAAAGGACTTGAGGGATGTGGCTAATGCCCCCTTCGCTGTACTGTACCGCAAGGATTCAATTGACGGAATGTTCATAGGGCTAACAGTACATGATTTCATCGGCACCAGGACAACCACATTACCTGTCTACCTGGATTGGGAAATCGAAAACCTGAGGGACTTCCTAGCCGAAGCAATAGCCAACGCTAAACTAGACATGTGGATTTACATCGAAGCCGGTAGTAACCAGTTAACCCTACAGGCATACACTCCGCCGCAGGTTAAGAAGCAGGAAATTAAAAAATGATTTAATGATTTTGAGGGTTGTGCTTCTCTAGTTAATTTTAGATAGTCAGCACTTCGTACACGCCTCTAGTCTTTCTTCCTGGTCTTTGGCCTGCGCCTGCCGGTGTTATTGGCCATAGGTAGCCTGTTGTCATTGGTGGTACACCTGG
>OFEJ01000686.1_pt1 | contig 10462 bp, 8 predicted proteins | sample 1521051 | NCBI WGS metagenome assembly OFEJ01 (sample SAMN06268701, study PRJEB24108) | sediment metagenome | isolation source: Joseph's Coat, Yellowstone National Park, Wyoming, USA | place: USA:Joseph's Coat, Yellowstone National Park, Wyoming, USA | reverse complement strand
GGCCCCTCACCAGGTGGTTGGCCAGGTTCCAGTACAGGTGCGCCACGCGCCTCATTAGCTTCCGGAACAGCCTCCGCTTCCTCCTGTTCAGCCTCCGGAACTTCTCCTCGTCGCTGCCCTTCCTCGCCTCGTCCGCCTCTGACTGTACCTCGGCTATTTTCCTGGTGAGGTAGAAGTAATCCTCCTTCGCCCTCGATCCCCTGTAGAGGAGCCAAGTGCCATTGCTCGTCACCGCGCTGGCGAGTATGTTGATCCCTAGGTCCACCCCCGCGGCCCCGTCGCCCCTCGACCCCGCTATCTGAATGGACCTCCTCTCGCCGCGAACGATATACTTGCTCTTCTTTCCCGTTTTAGTTTCCTCGACGCCCACCTCCACGGGGATGGAGGCGTACCAGGCCCTCCTCGCCTCGTCGTAGCGTATCTCCAGCCTGCCCTGCTTGCCGTACCACCTCAGCCTGCCCGCGAAATTAATTTCGAGATCGAAGTCCCTCAGGACTAGTCTGTGATTCTGCTCGTCCACGACATATCTGTCCTGCCTGACGACCAGTATGAGTTTCCTCTCCTTACCCTCCCTATCCTTCCAATACTTTGGCGGGCCGACGCGCTTCACGTGGGGCGGCAGCTTCCCCTCTTTCTTCAGCTTCAACAGTGAGAAGAACGAGTTCCATGCCTCGTTGTTCTTCTGCAGGACCGCCTGGGCGTTGACGCCGAGCACATTCTTGTACCTCTCATAGTATCTGTCCCACGTCCCCTCGAGGTCCACTTGTTGTTGCTGGAAGAATTGTTGCCTCCTCTCGTAGTTGACCTCATTGAAGAGTTTTGCCGAGATGCTAGCTAACCTCCTGAGCTTCCTCCCCTGGGAGCCGCTCGGCAGGAGGCGGACCACGTTCGCCCTCCTATACGTGTACTTGACCTCGCGGATGCCCCCCTCCGGTATCGCGGGAGGAATCGGCTCCCGCCCCTCATCTCCGAGAAGTTGACCGGAGGCGAGCATCCGGAGGGAAAAATGGAGGTTTGAGTTTAAAGGCTTTCACCCCGCCCGGTGTTGGTCAGATAAGCCCAAATGGGCGGACCATCCCCACGGCCCCCATACACATACCTGTGCTTTCCACTTCAACCCGGTGAGGGAGCTGGAGGGGATGATCCGCGCCCCCGGCACATTCAGCGACAAAAATACCTATCGAGGAGAAGGCGCACGCGCTCTACCTCTAAATGGCCGACCTATCGTCCTGGGAGATAGCCGACGCGATGGGGGATCATTATGGAAGGAAGCCGCCCCACTCCTCGGTGCTCAACTGGGCCCGCGCGCTCGGGTCGCAGGTGGATCATACCGCCGAGGGGGAGGAGGCCCGTCGCGGTGGACGAGGCCGCGGAGAAGGCTAACGGCCGGGAGGTCTGCGCGTGGGCCGCGATGGGCGTGGACACCGGGGAGCTCCAGGCCATGAAGGCGACGTGGACCAGGACTTCGTGGACGCGCCCTCCTCTTCCTGAGCCGGGTGCCCGAGGCTTTTGCCCCAAAGGTTTGGGGCGAAGTGGGCCCAATGGAACGGCGGCGCACTCCCCCGCAGCGCTGATGATGACTCAGGGATCCCATCGGCTCGTTATGTCCGGGGCCGCGGGCCGGAACGCTTGAAAACGCTTGAACGGGATATCCCAATGACCCTATTGGAATGTCGGGCACGGATCGGAGGGCGCGGTCAGGAGGGCGGCGAGGGAGCTGCTGGGCGAAAGAGGTGCGAGCGGTCGCCTCGGGAATCATCAGCGTCCGCGATCCTCCTGAGGGCGTCCCACTCGGCGCTCCGGGCGGCCTCCCACGTGAACCTGCCCGAGAACTCCGCGCCCGCCCTCCCCATCTCCTCCCATCTGCCCTCCTCGAGGATCCCCGCCGCCCTGAGCGCCATCCCGGCGCGGTCGAGCGGCCTGACCCTCTCCACGGCCGGCGTATTGTAGTTTAGCCTGATGGCCGGTATGTCGTACGCCACCGCCGGGACCCCGCAGGACAGGGACTCCAGCAGCGACAGGGAGAACGAGTCCGCCAGGGACGGATATAGCAGCAGCCTGGCGCGCGACAGGATCGCGTGGACATACCGCCTCGGCGCGTTGAACGCGAATTCGAGGGAATCCAGGATCCCCAGGCGCCCCGCCTCGGCGCGCACCGCCTCCCCCGCCTCGCTCGAGGCGAAGCCGATCACCAACCCCCTCGCCCCGGGCACCCTCCTCCTCAGCAGCGCGAACGCCACCAGGAAATCGAATATCCCCCTTTTCGCGGACCACCCTGGAGAAGAAGGCGACGTCCACGTCCCTCTCCCCGGTATCGCGCCCGGGGCACGGGTCCACGCCGACCCCGGGGTCCAGCGCCGCGACGTCCAGGTCGATCCCCAGCCTCCCCAGCTCGTACGGGATGGACCTCGACACGGCGAGAAGCCTCATGCCCCTGAGCGCCGCCTCCATCAGCTTCAGCCTGGCGTATCCCTTGAGCGATTTCGAGGGACTATAGCCGCGGACCTTCATGTTGCGCAGGAACAGCCGCAGGCCGCTCCCCTCGTCCAGCGGGAGCGAACCTACGACTGGCGTCAACTGGAGCAGCTCGGTCCACCTGACGCCGGATAACCTGAACCCGAGCGGCATGTACGCGCGCTCGTGAGGGAAGTACAGCAGATCCGCGCCGGCGCGCGCGGCGCGATGCCTGGCGCCCGGGCCGGGAGGCATTCTACAGGAGGCCGATCGCTGGGCTCGAGGATTACTGCGCCGCGTTCTCAGTAGCTGGGCAGGTCTTCTCCAGATGCGATCCGGAGGGCAGGATCGTCCAGTCGCTCGGATTCGTGGGCGCCAACATGGGATTCAGGAGGGAGGCGGTGCTCGGCTCGCGGCTGGCGGAGCTCTACGGCGGCAGCAGGAGGTGCGCCCACTACGAGGATTTCCTGGCGCTGCGCGCGGTCATCTCCGGCTATCGCGCCTGTCTGTGCAGGGATCCCGCCCGCTGCCCCGCGGTCCTGCACATCTCCGACCACCCATCGCTCACACGGAGGTCCGGTCCCTATCAGGAGTTCTGGTCCCAATACGATCGCGCGAGGAACTTCCACAGGCTGAGGAAGATGGGCGTCCGCACGTCGACGCCCGCCTATCTCGCATGGATGATCGCCTCGCTCAGGAGGAGCCCAGCAGTCAGGCTGCTGGCCTCCATATACGCCCAGTTCGCGCGAGATCAGCTTCATGTGGAGCGCGGGGCGCGACGATCACGTCAGCTGCGCCCCGCGCGCCCTCAGGACCCCCCTTATCCCCTCCCTCAGGTCCACCCTGGGCCTCCACCCCAGCTCCCTCGATATCAGCTCGTTCGACACCTCAGATCTATAAATGTCCCCGGGCCTCGGGGGGCCGCGCTCGAACTCGATCCCCCTCCCCAGGGCCTCCTCGAAGGCGCGCGCGAGCTCGTTGATCGAGATGGACCTCCCGCTCGACACGTTGTACGTGCGCCCCCGGACCCCGGACTCCAGCGCCAGCGCCGCCGCCTCCACGACGTCGTCCACGTGGACGAAGTCCCTCGTCTGCCCCCCGTCCCCGTGGATCACGGGCCTCCTCCCCTCCGCGATCGCCCTCGCGAACGACTCGATCACGCCCGCGTACTCCGGGCTCTGGCCCGGCCCGTAGACGTTGCTCGGCCTCAGGATCACGTAACCCAGGCCGTAGAACCTGCCATAGCCCCTCACCGCCTCCTCCCCCATCGCCTTCGACAGCCCGTACGGGTTCACAGGGTTCAGGGGGGAGTCCTCCCTGAGCGGGAGCTCCGACGGCTCCCCGTAGACGGCCACGGAGCTGAAGTAGAGGAACCTCCCGGCGCCGGACCTCCTGGCCGCCTCCAGCGCGTTCACCGTCCCCATCACGTTGTCCTCCAGGTACTCCGCGGGCCTCTCCAGGCTCTCGGGGGCGCTTATGAGGGCGGCCAGGTGGGCCACCGCGTCCGGGCGGAGGCGCGAGGCGAGCCCGGAGAGCGCCCCCAGGTCCCTCACGTCGACGACCTCCACCCCCTCCCCTCCCCTGATGTCCACCCCCACCACCTCGTGCCCCCTCGCCCTGAGCGCGGCCGCCAGCCGCGACCCTATGAACCCCGCCGCCCCCGTCACCAGGATCCTCATCCGCGGTAGACCTCCAGGTACCTGGCGTAGACCGAGCGCCACGAGTAGGTCCTCTCGACCTCCTCCCTCGCGGCCGCCGCCCGGGGGAACCCCTCAGCCAGGACGCGCGAGATCGCCTCCGCCAGCGCGCGGGGGTCGCCCGCGCGGAAGAAGGCCATGTTCTCGCTGAGCTCCCTCAGCTCCGGTATGTCGGAGGCCACCACCGGCACCCCCATCGCCATCGCCTCCAGCGCGGCCGTCGGCATCCCCTCCTGCCTCGAGGGCAGCACGAGAGCCCTGCTCCCCCTGATGTACCTGAGCGCCGCCTCGTGCGGCTGGTATCCGACGTACCTGACGTTCGGGAGCCCCAGGGCCCTCCCGATGAGCCCCTCGTCCCCCGAGCCCACTATCACCAGGGTGACCTCCCGGGGCAGGAGCCCCGCGGCCTCAGCGAGCACGTCCACCCCCTTCTCCCTGCTGAGCCTCCCCACGTAGACCACCTGCGGGTCCCCGATCGTGATCCCCTCGCGCGGCATCGCCTCCGGATCCACCGCGTTGGGTATCCAGACGGCGCGCCTGGCGTACCTGGAGTAGTGCTCGCACGCCCTGCGCGAGACGCAGGTCAGCGCGTCGGCGGACCTCGCCCAGGCCCTCTCCAGGCGCCCGGCGGCGGACCCGGCCAGGGCCCCGTGGAGCTCCCTGTGCTGGGAGGAGAAGATCCCGTGCACGGTCAGTATCCTCCTGCCTGCGCGGGAGGCCGAGGCGGCCGGCCAGGCCGGGAAGTTGTGCGCGTGCGCGACGTCGTAGCCCTCCCCCCTCAGCCTGCGGGCGAGGGCGCTCAGGTAGGAGGATGCCATGAAGGACGGGTTGTAGAGCCCCTTGAGGGGCACGTGCGGCGTGCCCTCCACCGATATCACGTCGACCTCGTGGCCGTCCCCCCTCAGGAGCTCGATGAGCCTCCCGACGTGCTGGGCCACACCCCCTATTCCCGTCACCCGCGGCGACACCATCAGTATCCTCATCGGTAGTACCCGCCCCTGATCAGCTGGTGGATCATCCCGGAGTACCTGAGGAACTGCCTCAGGACCTCGACCGATGACATCTCCAGGGCCTCCATCGGGGGGAGCCCCGCGCTCCTGATGTACCTCCTGAAGTACCAGCCCAGCAGGAGCGGCTGGAGGGCCGGGATCAGGGTCGCCGCGGTCATCGCTATGTTCCTGGGGGTCCAGAGCGGCGCCGCGTCGGGGTGCTCCCTGGAGATCACCGCGTAGGACCTCCCGTACTTGAAGTTCGTGCGCGCGAACCTGCGCCCCGTCTCCAAGTGCCTGCAGAAGGAGTCGATGAGGGAGAGCCTGTACCCGCGCTTCATCAGCCTGAGGGAGATGTCCGAGTCCTCCTTCGCCAGCGCGAACCTGTGGGAGAAGCCGCCCACCTCCTCCAGGGCCCTCCTCCTGAAGACGGTGCACGCCGTGTGGAGCCCGGGGACCGTCGCGGGGTACGGCCTCTCCCTCTGGTGGAGGATTATGGATAAGTTCCTCACCTGGAACCTCGATATCAGCCCGCCCTCCCCCGGCCCCAGCTCCGGCCTCAGCTTCCCGCCCACCGCCCCGAGCCCAGGATCGCGCCCCAGCAGGTCCGCCGCCCTGCCCAGGAAGTCCGGGGCCACGACCACGTCCGAGTCGATCATCGCGACGTGCTCGCCGGAGGACGCCCTCCACCCGATGTCCCTGGCGTACCCGTAACCCAGCCCCCCATCGTACAGCACCTTCAGCCTGAACGCGCCCGAGAACTCCCTCACTATCTCCAGCGTCCCGTCCGTGGACCCGCCGTCCACGACCACGAGCTCGGAGGGCCTCGGGTCCGCGCGCTCGAGCCCCCCGAGGCACTCGCGTATCGTGCGCGAAGAGTTCTTCGTGAGCACGACGGCGCTGATCAACCCGGGACGCGCCGCGTCCGCCCCCGCGATTAATTAGGGTAGCGCGCCATCGCTTAGCCCCGGGGCCCCGCGATCGATCCGGATCCGCCAGCCCTGGCCGACCGCGCCACGACGTCCCGCGTCCAATGTCATTCGCGCTCGTTGATCAAACGGCCACGGCCCCTTCGGTTCCCCCTTCCCGGTCGCGGCGCATGCGGCCGCCGATTGACGCAGCGCGTCGCGCGCGAAAGGCATTTACCCCGTGTCGGGCTCGAAGATCCGGTTGAAGGCGTCCTTCGTGCTTGTCGTCAACATGTGGGGGCTGGGGGGTAGTCAGAGGTTCATGAGGGAAATTGTGAGGCGCGCGCCGGCTGGCCTGGATATCACGATTCTCCAGTCTCCGGGACCGGAATCCGCGCGCAGCTGGGAGGGATCCCCGTCCACGGGTCCACGGGTGATCGAGGCTTCCATGGCGAGCGCGAGCGGCCCCCTCCCCCGGAGGATATACAGGCTCTTCGTTTCCCGGGACGTCATCAGGAGCATCGACGCCCTCAGGAGGTCCGGGGTGGCGGAGGAGCTCGCGAGGTCCGACATAGTCTACCTGTTCAACAACCTCTACGCGCGGCTCCTGGACGGCGCGGGCGACCTCCCCGTGATAGCCTCGGCCCACGCCTCCCTCTCCGGCCTGAGGGCCGCCTCGAACCCGATCCAGGCGGCCTACGACCTGCTGGTGCGCAGGGTGTACATGAGGAGCGTCAACGGGCTCCACGTGTTCCCGAAGTTCCGGGGGGCGCTCTCGCATCCATGGCTTAGGTACAGGATGGTCCTGCCCAACGGGGTCGACGCGGGCTCCTTCCGCCCCCGCAGGAGCTCCGCCGGCGGGAAGCTCCGCCTGCTCTTCATCTCGCACCTAGAATACGGGAAGGGGCTCGACGTCCTCCTGCCCCCTGCTGGATGAACTCCAGGGCGTCGGCGGGTACGAATTCCACGTAGCGGGGAGCGGATCCCTCGAGGGCGAGGTGAGGAGGAGGCGGAACGCCATCTACCACGGCCCCGTGAGCGACGAGGAGCTGGCCAGGCTCTACGGGGAGAGCGACGTCCTCGTGTACCCATCACGCCTCGACACGTATTCGCTCGTCGTGCTCGAGGCGCTCTCCTCCGGGCTCCACGTGCTCGCGAGCGATCACCTCAGGGGGAACTTCGACGACTTCGAGCGGCTCGGGTACCTGGAGTACCTCCCGAGGAGCGTCGAAGCATTCCGCAGGAGGCTGATGGACCTCGTGAGGGAGGGCCCCCAGGAGCGCGACAGGGAGGCGCAGCACAGATACGTCGAGGCCAACTACGACTGGAAAGTCATCGCCGCCAGGTTCTATGGATGCCTCGAGAAGTTCGTCGACGCGCACGCGCGCGGCGAGCGCGCCTCGTGCGACTGGGAGCCGGCCACGCCCGTCGAAAGCCCGGCCAGCTCCCCCTCGGATTGATGTGCGCGTGGGCTCGCGGGGCGCGAACGCGATCAGCCGAACGATGATATCCGGCCGGCACCTCGAACCGCGGCCGCCACGCATAAATCCGGCATCCCGATGATTCACCCGGTCATGGACGAGGGGGACGTCGTCCGCGTCGTGCTCACCCACGACGTCGACTGGCCGATCCAGGGGCCGGGGAGGGATCACGTGCTCGCCAGGAGGGACAGATTCGACGAGGACGTCGTGAGGAGGGTGATCGAGGAGGGCTACAACCCGTACTACAACGTCCCCGACCTGATGGAGATCGAGGAGAGGCACGGCCTCAGGTCCACGTTCTTCTTCAGGCCCGTCTACGACGACGGAACACCCGTCGACTGCTACGGGCCCGTGATGAGGGAGCTCTCCGCCGGCGGCTGGGAGGTGGGGGTCCACCTGAACGACGCCGGGAGCGCGGAGTCCGTCGCGGCCCAGAGGAGGGCCATCGAGGGGGTCCTGGGGGGACCGGTCGTCGGCGCCAGGGTCCACTACCTGAACGCGGGCCCGGGGTACCTGCGCCACCTGGAGGCCGCCGGCCTCAGGTACGATTCCTCCGTCAGCTACAACAAGCGCGAGCTGGATCCCAGGAACATGGGGTTCCTCCGCTCCGGGAACATGGTCGTCTTCCCGATAACGCTGATGGACGCCTACATGTTCACGTACATGGGGGTGGACGAGGAGGGGGCCGTGGGGACGGTCGACAGGGCCATAGGGATCGCCAGGTGGAGCGGGCGCCGCCTCTTGACGATCCTCTGGCACGACAGCTCGCTGAGGATGAGGGGCGGCAGGGCCTACCGCCGGGTGGCGGAGCACCTGGCCTCTAGGGATGACGTGAGGGTTTTGAGGATGATCGACGCGTACGGCGAGGTGGCGGGGGTCGCTGATGGTCGAGCGCAGGATCCTCGTGACCGGCGCCGGCGGGATGGGCGGGGTCAACTTCGTGAGGGCGCTGAGGTTCGCGGAGTCCCAGGTCGGCGAGAGGCACTTCATCGTGGGCACCGAGTTCAATCCATATCACATCGAGTTCCCGGAGTTGGACGTCGCGATAAGGACCCCCAGGCACAGCGACCCGGGGTTCGTGGACGCCCTCCTGGGGATAATAAGGGAGCACGGGATCGAGTTCCTCCACCCACACCCTAGCTCCGAGGCCAGGGTCGTGGCGGAGAACAGGGGGAGGTTCGATGAAGCCGGCGTGAGGACCCTCCTGCCGGAGGCCGGGGAGATAATGCCGGACAAGCTCCACATATACAACAGGCTGAGGGAGAGGGGGGTCGCGGTCCCCGGGACTTTCCACGTCAGGTCGACCGAGGACATACGCGAGGCCTTCAGGGAGCTCGGCTCCCCCCTCTGGATAAGACATGTGAGTGGCGCAGGGGGGAGGCTGGGGCTGAGGGTCGACTCCGCGGAGGAGGCGGAGCTCTGGGTGAGGCTGAACGTCGTGCAGGGGAGGGCGAGGGAGGGCGACTTCATAATCCAGGAGTACCTCCCCGGGAGGGACCTCGCGTTCGACTCCCTGTGGTTCGAGGGGGAGCTGGTCACCTCCTACGCCAGGGAGAGGCTCGAGTATCCGTTCAGGCACATCTCGCTCTCCGGGATAACCGGCACCCCCTCGGTCGCGAGGACGATAGTCGACGCGGCGGTGAACGAGGTCGGGATATCGGCGGTCAGGGCCCTCAGCGGGAGGCCGCACGGGTTCTACTCAGTGGACATTAAGGAGGACGCGGGCGGGAGGCCGGTGGTGACGGAGGTGGACGGCAAGTGGCACACGACCGCCCCGCTCTGGGGGCACGCGTTCGCGAGGGCGCTCGGCGATCCCAAGTACAACCTCGCGCACCTGTACATCAGGCTCGGCTACGGGGAGGGGATACCGAACGTCCCCAGGACCGACCTCTTCCCCGAGGACTACTACTTGATCAGGCAGATGGACTCGGGGGTGATCCTCAGGGGGAGGGGGGGCAAGTGGAGGATAGCGTAGGGCGCGACGTGCTCATCCTCGACTTCGACGGTGTCGTCACGAAGCTCGACGTGGACTGGGCCAGGGTAAGGGAGGAGGCCTCGCGCCTGGTGGGGTTCCGGATAGATAGCCTGGTGGGGTTCCTCGGGGACCGCTTCGGCACCCGGGAATTCGAGATCGTCGATGGGCTCCTCAAGGGTTACGAGATGAATGCGGCCCTCTCGGCCAGGCCGTACGACGACGTCCGCGCGGTCCTCGAATCGTTCGGGGGGCGCGCATACATAGCGACGATGCAGTCCTCCGAGCCCGTGAGGGCGTTCCTTGAGAGGCACGGCCTCGCGGCGCTCGTGAGGGAGGTGGTGGGCAGGGAGATGTTCGGGAGGAAGGAGGATCAGATCAAGTACATAATCGGCAGGGAGACCGGGGCGAGGCGGTTCATATTCGTGGACGATTCGAGGGCACACGTGGAGAACTGCAGGAGGCTCGGCCTCAACGTGAAGTGCGTCCTCCTGAGGAGGAGCGCCGGCGAGGGCCTGGCGGATGCGATCCGGGGACTCCGGCGATTTTCCGAGCAGCGCCCTATCGTCGACTGGGAGGCGCCGCGCCGCCGCGGGGAGGAACGGCCCTCCCGTTCCCGAGCTCGATCCCGCGGACGCCATGGCCCGGCATCGCGGGGTGGGAGCCGGTTCCCGCCGGCCATCCCCGGGGAGTCGGCCGGAGGAGGGCATTCCGGGGAGGGAATCCGCACGCGCTAAAAGCGTTTGTCCGGCGCAGCCGCGCCCGCATCCCCGGAAATACCGCCCGACGGCGGCCGTCCTCGAACTATTTCCCACGCATCCCATTTTCCAACCAGGAGGCATGATTGCGCGTTAAATTCGATAAATTGCGGGCAGAGCGCCGCGGTGCTGGTCAGATAAGGGGGATCACCCCACAACAGCGATCACCTCCGACGGCACGCGCCCTATCCCCTCGTGGAACC
>OFEJ01000684.1_pt1 | contig 10466 bp, 10 predicted proteins | sample 1521051 | NCBI WGS metagenome assembly OFEJ01 (sample SAMN06268701, study PRJEB24108) | sediment metagenome | isolation source: Joseph's Coat, Yellowstone National Park, Wyoming, USA | place: USA:Joseph's Coat, Yellowstone National Park, Wyoming, USA | reverse complement strand
AGTGGGCCCTCGGATACATAGGGACGGCCACAGCCGCCGCAGTCACGTACCTCGTCTACGAGCTACTGGGGCCCCGCCCCGCCGCCCTCTACGGCGCCGCCACCTACATGGCCGGCCTGACAGGCGCATTTACAAGCGCCGCCGCCAACGTCTTCGGAAGCAGAGCCGCGAGAAGCACAAACCCAGAAGCCGCCCTACGAGACTACCTACGCGCCTCCACCTTCGCCGCGGCCCTCCTCGCCCAAGCCGCAGTCGCCGCAACCCCGCTCCTCACGCTCCTGGACATCGTCAAGGGAGACTACGGCGACGCGGTGCCCTACGGCGCCGCGCTCATGGCCGCCGCCGTGCCGGGCGCCGCCACCTCCCTATACGCGTTCCACCACTGGACCACAGGCAAGGGAACCAAGGCGATAGCCATATCCGCCGCAGGCGCCCTAACAGCCGTCGCGACAACCGCAGCCATCGCCGCGACCGCCCACACGCTATATGCGGCCATCGCCGCCGCCTACCTGAGCTCGTTCGCCGCGCTCGCCATGTACGCCCCCCGCCAGCTACCAACCGCCGTTGCCCTGACGGCGCTACCCGCCGCCACGGCCCTACTACTGCCCACATGGCCCGCCCCACAGCTGGCCGCCCTCGCCGCCCTAACAGCCGCCGCGTACCACGCCAAGCCGATACCCCGCGCCGCCACAAGCCAACTCGCGGCACCCCTAAGGACGCTGCTGATGCCATTCAGCAGATAAATGCCGTCAAGCCGCACCTCGAACCTCCTCCCGTATAGCGTCGACAACAGGCAATGAGGATAGCCCACATAGCGCCGTTCTACGCGCCCGTGACCGGCGGCGTGGAGGAAGCAGTCAAAAGAGTGGCGGAATACACTGCGTCTAGGGCTCCGGACGGCCTAAAATCTTTGAGGTACAAGTACGACAGCAGATACAGAGAAAGGACGGACGTGAAGGCTCAAGCGAATACCTGCGCCTCCGCGCCACAGGGGTCCAGCAATAATAATGAGGGTATTTGTCGGCGTCCCATCATATAACAGGGCCAAGTTGCTGAAGCTATGCATGAAGTCCTTTGCAGGTAGCAGGCTAGTTCGGGGCTTCATCGTGGTCGCAGACTCGGTTACTCCAGGAGAGGCCGAGCTATACGTTGAGGCGATTAGAGAGGCCAGGGACGCCGGATTTGAGGTCATCCACGACGTGAAGATAGGCAGGAGGGGCTCTACGCAGGCCAGAAACCGGGTGCTAGACCTAGCCAGGGAGAACCTCGCCCACAGCGATGTACTGGCGCTCTACGACGATGACTACATATATCCAGGGGATAAAACCCTAGCAGAAGCGCTCCGGTGGCTCAGGGACGGCTCGGTGGGCACCGTGGGCGGCAGGGTCATCAACCTAGGGAAGAGGAAAGTCGACCCAGACTTCGCCCTCAACGTGCCGCACCTAGCCGACGCGTTGACGAAGGCCACGGGCTTTATAATACTAAACATAAAGCACGGGCCCAGAGAAACCGAATACACAACTCCGCTGATGGCCATGAGGGCCGAAGTGCTCAGCAAAGGCGTCAAGTACGATGAGCACTACGGAGGGACGGGCTACAGGGAAGAGAGCGACCTCCAGAGACAGATCAGAGAACTGGGACTTAAAATGATTTTCGAACCCCGATTTTACGCCTACCACGTAGCGGCGGAGCAGGGAGGCAATAGATACTCGGACCTTGAGGACAGGGTATACTGGAAGTGGAGAAACCACACATACTTCATGGAGAAATGGCGGTACCCCGTAGCCAAGAAGGCGCTGAGCTACGCAATATTGACGGCATACGCCCTACTGAACGGGCCGCCCGCAATAAGAGGAATGATAAAGGCGGTGAAGAACAGATGAAAATCGTACATATACACCACCACTACTGGCCCGTAGTAGGTGGTCTGGAAAACGTGGTGAAGGCGCTGGCCGAGGGCATGGCTAGGCTTGGGCACGAGGTCCACGTAATAACAAGCACATACGGCGCCAAGGGCAGGCCCAGAGAGGAGACGGTGAACGGTGTCCACGTGCACAGGGTCCGGAGCGTCAAGCTAGGCTACCCAGACCTGACATACCCGCTGGAGTACCCCACCGACCTGCTCAAAAGCGCTGACGTAGTACACGGACACAGCCAAAATAGTCTATTCACAGCGAAGATAATCGAGAGGGCCAAGGAGCTCGGAGTAAAAACAGTCATGCACTTCATGGCCGTAGACGCGCTCGACGACCACCCCAACATGCTTATCAGATGGCTAGGCCCCCATTATGCGCGCAACCTGCTAAGGAAAGCGGTAGCAGTGACAGACGTGCCGTTAGCCAGAAGTTTACGAGACCAGGAACTGCTCAGGAAATACGGCGTAGAAGCTGAACACGTGCCCGACGGAATACACAGCTGGTTCATCGCACGTAAATACAGCGGCGATAACTTCAGGGAGAAACACGGCATCTACAACGACTACGTCCTCTACGTAGGCCGCCTACACCCACTAAAGGGAATTGCCGTATTGATCCACGCGGTGGCCTATATAAAAGAAGAGAGAGGCCCAGACCTAGTGGTCATAGGGCCCGGAGACAAGACCCCCTACGTTTCACTAGCAAAAAAGCTCGGCGTAGACGGCAAGGTGCACTTCCTAGGCTTCGTAGACGAGGAAACCAAGATCGGAGCCATAGACGCCGCCACGGCGGTGGTTATCCCGAGCATCAACAACTACGTCGAGGTCTACCCAATGGCGATCACGGAGGCATGGGCAAGAGGAAAGCCGGTAATAGCGACAAAAGTCGGGGGCATACCCTACCGCGTGAGGCACATGGAAAACGGAGTGCTCGTGCCGCCAAGAGACCCAAAGGCCCTCGCGGAGGCGATAATGCTCCTAGCAAACGACAAGGAACTGGCCAAGAAACTAGGCACAGAAGGCAGGAGAGACGTACACACCTGGGAGGAGATAATTGAAGCTCTAATGCATATATACGCAGAGAAGTAACGCGCCGTGATCCTCGTGACAGGCGGCGCGGGCTTCATAGGGAGCCACCTCGTCGACCGGCTGGCGGCCGAGGGCGAGGTAAGGGTGATAGACAACCTAAGCAGCGGCAGGCTGGAAAACCTGGCCCACCGACGCGACGTCGAGGTGATAGTCGGCGACCTCAAAAACCCCCAAGACGCCCAGAAGGCAGTCAGGGGGGTGGACGCCGTCTTCCACTTCGCGGCGAACCCCGAGGTAAGGGTAAGCACCACAAACCCAGACATACACTTCAGCGAAAACGTCGTGGCCACCTTCAACCTCCTGGAGGCCATGAGGAAAAACGACGCGACACAGCTCGTCTTCGCCTCGTCGAGCAGCGTCTACGGCGAGCCTCCGCAGATACCGGTCGACGAGGAGGCCCCCCTCAGGCCGGTCTCGGTCTACGGCGCAAGCAAGGCCGCCTGCGAGAACTTGATACACGCCTACGCCAAGCTCTACGGCATCAAGGCCGTCGCGCTGAGATACGCCAACGTGGTGGGGCCCAGGCTCAGACACGGCGTCATCTGGGACCTCATAAACAAGCTCAAGAAAAACCCCCACGAGCTGGAGATCCTCGGCGACGGCAAGCAGGTCAGAAGCTACATCTACATCGACGACGCCGTGGAGGCCACCCTCCTGGCCTGGAAAAAAGCCGCCGACACTTACGCCGCCTACAACGTCGCCGCGGAAGACTGGATAACCGTAGATGAGGTAGCAGATGAATTGATAATAGCGATGGGATTGAGCAATGTAAAGAAGATACATAAACCAGTATTACACGGCGTCGGGTGGCCAGGGGATGTGAAGAAAATAGCCTTAAAAATAGACAAAATAAAAGGTCTAGGATTTAGACCAATAATGAAATCCAGAGATGCTGTAAAAGTGACAGCAAAGAATCTTCTCAAAGAATTATTAGAGGAGAAAGGAACAGGTGAAGATTGATAAATGCGCATAGCTAAAACCACGATGAAAAAACAAAAACTACTTTCAAATAAACTCTTAGTTTTGGTTTTATTTGTATATGTTTTTTGGTTTTCATCAGTACTTTTAACTCCTCCCATAGATAGGGTATTACCTCCCGACCCTTTTATTTTCGCCAAAAATCTTTCATTGTTTTATTGGTTCAGCTTCGCAATGTTGTTAATCGTGATAGTTTTTCGTCTGACATTGTTTTCGGAAGAGAAAAACCTCATCTTGGATTTTCTTATAATCACATTGCTCGTTCTTATAATTTATGGGACGACAAGCATCGTTTACTGCTTACCTTTATACGTAGATACATACATACATACATCAGCGTCGCTTAAGATCTTACTAAGAGGGCACACTCCCCCACCTTTGTCTATGATGGCTGCATCAAACGAGCCGGGTGCCTATTTATTATATTCCACTTTCATGTTGATCACTTCCATAGATTCAATATACTTTATGAAGTTCTATCCTGTTATGTTCAGCTTTATAATGTTATTTTTGCTTTATGTCATCTCCACAAAATTTACTAATTCAAAAATAGCTATTATATCACCAATTATTTATGTAGCTTTTCACTATTTCATTGTATATGTATATCCTGGAGATTTATCTCAGTTGCTTTTCCTATTATTTATATATTTATTTCTTCTCTACATAGAAACAAAAAACATGGGATTTGCATATCTTTTATTGCCAATAGCTTTATCAGGTATGACTATTTATATCTTGTTTCCTTTTCTTACCATTCTACCATCCATTATACTAGTACTATATTACTCTTTGGCGCATCGAGAAAAAAGAGTATACAAATTACTTGCAGTAATTGTGTTTATTTTTATAATTGCTTGGACATTGTGGCTGACATACCCATCACAGGGGACTTTTCGTATTATTAGTTCTATGTTTGCTAACATAATAAGTAAGAGAGAAATTGTTGAATTACCAGCGAAAATAGTTTCTCCTCCATCTACGCACATAGTAACTCTTTCAATAAAAGAAGTTATAACCGCGTTTGAGATCCTGTCAGGTGCCGCTATAATGTCTTGGAGCTTGGCAAATATTAAAGCTGTTAAGATACGACAAAGACTACTTGTTCTCGCAATATTTTTCATGGTATGTATTCTTGGCATAGCCATCTCAGCTCTCTCTCCTTCACTTACCTTGGGAGCTTATATTAGATTTTACTGGTTTTCATTAATGCCTTTTTCTATTCTCATACCATTATATCTTTTGAACAATAAGGAAGTAAGCCATCCGAGGCTCGAGAAGTTTAATAGAGCCCTTAATTGGGCTTTCATAATCGTGCTAATGGTTTTTCTATCGCTGTCGCCTATAATAATACACGATAATGATCCTGGTTACTACTATCCATCTTCTTCCCTAAAGGGAGCTGATTTTGCTGTTAAAAATCTTAAAGGCAATGTTATATGGGTAAAGTATCATGTACATTTAATTGAATACATGGCATTACGAAACGGAATACTTTTCGAGGGATATATGGGCTTTCAAGGAAATGAAACTACTAGATTTATTTCACTTCCAACATACATAAAAATATATGGTAATGAATCAAGTAACTACTCTGCAGTAATATTTAACGACTATGAAGACTCCTTGGATATATTATCAGGAAATATCGACAGTGTTATCCAACGACATTTATACGAACAACTAGTTTCACAAAAACTAAATCTGGTTTTTTCTGACGGTTGCATAAGGATATATGCTAAGTCTAAATGAGAGTAATACAATTAAGCTCTGACGTTCTACCCACTCCGCCAAAGCATGGAGGTGCTATTGAAACATATGTATGGAATATTTCAAAGTTCTTATCTCAAATGGGTGTTGAGGTTCACATAATATCTGTAGGTAATAGCGAGAAAACTATAGCAGTTAATAAAAATCTATATGTTCACACCTATAGGTTACCACATATAAATGTTCTTAGAATTCCGAGAGCTACTATATATAGAAATGTGCCTTTTTTGGTTACTAAGTTAAGCGAGATGCTCTCTAGAGTAGAAAGGAGCTATGGATCTATCGACATTGTTCACGCTCATTATCCCTCTACTGCTTTAGCATCACTAATGTGGAGAAAAATTTTTGGAAGCAAAGCACTATTCGTTCTCACTGTTCACGGCGAATATACTGGGAACATTTTAGACAGGTTCATTTTTTCGAATTATGATGTTATATGTGCAGTAAGTAACTACATAAAGCAACAGATTATACGAAAATTCAATGTTGATTCAACTAGAATCAAAGTGTTACATAATGCCGTTGATACCGATCTTATCAAATTTGATGAGGCAAGAGCAAAGATGTTCCGAGAAAAGCTAGGCATTCAAAGTGAGCCTTTACTACTCTATGTGGGGAGGATCATTCCTGAAAAAGGTCTTGACAAGTTAATTAAAGCTATGCCCTTAATCCTTTCAGAGTTTCCAACAGCAAAGCTAGTTATAGTAGGCCCTAAAGGTGACTTTTCAGGCGAGAGAAGCCAATATTTCTCCTATATCTCGCATCTAATAAAATCGCTAAAAATAGAAAGCTCTGTTATATATCTAGGATCATTACCGAATCACGAACTCGTCGGAGCATACTCTGCAGCCGATGTTTGTATAGTACCATCCATCTGGAACGAACCTTTCGGTCTTGTGGTACTAGAAGCTATGGCGTGCTCTAAACCTGTCGTTGCTTTCAACGTAGGCGGAATACCTGAAATAATAAGTGATGGTATAGACGGATTCTTAATTCCAAGGGGTGAAGTAAAGGAATTAGCGTCAAAGATTTTATTCCTACTTGAGCACCCTGAAATTCGCATAGAGATAGGAAGAAACGCTAGAAAGAAGGTTGAAAGAGAATTCAGTTATAAGAGGTTAGCTGTAAGACTGTTAGAGGAGGTGTATCTTCTTATGAAAAACCTTAAATAACTTGGGTTTAGGGCATTAGAAGTGAGTAACAGCCGTACCTTAGTGATATTCGAGGGAAACATCAATATAACTAGGGCTTCACATATATTGAAAATCTCTAATATAATTACACATACCTCAGGAAAGGTTACTATAGCAATATCAAGAATCACATACGAGGCACTTTTAGATTTAGCAAAAAAGCAACTACCTAACACTAATATAATTATCTTAGACTCAAAAGAACCCGTGATAGCTCAGTACAAATATTCTCTATTCTCATGGTTAAAAGAGTGGATACTGCATCTAATACAACTTTTAAGATTATTCATTGCAATCAGAAACAATAAACCTGAAAACACTATAATCATGGGTACGATAAATATTCCAGCTATATTGTTAGCTCAGCTATTCAGTAAACGAACGTATATTTTCGCTGGAGGATTCACATATATGATGAGTATGGGGTCTAGAACGCTTAAGCTTATTCTCAGTAAAGTTCGAACATACCTAGTAGAGCTATTTGCTGTTTTATTAGCGCAGTATATAATAGTAGAATCTAAGAGCATGCGGAGATACGTTCCTGGCATTAAAATGTTTAAGCAATTAATTAGTAGCAAAATAATAGATTATGGAGCTTTATACGCTGATCCGGAATTTTTCAAATGTCCACAACTCGAAGAGCGTGATGAAGTCATAGGTTATGTTGGTGCCCTTGAACATCGTAGAGCATCAATAGAATTAATAGAGGCTTTTAGAATTGTTGCACGATTAAACCCAAGGATAAGATTTTTACTTATAGGATCTGGGGTTCTTGAGCCTAAAATCCGTGAAATAGTATATGCCGATCACGAATTCAGAGGCAGAATTACGCACATAAAACATGTTAGCCGTAAAGACCTTCCACGTTATCTAAGTAAGATTCGTATTTTTGTATTTCCATCTAGAGCCGATGGCCTTCCCAATACGATACTAGAAGCTCTTGCTTGCGGATGTATAGTCTTGGCAACGCCTATAGGAGGGATGCCGGATGTGATCAAGGATAACGTTACGGGCTATAACATACACGGCTCTCTAGAACCTATAAATATAGCAAACCACATAATACAGATTTTAAATATGCCTAAAGATAGGCTTAAAGAGGTTAGCTTAAATGGCAAAAGATTTGTAGAAAAATACTACGGGTACACTGCTACTTTATCGAGATGGAAAAACATAATATCTTCACATTAGGTATTAGCATGAGTGCTAAGAATGCGTGTTAGCATAGTTGTTATTGAGAGGAATGAGATTAGGCATATTGAGAAATGTTTAGATTCGCTTCTAGCTCAGACGTATCCTCATATAGAGATCATAGTTGTCGATGGTAATTCTACTGATGGAACCCGTGAGCTTATAGTGAGTAAGTACTCAAGATATAAAAACTTAAAGCTTGTCATAGAACCTGGTTTAGGTTTCGCGCATGCTCGAAACATTGGTGTGAAGAACTCAACCGGTGACATTATAGCATTTACTGGTGGCAACGAATATGCGCATCCAAGGTGGATCGAGAATTTAGTTAAAAACTTTAAATCGGAGGATGTAGGTGGTGTTTTCGGACGTATGGTGGTATCAGATGAAGGGAATGGCGGTTTGCTGAAAAAGTTTTGGAAGTTTAAGAGAGACTTGGAGTTTTCACGTATTTCTCCTGGTAAAGGTGTTTTTGGGCGTGGTACTAATATGGCATTTAGAAGGAAAGTGTTTGAAGAAGTCGGGTTCTTTGACGAAAGTCTTTGCGATGCCGATGATACAGAGTTTGCCTATCGTGTTAGCAAAAAGTATAGGATTCTGTATGATCCTTCAGCCACAGTATTTCATCAGAGTGGTGAGTGGGAGAGCTTGCACTCACTCATAAGGTATCTATGGAGACCCGTCAAAGGTCACGCGCAAGCCGCTAGAAAGCACGGTTTGCTCAAATATTATCCTCAAACTACTGTCCTTTACCTCGCACCAATTATTCTTCTGTTCATACTGGTATCTTTATTTATCGTAGGAGGATTCCTTCCCGTCATACTTACTATACTCTTAGCGATTATCGGACTTTTTGTTAAGGTCTTAAGAGATTTTATGAAATTCAAAAATGCCATAGCTTTTTACGGTTTACTAATTTACCCCCTCCAGTTGACCATAGGCTCTTTAGCACTATTAGCAGGTCTCATAAGTAAGAGGAGATTGCAATCACGTGTAAGTATATAAGGAGATGTTATTAACTTAGAATTATTAATAGTAAGTATAATGTTAAATTATAATGATTATTCTTCTTAGAGGTTGTATGATATAAAACAGAATTTTGTAAATACTTCTCTTCTAAAGTCTCAATAAGAAATAAAATTAGGAAAGAGGCTAAGAGATGTACGGGGAGTAATCGGTGTCGCCATTAAATATAGTAATGATAATAATCCGGGCCTACAATGCTGAAAATATATAAGTAAAGCTCCACAATCTGTACTTAAAAATTTAAATGCACTAAAAGGGTAACAAGCCAAGTATTGATATGCTACAATAGAGGATCAGAGGATAATAGGCATGAATAGCATCCATATTAATTATTAATACAAGATTTATGGAGAAGGTTCTACAGATCGCGAAGGCACGCCAACACCGTAAAGTAATCGACGTATTGTAACACCTTTTTCTCTCTTTCTGGACTTCGTGTTACGAGAGGTATGTGTGGATCAAGGCGGTGGCGGGGCGTTATCTCGGGGGTCTCTGGGGTGGTATGAGGTACAGGTTGGCGTTGTATCTTGACGAGGCCCGTTTGGCGAGGCTGAGGGGGTCTCCGCTGGAGGGGCTGGCGCGGCCGATGTTTGGCGGGGGCCTCTACGTGTTGGTGGTTGAGGTGGGGGAGGGGCTGGGTTTGGAGGTTCTGCGGCGGTTTCCGTCGGCGAGGGTTGACGCGCGTGGGTTTATTGAGGACGTCCCGGTGTCTTTTAGGCGGGCGCTTCTTGAGGAGCTGACGGCTGGGCTGGGCGTGGAGGAGGCCGTGCAGCGGGCCTTGGAGCGGGCGCGGGGCGGCGGGGAGGAGGAATTTGTGCCGCCTCCGTAGGCCGTGGACCTGTTGTTGGTGGGGCCTCTTGCTGGGGTGCTTTTTACGCCTCTTGTCTTGGCTTTTTCCGGCCTTGACGTGGATTTGGTGAGGGGCGGGTCTGCCGGCGGCGTGACACTCCGAGTGTGACTGGGTCTCTCTACCTGTGGCGTGGGCAAATCTGCGTCTCGTGCTGTGCGCGGGGCGGCTATGTCGCTGGGCGCGTTTCTGGGGGCCCGCCTCGGCTTGATTCTGGCGGGCGTCGAGGGGTCAGGTGGGTGGTGGAGGTGGGGCGTGTTGGCTTCGTGTGTGGCTGGTTGTATAGGTGCTTATGTGTTAAAATATAGGTGGGCCGGCGTAGAGGTGTGAAGAGGGTTGGGCTGGAGCTTGTCTCCGGCCTCAGGATGGAGTTTACGTATAGGGAGCGGGCGCTTGGGCAGGTGGAGGAGTGGGCGGAGAGGGGCACCAGATTTCCGGTGGTCATCTTCGGTCCGGAGGG
>OFEJ01000682.1_pt1 | contig 10471 bp, 10 predicted proteins | sample 1521051 | NCBI WGS metagenome assembly OFEJ01 (sample SAMN06268701, study PRJEB24108) | sediment metagenome | isolation source: Joseph's Coat, Yellowstone National Park, Wyoming, USA | place: USA:Joseph's Coat, Yellowstone National Park, Wyoming, USA | reverse complement strand
TACTCGAGGAACTTAAGCTGGAGCTGGTGGAAAGCGACGTCTCCTTCGACGTTACACAGAAAATAGCTGACGACCTGGCGAAGGCATTAAGGGGGAAGAAAGTCGGAAGGTCTCAGGACATTGAGGAAATAGTCAGGGAAACCCTGAAGAAAAGCATAACTGAAGTAATGACCAAAAACTATCGTAAGTTCGATCTAATCGATGAAATAAAAAAATCCCCAAGACCTTACGTCATAGTCTTCTTCGGCGTGAACGGAGTCGGGAAGACGACGACGATAGCTAAGTTCGCTTATTTCCTGAAGAAGAACGGGCTGAAACCCATCATAGCCGCAAGCGACACCTTCAGGGCGGCGGCTCAGGAACAGTTGGCTTACCACGCCACTAAGCTGGAGGTGCCGATCGTGAAGGGTAAGTACGGCGGAGACCCCGCAGCCGTCGCGGTGGACGCAATAAACGCGGCGAAGAGCAGGGGCCTAGACGTCGTCCTCGTGGACACGGCCGGTAGAATGCACGTAGACGCCGACCTGGTCGAGGAGCTGAGGAAGATCATTAGGGTAACGAAGCCGAACCTCAGGCTCCTAATAATCGATTCGCTGGCCGGGAGCGACGCGTTGGAGCAGGCCAAGGTCTTCAACGAAAAGGTGGGATATGACGGAGTAGTGCTCACGAAGATCGACGCTGACGTTAAGGGAGGTATAGCTCTCTCGCTGGCTTACGAGCTTGAGAAGCCCGTGCTATTCCTCGGCGTGGGGCAGGGGTATGAGGATCTGATACCCTTTGACCCCGAGTGGTTCGTGAAGAGGTTACTAGAATAACGGTTCGCTTTATTAATTGACCTTAGTCTTGATTTCCTGTCGGAGCACATGAACTGGCTCGAGAGGTTCAAGCATCTGAGGGAGGATTGGGAGAGGATAATGTCTGTAGCGGAAAAGCCGGACTCTCACGACTTCGTTAGGCTCCTCGAAATCACGTTCCTTTTCCTAGGGATAGTGGGCTTAATCGCCTTCATAGTTCAGTTCACGTTCGCCGTACTTCTCAGGATCTGAGGTGACATCGCGGTGTCTGAGAAGGTTCCCTCATCCAACTTTTACGCCGTAAGCGTCACCGCTGGCCAAGAGATAGGGACCGCCCTAATGATAGAGGAAAGGATAAGGCTCAATAACATCACGGAAGTGTACTCCTTAGTTATCCCTCCACAGCTCAAGGGCTACGTAATCATCGAGGCCTCGGGGCTCCACGTGGTTAAGGCCGTAATTCAGGGCTTAAGACACGTAAAGAAGGTCGTCCCAGGGCTGGTACCCCTCGAGGAGATAAAGAAGTACGTCTCGAGAGAGGAAGCCCTACCCACGCTTAAGGCGGGTGACCTCGTTGAGATCATTACAGGGCCCTTCAGGGGTATGCAGGCCAAGGTGGTTGGGGTGGAGCCCAGCAAGAGGGAAGTAACCTTATATATACTCGAGTCCTCATTCCCACTCCAGGTCACGGTACCCATCGAACAGGTAAGAGAAGTGAAGAGGTGAAGCTGTTTGCCGACCAAGACCTTGAAAATAATGGTCGAAGGAGGGAACGCCAAGCCCGGACCTCCCTTAGGGCCCACCCTCTCCCAAATGGGTCTGAACGTCGCCGAGGTAGTTAAGAAGATAAACGAGGCCACGGCGTCCTTCAAGGGAATGAGCGTACCGGTCGTGCTAGAGATAGACACCGAAACGAAGAAATACGCCATAAACGTAGGAATACCCACAACAACGGCCCTCCTCCTCAAGGAGGCTAAGGCCGAAGCCCCAAGCGGAGATCCAGAACACAAGAAGATCGGGAACATCACAATAGAGCAAGTGATCAACGTGGCTGTCATGAAGAAGCCCGCCCTAACCGCTAAGACCCTGAAAGCGGCGGTGAGAAGCGTCTTAGGCACGGCCAGATCTATCGGACTCACGGTCGACGGGAAGGACCCAAAATTAGTCGTTAAGGAAGTGGCGGAAGGTAAGTACGATGACATTTTATCCAAGTATGAGGAGAAGTGGAACCAGTCCTGAGGTGTGAGCAGTGACGCTGGTCCCTGATAACGCCCTAGCTGAGGCGATCAAGACTGCTTTAAGCACCGACCACAACCCTAAGAGGAACTTCACACAGAGCGTCGAGATGATCGTGACGTTCAAGGGAATAGACATGAAGAAGGGGGAACTGAAGCTCAGGGAGATCGTCGTGCTTCCTAAGGCTCCTCCCAAGGAGATGAAGGTCCTGGTGGTACCCACCCTTCAGCAGATGGACTACGCGAGGAAGGCGGAACCTAACGTGGTGTTAAGCAAGGAGGAGCTACAGAAGTTACAGGGGCAGAAGAGGGCTATTAAGAAGCTCGCCTCTCAGAACGACTGGTTCCTCATCGCTCCGGAGTCCATGGCCCTGGCTGGAAGGATCTTAGGGCCTGCCTTAGGCCCAAGAAACAAGTTCCCCACCCCCTTGCCCAACACTCCCGACATCACGGAATACGTCCTCAGGTTCAAGAGATCCGTCGCGGTGAAGACAAAGGATCAGCCTCAGGTTCAGGTCTTCATAGGTGTGGAGAACATGAGCCAGAACGACCTATTGGAGAACGCCAAGGCCGTCCTGAACGTGATCGAAGGCAAGGTGAAGTCGGCCACAAATATCGACGCGGTCTACTTCAAGACCACTATGGGTAAGCCTGCGAAGGTGAGGCCCAAATGAGTCAAGCGGTCGTAGTTGAAGGGAAAAGGGTAGCCAAGTGGAAGGTCGAGGAAGTTAACGAGCTGACGGATCTGCTTAAGGGCAGCAAGACGGTGCTGATAGCCAGTGTCGAGAGCTTCCCCGCGGACAAGCTCCACGAAATCAGAAAGAGATTGAGAGGGAAGGCCGTGGTAAGGGTGACGAAGAACACGCTGTTCAGGCTGGCCGCCAAGAAGTCGGGAATTGACGTTGAGAAAATCGATCAGTACCTGACCGGACCCAACGCCTTCATCTTCACCAACGATAACCCCTTCGAAATATACATGTTCTTCGAGAAGTTCAAGCTAAAGAGGTTCGCGATTCCAGGCGACAAGGCTGACGAGGAGGTCGTCGTACCCGCGGGCGACACCGGAATCCCTGCTGGGCCTATGTTGAGCGTCTTCGGAAAGCTGAAGATCCAGACGAAGGTTCAGGAGGGTAAGATACACGTAGTTAAGGACACAGTGGTGGCTAAGCCCGGCGACCCCATACCGGTCGAGATAATCCCGATACTTCAGAAGCTCGGCATAATGCCCGTTCACGTGAAACTGAAGGTCAAGGCCGCTTATTACGAGAACCTCGTCATCCCCGGAGAGCAGTTACACCTGGACCTGGAAGGCTACAAGAACGACGTGCTTAGAGCGTTCAGCGAGGCCTTCACGCTGGCAACCGAGGCCGTCTATCCTGAGCCTAAAGTGCTGGAGAACGTAATAAGCAAGGCCTTCGCGAGGGCCAGGGCACTGGCAGCTGAGGCCGGCTTCGTGACCCCAGAGACCGCTGAGGCGGCGTTCGCTAGGGCGTACTCTAAGGCGATGGCCCTAGCCTCCGCGCTGGCGGGCAAGGTGGACTTAGGAATTCAGGTAGCGACGGTTCCAGCGGGAGCCCCCGCAGGAGGAGGCCAAGTCCAGGAGAAGAAGGAGGAAGAGAAGAAAGAGGAGGAGAAGAAAGTCAGCGAAGAGGACGTGGGGGCCGGGCTATCGTCGCTCTTCGGATGAAAAGTTATTTATATTAAAAGGTCGTCTCAAGGGGGTAGGGGTAAACATGGAGTACGTGTACGCCAGCCTCTTACTCCACGCGGCGAAGAAGGAGATAAACGAGGACAACCTCAGGAACGTGCTTACTGCGGCCGGGGTCACCGTGGATGAGGTAAGACTTAAGGCGTTAGTCGCCGCCCTCAAGGAAATTAACATAGACGAGGTCCTTAAGAACGCCACCGCCATGCCCGTCGCGGTAGCTGCCGCGCCGACCGCTCAGACAGCGCAGGCTCCTGCTCAGGAGAAGAAGGAGGAAGAGAAGAAAGAGGAGGAAAAGAAGGTCAGCGAAGAGGAGATCGCCGGAGGTCTGGCGTCGCTGTTCGGATAAAGCAACGACTATTTTCAACCTTTTATACACGACAACCGATTTCCACGTATGCCTAAAGCGAGTGAGACCGAGTACAGGCTCAAGTTTTTTGACACTAATAATTACTTTAGGAAAATCTGCAAATCCTGTCACACTCCTTTCTGGACGAAGAAGGAGAACGAGGAATACTGCTCCGACATTCCTTGCACGGATTACTACTTCTTCGAGATACCCATAAAATCAGGACCCCTCACCGTTAGGGAGGCTAGGAGAAAGTTCATAGACTTCTTCGCCAGGAAGGGTCACACCCCCATACCGCCGAAGCCCGTGCTGGCGAGATGGAGGGAAGACCTTTACCTAACCATAGCCAGCATTGTGGACTTCCAGCCTCACGTGACGAGCGGCTTAGTGCCTCCCCCCGCTAACCCGCTAGTGATCTCCCAGCCCTGCATAAGGCTTGAGGACGTCGATAACGTAGGGGTAACCTTGGGAAGACACCTGACATCCTTCGAGATGGCGGCCCATCACGCGTTCAACTACCCCGACAAGTTCGTCTACTGGAAGGACGAAACGGTGGAGTTGGCCAAGGAGTTCTTCACCGAGGAGATAGGGATCCCTGAAGAGGAGCTGCACTTCAAGGAGTCGTGGTGGGAGGGAGGAGGTAACGCGGGGCCCTCCTTCGAGGTCACAGTGGGAGGCCTAGAGCTCGCCACCCTAGTTTTCATGCAGTACTCCGTCCAGGACGGCACGTACGTGCCTCTGAAGCTCAGGATCGTAGATACAGGCTACGGAGTCGAGAGGATAGCCTGGTTCACCCAGAGGACTCCAACCGCGTTCCACGCCATATACGGCGACTTAGTCTATAGGTTCTATAAGGCGATAGGTGTCGAGCCCATTGATGATAACCTCCTGAGGGTAGCGGCGAGATACGCCGGTAGGCTAGACCCAGACAACCCCAGCACCGTGAGGCTTCACAGGGAACTGGTGGCCAAGGAGCTGGGGATGAAGGTCGAGGAAGTGGACTCCGAGCTGACGAGGGCAGCGAGGGTCTTCCAGGTGCTCGACCACACCAAGACGATAGCGCTGATGCTTTCCGACGGCCTAGTCCCCTCAAACTCCGGCGAGGGTTACTTGGGGAGGCTGTTGATAAGGAGGACCTTGAGGGTCCTCAAGCTCCTCAAGTCCGACGTGGACCTAAGGGAACTGATCAAGATGCAGATAGACTACTGGGCCGAGGACTTCCCCAACATGCTGAAGAACAAGGAGTACATACTCGACGTGATCGAGAACGAGCAGGCCAAGTTCGAGGAGGTCCTCCTTAAGGCCCCCAGCGTCGCTCAAGCCTTGGCTAAGAGGCAGATCACCTTAGACACGTTGATTGAGGCCTACGACTCGAACGGCATTCCCCCGGATATCCTCGCCGAGGAGCTGAAGAAGGTCAGGAAGGACGTTAACGTGGAGGTCCCCCACAACTTCTACGCCCTGGTTGCGAAGAGGCATCAGACGAGCCCAATAAAGGGGAAGGAGAGAGGGAAGGTCCCGCAGGAGGTAAGCGAGCGAGTCAGGACGTTCCAACCCACGAGGAAGCTCTACTACGAGGACCAGTACTTGAGGAGGTTCACGGCCAAGCTCCTTGGGGTCGTGAACGGCAAGTACGTTATCCTAGACCAAACGGCCTTCTACCCGGAAGGGGGAGGTCAGGTAGGGGACACGGGAACCCTCTACATAGGCACACAACAGGTCAGGATCGTGGATACCCAGAAGGTCGGGGACGTAGTGGTTCACGTGGCTGAAAGACCCGTCGAGGCCCCTCCAGGGACTGAGGTGGTCGGAGAGATAGACTGGCAAAGGAGGTACAGGATCATGAGACACCACACGGCGACACACGTGGTGCTTCAGGCGGCCAAGAGGGTCCTGGGCGACCACGTGTGGCAGGCAGGAGCTGAGAAGACCGAGGAGAAGGCGAGGCTCGACATAACGCATTACAAGACGTTGAGCTCCGAGGAGATCAGGAAAATAGAGGACCTGGCCAACAGCGTCGTGCTGGACAGGAGACCCGTGAGGGTCGTTTACATGGGGAGAACTGAGGCCGAGAACAAGTACGGCACATCAATCTACGCGGGGGGCGTTCCGGAGACGGCTACCGTGAGGCTCTTAGAGATCCAGGACTGGGACGTGGAGGGATGTGGCGGGACTCACCTGACCAACACGTCGGAGATAGGGGGGATAAAGATAATCAACGTGGAGAAGATCCAGGACGGGGTGATAAGGCTAGAGTTCGTGGCGGGCGACGTGATAGCTAAGTACTCGAGGGAACTCGAGAACGAAATACTCACGGTTTCAGACTACCTGGGGACCACGCCGGCCCAGTTGGAGGTCAGGAGCAGGAAGCTCGTTGAGCAGCTGGAAAGCCTGGAAGGCTTAGTGAAACAGTACAGGGAAATGCTACTCAAGGCCCCCGAGCTAGTGGCGAGAAAGGACGAGATCAACGGGGTCTCGGTCTATTGGATCAACGATATCAGCGACAACGAGCTGGTGAAGGAGCTGATGAGGAGGCTAACGCAGGCGAAGGGAGTGATAGTGATCTCCACCAGGAGCCTGAACGAGGGACTGTTAGTCGAGGTGGCCACCTCCAAGGACGTCAAGGTCGACAAACTAGTAGCGAAGCTCAGGGAATTAGGCGGGAAGGGCGGAGGTTCGGGAACGTTCGCCAGCGTCAACGTGAAGAACGGCAAGAGGGAAGACGTGATTGAGGCAATTAAGTCCGCAATTAAGGCCGGCCTATGAGGACTACAAGTACCTCTTGGACAGGGGATATAATAGGAAACCAGCCCTCGACTTGGTGAGCGCCCGATACGGCCTGAGCAGGGAAGAGAGGCTCCTGCTCTACAGGTGCGTTCATTCCGAGGCCGAACTGAGGGAAATCCTCTCCAAGTTGGTCGAGAGGCCTAAGAGGGTGGCGGTCGACGGTTACAACATAGCCCTAACTATGATATCGCTAATGAGCGGTGAGGCCTTCGAGTGCGATGACGGCTTCTTCAGGGACGTCAACCTGGGCAAAAGGAAGGGAGACGACAGGGTTCGGGAGTCGTTAATTGAAGCGTGTAACTTCCTGATCTCGAAGGGGATCGAGCCCCTCTTCTTGCTTGACTACCAGATAAGCGGATCGGGAGAACTGGCGGCCGAGCTAAGGAAGGAGGGCTGTAACGCGATAGCCGTGAGGAACGCGGACAAGGAGAGCATAATGTCCGCCGAAGCCGTCGCCAGCAACGACTTCGTCGTGCTCATGAGGGCGAAGGTGATTTACAACCTCCTCAAGGCGATGGGGTTCAGGGCTGAGAGCCTCGCCTCTATCTTGGGCGTAAAGCGAGACGCGTCGAGTCTGTCCCTCAGTTAGTGAAAGGAAAGGAAAGAGGAGAATTGAGGGTGCAGCGGACCCGGGGGGATTCGAACCCCCGACCACCGGCTGACTTCCGGCCCCGTTAGGAGGCCGGCGCTCTGTCCTGGCTGAGCTACGGGTCCGAACTCAAATTCAACTTGAACCCTTATAACGTTTCAGTTCCTCAAATCAGCCGAGCGGATTGCCGTACCTGTTCAGGAAGATTACCTCCTCGGGAGCCTTCACCGCCTTCGGCTTGACCTCGTAGCTGGGGTCAGGGTAGCCCACGGAGAGTAGCGTTATGAGCTTCTTCTCCTTAGGGATCCCTAGGATCTCCTTGGCCGTCTCGTTCTCGAAGGCCGCAACCCAGGCTACAGCCAACCCCACCGAGTACGCCGCTACGACGAAGTACATGGTGGCGTTGACGACGTCCACCATCCAGGTCTCGGGACTAACGTCGGGCTCGGCCACCACAGCCATCGCTACCGGGGCGTTGGCCAAGTGCCGCGCGCCGTCATGAAGCTTGGACAGCCTCTCCTTAATCGAGGGATCCGTTATCACGATGAACTTCCAGGGCTCCCTGTTCATGGAGCTGGGGGCATGGTTCGCCACCCTTATGAGGTCCTTTATGAGGTTCATGTCAACCGGTTTGTTCAGGAAACTCCTTATGCTGCGCCTCCTGAGCAGGAGTTCGATGACCTCGTTCATCAGGTTCGGTTGGTGATAAAGCTAATAGATCTGTGGGCTGTCCCAAGAGGCTGAGGGGGGGGGGGGAGTGAGTTAAAATCGGAGGAAAGATCGGCAGCCATCGGTTACAGTAAAAGAGGTTCAGAATCCCTTTCAGCTCTACGTTCCGAGGTCCGAGCGATCTCAGAGTAACGTAGCTTCAGAAGGGTTTATCGCGTGAAAAGCGGTCTGCGAGACCCACGTGAGTAGACTGTAACACTTTCACGTAACTTTTAATTACTTCTAGTTACTTTTAATTACTGTGGAGAGGTATCTAACACCCAGCGAGGTTGCTGAAATATTCGGCATGAGCAGGAGCGGCGTTATTAAGTGGATCAGGGAAGGGAAGATAAAGGCTGTTGAGGTTAACGGTAGGTGGAGAATACCTTACAGCGAAATTGAAAGATTACTATCTGGCGGTGGAAGGGTTAAACAAGTAGCGGTTTACGCTCGAGTTTCATCGAATACGCAAAAGGACGACTTGGAGAGGCAATTGGTCGCGTTGAGAGAATGGGCTAGGAAAACTTTCGGAGAAGTAGGTCTAATAGAAATTAAGGATATAGGTTCTGGACTAAAAGAGGATAGGAGAGGGTTAAAGAAGTTAATAGAATTAGCCAAGAGAAGGCAAATTGATACGGTTGTAGTAGCTTATAAGGACAGATTAACACGTTTCGGCTTCGAATATCTCGTAGAGTTGTTCAAAGCTTACGGAGTAAACGTTATTGTGGCTTTCCCAGAAGAGCCAAAGGATTACATGCAAGAGCTAGTGGAGGACTTTGTAGAAATCGCCAAGTCATTCGCCTCTAGAATTCACGGTCACAGATCTCATAAATATGAGAAGGTGATGAAATGTGTTGAAGACGTTGAAAAGGACGGTTAGACTGGAGAGCGATTTCTTGAACGAGTGGAAGTATCGCGTTCTCAGAGAGGTTGAGGAATATCAGAAGAAGTTCGTTAATGAGATGATTGGGGTAATCCTATCAGAGGGCTTACCAACTACTAGGAAGAGGTTGCACGAGAGGTTTTACAATCATTATAAGGAGAAGTACCCCTTCTTACCTTCAAGGGTTATTGAAGGTTCATATATCGTAGCTGGAAGGATTGTTAAGAGCTTTAGGGAGAGGAAGAAGAGAGGGTTAACGAGGAAGGATAAGCCAGGGTATAAGAAGGTGTTAATCACTATTCCTAACACGGTTAATTGGAAGTTTAACAAGGTTTCTGTCAGCGTTTTAACCCACAGGGGTTGGGTCGAGATACCCCTCAAGTTCACCAAGCAATTTGCCCGCTACGTATATGAGGGTTGGAGGGTTTCGCAAGAGCTTAAGCTGAGGTTAGTTGGTAGGAAAGTCCTAGTTTGGCTTACTTTCGAGAAGGAGGTTGAGGTTGAGTCCAAGGAGGGTAATTATATCTCTATTGACGTTAATGAGAATAACGTCACTTTAGCAATTTTTGAAGGTTTTAAACTCAAGGAGTTGAGGAGATATGAGACTGGATTAGGGAGGGTTGTAGTTAATTACTCCTTGAGGAGGGAAGAGATTACTAAGGGGCACTCAACTAAGGACGAACTAATTAAGAAGAAGTTGAGGAAATTGAGGGAAAAGGAGAAGAAGCTCGACATTCTGAGGAAGACTGTTAAGAGAGTCGTGGAGTTAGCTAGGGATTTAAAGGCTAAAGTTGTAGTAGGTAAGTTCTCCTCAAGGTCTAAGGAGAAGATGGAGGGTAATAAATATGATAAGCTCAGGCATAGGATTCACCAGTGGAGTGTTGTTAAATTCGTGGAGATGTTGAAAACTCAAGCGATAGACGTTGATGAGGTTTCCGAGTCCTACACTTCCTCTATCAACCCGTTTAACGGTGAGAAGCTGAAGAAAAGAAAACAAGTAGTTGAGAAGGTTATCAAAGTTTTAAACCCCTACCTGATGACGGGCACCGCTCACGAGGGTGGGGGTGTAAAAGTACTGAAGGCGAACGCTAGGTACTTGGAAAGCGGTGAAGTTCTTTTGGAGAGGGACTCTATTGCTCCTCTTAACTTGGCAAGGAAGGTGGATGGGAGGGTAGTGGTGTTTCCCTCGACCAGCCCCAAGGACTTAAGGGTGACAGTGTATGATCCCTTAAGAGGGGTGCCCCGTGGCGGAATTAGAAGTAATTAAAAGTAAGGAAAAGTTACGCCACGGGTAAACACTTTTATAACCAGGTCGATCATAAATTTCAGATAGTGCCGCCGTAGCTCAGCCTGGTTAGAGCGCCGGACTCATACGGTCGGGGGACATCCGGTTGTCCGGGGTTCAAATCCCCGCGGCGGCA
>OFEJ01000677.1_pt1 | contig 10504 bp, 9 predicted proteins | sample 1521051 | NCBI WGS metagenome assembly OFEJ01 (sample SAMN06268701, study PRJEB24108) | sediment metagenome | isolation source: Joseph's Coat, Yellowstone National Park, Wyoming, USA | place: USA:Joseph's Coat, Yellowstone National Park, Wyoming, USA | reverse complement strand
CGACATAGACGACAGGCTGTGGGAAGCCCTACAGCGCGAGGCCAAGAGGCGAGGAGAAGACCCACGCCAAACCCTCAAGCGGATACTGGAGCTCTACTTCGGCTACGGCGAAGAGGAGGAGAAGGAGGTCGTACGCCGCCTACGCGACCTCGGATATGCGTAAGCCAAACATCGTCATCATCGTCCTCGACACCCTCCGCGAAGACCACGCCCAAGGCCTAGACAGGTTGCTCGACTACGGCTTCGTCAAATACCAAAACGCCATAGCCCCCGCCCCCTGGACACTACCCTCCCATGTCTCCATGTTCACCGGCCTATACCCTTCAGAACACGGAATACACGAAACAAAAGAACTACGGATCGGCGGAGGGGGATTGCTAGAATATTCACGACTAAGATTGAGCGCTCTTAAGCACAGTGTCCTGCAAAAGTACAAAGATGAAAACTACGATACCGTTTTAATTTCAGCAAACCCCATCATTTCGCCATGGGCCGGCTTCGAAGCCGACCGCAACATACTCGTAGACCCCATCACGTCTAGCATAGCGACAGATGATGCAATAAGCATAGATATGGAAACCCAAAAGCTAGGTGGCAGAACTAGCTTTATTTTCTACAATTTTAGGAAAAAGAATATATCTAAATTGCTAAAGGCCGGTCAGTTATACCTAATACGCCGTCTACACCGTCTTAAGGTCTTTCCAAAATACATATCTGAATATTTTGTAAGGGAGAAAGGAGGGGGTCTTGCAGTTTCCCTCGTCAAGACTATACGTCTGGAAGAGCCATTTTTATTATTTATAAATCTCGTGGAAAGCCACAATCCCTACAATCGATTGGGAGAAGACAAAAAACTTATTTGTGTAGCACTGAAATGGGTATTGACTGGTAGCATCGACCCTCAAGACACGAGATTTTGGCGTACCTACCCCTACCACGCAGAAAGAGCCACAAGGAGGGCCATAGAACTAGCAACCGCAATACTACAGAAGGCAGACCGATCTAATACGCTCATAATCGTCACTTCAGACCACGGCGAACTGCTCGGCGACGGCGGCCTATATCATATCTACTCCCTAAAAGATGGAAATATAAGAGTACCGCTATACGTCAAATACCCAGATGGATGGAAAAAGAAAAAACAAAAAACCTATATTTCGCTCACAGACATACCGGAAATACTAGATCCTTCCACGGACACCATAGGATCCGACTTAGCCATAGCCGAAACCTTTGGTGTGAATCTCTCAGATCATGACTTCCTAAGATGTGGACTGGGAAAACCACCAGCCACCCTATTTCACCACAAAATAAGAATATTGGGCAACAAGGTAGACATCCTATTCAACAAAACCCTGGAGAATGTAGAATACGCCAAAGGCGAGCAAACGCAAGAAGTACTCAGAAAACTACTTCACTAAAGACGCCTAGAGGAAAAGAGACCTCTCCTCATTACCACGGCAAAACTTCTTAAAGGCGTACCTCCTCATCTCCTCCCTATCGTAGCGCGAATCTAGGACCTTGCCACAGCCTCTGCTATCTTCTCCGGCAACGGCGGCGCCATACTCATCCGCTATTTCCAGAATGCCGCCGAGCCCCGACCCCACCACGGGAACCCTAAGGCTGATAGACTCGATAGACACCGTAGGCAGAGGCTCAGGACGCACGCTGGACACAACCGCCGGCCATAAGCCGGAAGTACTCCCCTCAGGTAGCTTCTCAGGATGTCTCACCACCTGCCCCATGCCGTACTGTCTCGCCAATGCCTTCACACAAGTCCCTGCGATCCCCATCATGACAAGCTCAGCATTGATCCCTCACTCCCTCATATGAGGATCCTCTTGGGGACTCGCCACCTGCGTAGAAAATATAAGAGATAGAGCTGAAGAAGCCAACCTACTGGTAGTAGGCCTGGACCCTCCACACACGTCCCGAAGGCTGGGCAGAAATCAGCTACCTAGTCACCCACATCTAACGAAGTCGTGCACGCACAACAAGTACCCCCCACGGGCCGTCAAGATAAGGAGGCAAACCTACCCACAACACGGGCGACACGCCGCCTAAGCTACCCTCCAAATCGCTAAGAAACTTGACGCCCATATACTCATCACCTCAGGCCCCGCCACGCCGAGATAAGCCAACCCTCGCAACTGGGGTAATAGAGAACTCTCCAAATAATACTGCCTAAGTTATTGCCTTTGAGGGTGGACTCAGATCCAAGCCTCCTCAGAGTGACACAAGTCTCTTGGCTAGACCTCAAAAACACTTTAGGTAGAGCCAATAGCTAGCCCTTTACATACCCAAGCGCGTAAAAAAGTGCCCTTTTGAAGAAGTAACCCCTCCTCAACAAAAACCCCAACCTAGCCGCGTTTCTCCTAAGCCTCTCATACTCCTCAGGCCGCAAATCCCTCAGTCTCTCAGCCAAGTCTATACAATCTTTAAAGCATAAGCCGACACCAAATCTCTTTACAAAACTACACAAATACCTAAACTCTTCAGGAACAAGAACAGGCAGACCTGCATGAACATAGCTGGCAAATTTAGACGTAGTCCCAAACTCGTTATACCAAGTCCACTTCAAAACTAACCCAAAATGAAAATAGCGGTAAACCACAGGCAAAAAAGCACTATCAACCTCGGGCAACCTCCCACAGCCACCCAAGGACTCGGCCCCCCTCCCAACTACAAAAAACTTGACTAAATCGGCCCTGCAACTCTTCACAAACTCCGAGAATAAGCTACGCACCACCGGGTTGATGAAGTTTGCCGCGTAGATAACATAAAAACGGCGACCAAACCCGCTACCGATCCTGACCTCACCTGAAATATCAGCACCGTAATCCAAGACCTCAAACAAAGAAAACTTCCTCTGGTCCAAACCATATATTTTTGAAAGATAAACCACATTCACCCAATTAAAAACAAGAAGAACAGACGCAAACCTAAGAAATAACCTCTCAAAAAACCTGGACAAGCCAACATGCGGCACCCTCCCCCACACTGCCAGGTTTTGCTCTATAGGTAAGTCGTACACATATAAAACAAACCTCCTCCTAAACATAACAGCAAAAAACAGATACACAAAAAGATAAAGAAGCTTGTACAATAACTCCAGGAATGAACTAGCCACCGGACTCAGAAAACCCGGATACAAAACAACCACAACCCTCCCCCTCAGCAACGCCTCCACAAAACTACGCAACCCCCTCACACTAGCCACCTCAAAACCCAATTCTTCACAAAATCTGCCAACGTCAGCTATGAGCCGCCCCGTAGCACGCCAAACGGACCGCCGTGGAGGCAATATACAGATCATCGACACGACCTGACCATCCCCTACACTTGCAGAACTGAACTCATAATCTCTGCTATTCGTTGAGGCGCGTTTTCATCGCCTAACAACCCCTCAACGTAGCGCTCCGGCCGCCACTCAACTATCTCACTAATGCCTATCTCACTATCTTCAATATCGTATAGAGCCGCCATACCAGCCTCAACCAGCTCAACCCACTCAGTAGTCCTCCTCACTACCACAACCGGCTTGCGCAATAGATAAGCCTCACGCTGAACACCTCCGGAATCAGTCAACACCATTTCTGAATGACTAAGCAACTTAATGAAATCCATGTAACCAAGCGGATCAGTTACAACAACACCGTCCGAAGACAGAAGATGGTGCAACCCCGCCTCCTGAACCCTTCTTCGCGTCCTCGGATGCATGGGGAACACCACCGGCAAATACTCCGCCAAGCTTCTTACCAGAAACAACAACCTCTTCAACCTCTCCACATTATCTACATTCTCCACTCTGTGGAGAGTCACCACGGCATACCGGACGCCACCAAGCCCAAGCCTCTCCAACACCCTAGACCTCTCCTCCGCGATTGGAAGCCACCTCTTCAACACGGCTACATGGACGTCTCCAGTTAGGAAGACGCTACCTGGAACCTTCTCCTCCAGAAGATTCCTCACCGCGCTAGGCGTGGGAGCAAACAGGAGGTGAGAGATATGATCCACAACCTTCCTATTTATCTCCTCCGGCATCGACATGTCAAAAGCCCTTAAACCAGCCTCCACATGTGCAACCCTAAAACCAGCCTTAACAGCCGCCAAGGCACCACCCAAAGTTGAATTAGTATCACCATAAACCACGACAAGATCCGGCCTCTCCCTAAGAAGCACCTCCTCAGTACGCCTAATAATCTCGCCCACCTGATACCCATGCGAACCACTACCGATACCCAAGAAATAATTCGGCTCAGGTATATCAAGCTGATCATAAAAAACTTTATTCATTTCATAATCATAGTGCTGACCTGTATCTACAATTACATGCTCAAAGAAGCGAGAAAAAACCCTATACACAGCAGCCAATTTTATGTAATTAGGCCGCGCACCTACAACCGATACAATCTTCACAGCAAAAAAAACATACATCTAAAAAACTAATCGAACAGCAGAAAACCCTCACGCCACTTCAAAAACCACGAATAGAGAGGCCTGGAATTCGTCAAATTATACAGCACATAAACCAAAATAGTATGTACAAAATGATATTTGGGATCGGCTAATCTTTCAATATCGTATTTTGTCCAGTAACCTAATATAGAATAAATATGAGCATTACTTATTAGATTATATACGAAATCATGGAATATTTTTAGGTAGTTTTCGCTCTTTGTTATTAAGTAAACATCATATATTCCCAGTAAGGCGTACATAAAGCCGTTAAGCACATGCTTGACAGGCCGCTCTGAGGGATATTCTTCTATCCATAACCAACGACCTTTCGCATGTAATGCACCACCTGCTTCAATTGGCAAAAGGGTAGCTCGAATTGCCTTAACAGCTAGGCGCTTGTAATCGTCCTTGCCCGTAAGGTAAAAAGCTCTGGCAAACGTGGAAGCAACAACAGCTTGTGTTATTCCGGAGATCCAACCGGGCGATGATGCACGTGGTGGGAATGCAAAATCATAACGCCAACAAATGACATCTATATTATTTATATTGCAATATGTACCTTTTTTAATTAAATTATTAGCAAGCTCTAAAAAAATTAAATAATCCTTTTGTAGAAAATTAGTGCATAAAACGCTTCAGTAAGAGGATTGTATAATAATTTGGTATTGTACTTTACATATATGTGATCATCATGGTATACTATTCTGTTTGTCAAGAATTCATTCAAAAATAATTTTTCCAAGTCAAAATAATAATTACTAAGAATCTCTTTATTGCTGTTAAATTGTATCAATCTTTCTATACGATTTGAAAGATTTCTGAATCTTACGTAATCATACGTATATTTTATGTATTTCATGTTACACTCGTATATAATCCTATAATATTATGGATCCTCTTACTAATGTCATATCTCTCTTCGGCAATTCTTCTTGCATTTTTGCCCATTTTCATTACTTCCTCTCGGTTTTCAGCGAAATATAATATTTTCTTGGCAATGGCTTCAGGATCTCTTGGCAGAACTAAAAATCCATTCACCCCATCAATTACCTGATCAATAAGACCCCCCACTCTACTTGCTATCACAGGCCTCCCGCATGCCATCGCCTCAGTTGCAACAAGTCCCCAAGACTCCTGCAGAGAGGGCACAACAACAATATCACTCGCCACGTAATAATATGGTACCTCGTTACGAGGCAACCTACCGGGGAAAATGACGTATTGCTCTATACCTAACCTCCTCACTAAGTTAAGGTAGTAGGGGCGTTGCGACCCATCACCTGCAATTACAAAAATAACATCATTTCGTAGCTTAGCTACAATTCCAGCAGCTAAAATCAGATATTCAAGACCGTAGACAGGCTCGAAAGCCTTAGCGGTAAACACAATAAGTTTATCTTTACCCCCTAAACTCTCTCTGAGGTCATTTGCGTTGAGGTCAGGCTTAAAGCGCTCCAAGTCTACGCCGTGCGGAATTAGATGAATCTTCTCCTTGTCATTGATTAGACGTGCGACCTCATCATATATGGCATGGCTAGCTACAATCACCGCATCTGCTACTTCTACAACTCTCCTTACTAGGAGATCATACCGCCTCTTAAGCCTTATTCCGTAGCCTAAGGATGGCTCGACAAGAACATCATAGCCATGTAGGGTGACTACAAAGGGAATTCTTTTTCTGTATCTACGTAACGCTAGGTACGAAGCCCAACCCTCTGGATATGCGAAATGGGCGTGAAGAATATCTGGCTTTACAACACTAAGCACCCTCTCAATGTGATTGCTGTATAGCAACTCACCATAGACCCTCCTTGGGTTCCTAAACAACGACAGCAAAGGATAAGCCTCTGCCCTCTTAAAGAGCTCTGTCAAAATCAGAGGATCTATCTTTTTGCTAAGATCATAGATGGAAATCGACCCAACCCTTTTGCTTCCCTTAAACATAAACCTAGCTACATGAAGTTCGATTCCGCGTGTAGCCAAGCCTGAAATTTCATCCCACACAAAACTATGAGTGACCCATGAAGGATCATTATCAACCATGGAAGCTACTACTAATGCCTTCATCCCTGTAAATTACTTCTGTTCACTTATAAACAAAAAACTTTCCGCTCTTGTAAATTAAATTCCTTTCATTTACATTTGTAGATATCCTTAGCATTTTTATTTCCATACTTGAAAAAACAAATATATAAGTTTTGACACCTTTAATATTTAGCATCCCTAGGTCTTTTTCAGAATATACTGTAATTGCTGTCTTTCCACTCAGAGGACCTATAATGTTAAAAGCGTAGCGAGTTCCCACAATCACGCTTCCATCATACCTTTCCGCAAGGTAAGAGGCGAGAGCAACAGACTCTTTAATACCAAAACGCGGATCACTTAATTCAAATGGGGTATCAATACCAAAAGCAAGCGACGGTTTCCATAAAAGGGTATTAAGCAAAATCACAAAAAACAAGACTATGGCAATTCTTTTTCGTAACTTGTAAATATACCATACCACAAATGGTGAAGAGAAAAAGAAAAAGAAACTATAAAAACGCCAATAATAATCGCTTATATAAAAGGCAGGCCAGGTAAAAGTGGTAAGTGTAATAAGTAAAACCATAGACAAAGATAGGACGAAAAGTAATGATGAAACACTAGTAAAGTTAAATGAGTATTTATAAAATAAAATGTGAATTGCAAAAGATAAGAAAACAATGAAATATAGAGCGAGTCCAATATATCCTAAATAGATCCGGCCACGATCGATTATCCATCCCGATAATGAAGGAGCAAGTAACTCGATGTGTATGGGTCTTCGAACACCGAATATTACATCCAAAGGCAAAATATCGCCTCTTAAAATATAATTAAGATAGGAAATCAAGCCGCCTAATGTACCCTTGCTAAAGAAATAAGTAGAAATATATAAATTGTATAGTAAGAATATGATTAAGATTAAAAATATTATTAATAAAACCTTTCTCATGATCATAGAATTGATAAAGGATGTAAACCTTGATAATTTATTTATTCCTATATTTACTAAAAATAATAAGATTAAGGTTACTATTAATATGAGACTAGTAGTGTTATGACTTATAACGATTCCTGTAATTATCAATATGCTAATTATTAAAGAATTGAAATTATAGCCCCTGGATATACCGATAACAAATATAAGAAATAACAAAGAAAATAACATATAAGCATAAGCAGGATGCAGAGGTCTAACTAGGAACGTTGAAAAATGAAATGATAGTAAAGACACGAGCGCCGCTTCACTAGAAATTTGGCGACTAATAAATTTATAAATTGAGATCCATGTTATAAAGTAATAAATAATTGCAAAAATCGAATATATTCTCATTATATATACAGGGTTAATATTACTATAATATGATACGACAATTAACCAAGTTTCGAACAAAGGATAGAAAGAATAATCGAATGCCTCATTGGTACCGGCTCCCAACATGATCCTTTTCTCTGAGGAAAACAACTCGACAAGTTGAAAAATATAGTTTGCATCTGGGTATCTGTCAGCTACTGAATATGGAACAAGCGAATAGTTTAGTAATGCCATTGTTGTGGTTATGATTATAATAACAATATATTTTATATAATTCGAATATGAATTAACTAAAAGTAATACTGTTAATAATAGTGTTATAATAATTGTAGGGAATACTACAAGCGATGTGAGTCCGTTGTTTATGTGAAATAGTAAAATTGAAAACAACAGCACGATGGGAATAAGTAACTTAATATTAGCCATTTGTTGTAAATATTTTTATTAAATTAAGTATCTTTGAAAAATTAGTATAAAATAGTTTTGAAAAGTTATAAATTGTGCTATGGACATTGTTAGTGTTGGTTCGATTTGTTATAGCATTAACAATAGTTTCGGACAGCGACTCTACCGAGCCGGGTTTATATAGGAGAAATACTTCTGGAAATCTTTTAGCAAGTTCAACCGTCGACGGTAGTGCGGATGTTATGACAATTTTACCTGTGATGATACAGTCTATAAGCTTATTAGGAACTGCAATGGACGTTAGCTGATTTAATGTTAGCGGAACGATACACATATCGGCTTCTTTTAGTTTTTGATAATATTTCTCTGCTGGCATGAAACCCATGAAGTCGATGACCTCAGGCATTTCATTCTTTGCACGTAGAATATACTGCAAAGCGGTTTCATCACCCCGTCCAATGATGAGAAGTTGGAAACTGTTTTTAATCTGCGGATAAAGTCGTCTTAGTGCATCGATTACTAGTGGCAGATCATAAATTTTTTCTAATACACTTCCACCATAGATCGCTATTATTTTATCCTTCTTTTGCAGACGCAAAGTATCAGATTTATTTGCAAATTTCTCCGCGTGAGGCGGGAAGGGATAAAGGGGTATTATAGTTTTTCGAATAGGTCTATAAAGCTTGGAAATATAATCTCTCATGGCGGCACTAACGGTTACAACTATGTCTGCTGATGAATAAGCTATTCTTTCTAAGAGTCTGAGGATCGCATAAAACGGACAGTATGCCTTCCCAGTTGCTCTGATGCAATAAAGTTCTGGAGTTAATTCACGTAATTCATAAACGTACATCAATCTATTTCCGAAGATTTTCTTTACAATACCCACAATGGTACATGGTAGATCAGGGGCGTTAGAGCACCAGATTGCACTTACCTTTAACTTAGGTATTAAATATAGTATTATAGACAACCAAATAACTGAATGAACTAATAATGAAAGTATCACACTAAATATACTATAAATATTCTGTATTCTATTCAATGCTAATGTCATTAATTTTACTGAATACACATCTAAGACGCCTTCAGGGCTCTTATACTTACGTTTTTCTACAAACGGCCATAAACCTGACTCCCCTCTTTCTTTATACACCCATTTTGTTTCAAGTATTACCACCGGTGTGTTTACCTTCATTAGTTCTTCAAGTGCCCTAAGCTGTCTCGGACTGACACCTATTGGATTCGGAGAACAATAAAGCACAACTCTCTTCATATGTTATCTACGTGCGGTACTGGCTAGTACGAGTTCGTATTCCTCTGCAAGCTTATCCCAACTAAACTGATGCCGAAAAGACCACGAATATACAAGGAGTGATTTCCTTATTTCCGCTGAGTCAGCCATAATCCAATTAAGTACTCGCTCTAGCTCTTCATAATTTCTATAGGTGTAGACGCCTTGTCTATACCACAGCTTATATTCGGGAATATCAGTCGCCACTACTGGGACGCCGCATGATAAAGCCTCAGCTATTTTTAGTGGGGTAGCAAAGTTCAGTATCTTTTTGACTACCGGCGAATAAACTAGATCACTGGCATTAATAAACAGCGGCATTTTCTCATAAGGTTGAGGCGGATATCTATATATGTACTTCTCTAAACCAAACTTTTTTGCGTATTCAAGCAACTGTCTGAAGTATTGCTTACCATGGGAAAACCCCACGATCAATACTCTCACATCATATCTCTCTCGAAGCCTACCAATGGCCTTCAGCGCTTCCGCCACGTCTATCCATACGTCTATAGAGCCTTGAAGTAGCACAATATTATAATCCGGATCTAGTCCCAATATACGCCTTGCAGAGTCCCGATCCATAGGTTTAAAAAATTCAGTGTCAACCCCGTTTGGAATCACGTAAATAGGCGTAGATGGAACGATCTCTTTCACAACAGTCCGCAACCCGTACGACGGCACAACCACCGCTGTGCTATTCTGCAGAGCCTTTGCCGTTAATATCCACACGCCTCTTTCCACTATCCACTTGCCTCTTGTGAAATATACAGATGCCGACTCGGGAAAGTAGTCGAGATAGTCATACACAGCCGGAACGCCCGAGCTCTTAGCTAACTTAACTGCTACCAAACTCGGAAGGATGTTTGCATGCAGAACCACGTCGATTTCCTCACTAGATAACACCTGCCGGATTGCCCCATTGATCTGAGTAGCATTAACCATGTAGTAGAGGCCCAAATTCCTCACCTTAACAACGTTGCCAAGTTGTACCTCAAAACCATTGA
>OFEJ01000675.1_pt1 | contig 10522 bp, 11 predicted proteins | sample 1521051 | NCBI WGS metagenome assembly OFEJ01 (sample SAMN06268701, study PRJEB24108) | sediment metagenome | isolation source: Joseph's Coat, Yellowstone National Park, Wyoming, USA | place: USA:Joseph's Coat, Yellowstone National Park, Wyoming, USA | reverse complement strand
CCCTGAAGTACTTGTACGCTGGCTCTAAGAGCCTTGCGAGCTCTTCAGCGACCGCCATTTTCAAGTCTAGCGGGTGGATCTCCCCCCTCGCGTACGCCTCCTCAAGCTCTTTATACGTGCTGAAGGCGCGCCTGGCGCCAGTCTTCCTGTTAACGATCTCGAAAGCCTCTTTTCTATCCCTAAATATTAGGTATCTCGCCAATTCGAGGACGGGGTTGAACTCTACGCTTCTTGGAGGGCAGAAGGCGCCCCTGATCTTCGCCTCTATCTCCTCCGGCGAATCGTGGATGAATATGGCGCCCTGAGGTTTGGATTTCGACATCTTAGCTTCTATAAGCGCATCTTCCAAAGCTTCCCGCTCGCCCCCAGCCTTGGCCTTGACTAACGCTTCGTGCGTTTTCTCGTCGATGTTCATCCCGGTGAGCAGGTGGTGGTGCACGGCCACCGGCTTGTAGCCTCCGACCCTCTCCCCGCACTCGATCGCTATGACGTGGGCTTTGCGCTGATCCATACCCCCGTGCGCCAGGTTCACCTGCAGGCTGAAGATGTCCGCCACCTGCATCGGCACGTACAGCAGCTGAGCGAAGCTCAGCGCCTCGCCCGCGCGCCGACCCATGATGGTCACCGACCTCCTCACTCTCGAGAGAGAGGTTTCCATGGAGACCTTTATCACGTTGGTCAGGTACTCGACCCCCATCTTCTCGTACAGCTCGGACCCCATGATGAAGCGCACGTTGTCGGGGTCGCCCCCCACGATCTTCAACGAGAGCTTGAGAGCTTCCTTGAAGTAACCGCCCGCTACGCGCCTTATCGTGGAGAGGTCTCCACCCAGCTTCCTGTTGATCCAGGAGTGGTAGTCGGCTAGGAACACGGTCGTGGAGATTCCAGCCTTCTGGAAGTCGGCGACCTTCTGCATGCATATGATCCCCGTGCCCAAGTGCACGTACCCGGAGATCTCGAAGCCGATGTAATGCTTCAGCTCGACCCCTTCCTCCGCGTAGCTCCGCAAGCGTTCGAGCGTCAACACCTCCTCTGTGGGCTCCCTCGCCACGAGTTCAAGCAACTTTTCGACATCCGGCACGTGCGCACCGGCTTCGCGAACCTATATAGCGCTTCCGCGCCGCTTCAGCCCGCGTACAACGCCTCCGCGCAGACGCTAGTTCTACGCGCCCGAGGGGGGCGGGCGCGGACCGAAGGAGCCCCCTCTGCGCTCTTCGAACTCTAACCTCGGCCTATGAAAAGGTTTCACAAAAAGGTAATGCCTCTGCTCGGTTCTTAGCTCCTCCAGTATCCTTTCACATATTATCTTCACGGGATCTATCTTAATTCTCTCGTAAATATCTTTAAACGATTCGAAAGGCTTTTTCTTTCGCTCCTCCAGTATCTTCCACAGGAGCCTCTTCCCGATGCCCGGTAAGAGCTCGAGGGAGTGCATACGCGTTGTCAGGGGCTCCGCCTTGTTGAAGAACTCCACGAACTCGCGCTCGCGCTGCAGCACTATCTGCCTTATGATCTCGGGGAGCTCGGCTTTCGCGCTCGCGGTCAACTCATCGTACGTCAAACGCCTGGTGACGCGCAGCAGCTGGCTCTCCAGGTCGCGCCCCAACGGTACGCGGTCTCCCACCTTAAGCTCCAAGCCTGGGATAGGCGCCAACTCTAGCAGCATGAAGAATTTTTCTCCGATAGCTTGGGCAACGGGCCCCCTGCTTGCCTCTCTCCGACCGTGCCCTAAACCGAAGGGTAGGTAGTCTAGGATGTACGCGTACTCCTCGTACACTTTTTGCCTCTTGTCAAAAAAATGCGACATTTTACTCGACCTCCCTCTTTTTATATTTAATGACGGCGGAGAGGATACTTTTGATATCATCCGCTGTAAACGTCCTAGATAAGGGGGCGAGGATGGTCCTGAGCTCCGCCTCCGACTCCGGCGCTATGTTGACTATCTGGACAGCCACCTCCAAAGGCAGCCCCATGCCCTCCAGCTCGCTAAGCAACCTCTCCGCGTCTTCGGCAGAGAATTTGCTAAACTTCTTCGCGTACTCGAGCGTGATGATCTCTACGCTGCTGAGCTCCCTCTTTTTAGATTCCTCCTCGAGCACCTTAGCTACGATTGGCAGCGGCACCAACTTCTCGTTTAGCACCTTCAGAGGCAAGAGTACCGCCAGGTTAGTGTGAAAAACACAGCTAATATATATTACTTCAGGTCAACGGAGCAGGAGCGGGGCCAGCAAGTGGTCTAGCAAGCACCCGACCGTGACGTGGAGCGCGTAGCCTAGGGCCAGCATCGTCACGAACGGTACGTGCGGCGAAACCCACACCCGATCCGCGGGCGGAAGCGCGGCGGGCGTTTCGTCTCCAACTCCCACCTTGAAGACCAGGCGCCGCTTCCCCCCTTCGACGCGCTCGGCCAGCGAGTAGAAGCTTTTCCTTTTCAGGTACTCCTGCACTGGGACGTATCTGAGCGTGAAGAGCGCTAAGGCTCTGAGAGGCGCGCTCGCTTCAACGCCCTCGAACACGCGCTCCCCCTTAGCCAGGCGGCTCACGTTTTCCGCGAACAGGAGGACTGGGTAAACACTTGACATCAGCAGGGCGTTGATTAAAGTGGAGAGAGAGGGTATCAGGGAGAGCGCGCCCTCACGGGGGAGCGCGACCAGACCTATACACGCTAACGCGAGGAAGTCAGCCCACCCCCACGCGCCGAGCGCGGAGAGCGCGAAGCCCGCGGCGAAAGCCAAGTACGCGGATAGCGCGTAAGCGACGAGCGCCCCTTTCTCCATCTCGATGAGCTTCGAAGCGACGAAAGGCGCCGACGCAGCGCATAGTACCACCCACACGGCGTCATCTACTTCGCGCGTCCTGAAGTCGGAGTAAGCTGCGTAGCCCAACACCGCCAAAGGCACCAGAGCCCCGATAGCGTCCAGCACGGGCGTTGGACAAGGGTTCAACTTATAGCGCTTGCGCGCGTGGTGCGGCTCGAGGTCGAGGAGCGCGAAAACGCTAAAACTCTCCGGCTAGCTGCGAGCGCGTGGGCGAGGAGGAGGTCCGGGGTTTAGCCCTGCTTTACGCGCTCGAGAACGCTGTAAAGCACGGGGGGAGAGCCCTGCCGCAGCCTGTTCTCTCGAAACTGCTCGGCTCGAAACCCGAGCTGCGACCGCGCGCTAGGGAGCTGCTGGCTTTGGTCGAAAAGGTGGTGGAGGAGGTTAACAGGATGAGCCCCGAGGAGCAGCGGGCGAGCCTCGAGCTGCTAGCGGGCGGGGGGCTCCCGACTAGGAAGGCGGAGGAGAGACGCCCCGAGCTCCCGCCGCTGCCCCGCGCCGAGACCGGGCGCGTTGTAACGCGCTTCGCGCCAAACCCGGATTTCGTCCTCCACCTCGGGAGCGCGCGACCGGCTGTGCTGAGCTACGAGTACGCCAAAATGTACAACGGCCGCTTCATACTGAGGTTCGAGGACACGGACCCCAAGACCAAGTCTCCGATGCGGGAGGCCTACGACCTCGTACGCGAGGATCTGCGTTGGCTCGGTCTGAAGTGGGACGAAGAGTACATACAGTCACTGCGCATGGAGGTTTACTACGAACACGCGAGGCGGCTGATAGAGATCGGAGGAGCTTACGTGTGCACGTGCAGCAGGGAGGAGATTAGCAGGAACAGGGCGGCCGGCGTGAGGTGCGCCTGCGCTTCGCGCCCGGTGGAGCAGCAGCTGGAGCTCTGGGAGCGCATGCTCGCGGGCGACTTCGGCGAAGGGGAGGCGGTGCTGCGAGTGAAAACTGACATCAGGCACCCGAACCCCTCGGTAAGAGATTGGATAGCTTTTAGGGTGATAGACACCGAGCGCTACCCGCACCCGCTCGTCGGAAGCAAGTACGTGGTATGGCCCACCTACAACTTCGCGTGCGCGATCGACGACCACCTCATGGGCGTAACGCACATCCTGAGGGGCGCCGAGCACGAGATCAACACCATAAAGCAAAAGTACGTTTACGATCACTTCGGTTGGGAGTACCCGGTCGCGATACACTTCGGCAGGCTGGGAATCGAGGGCGCGATACTCAGCAAGTCGAAGATTCGGGAGGGCATCAGAGCCGGGCTCTTCACGGGGTTCGACGACATCAGGCTGGCGACGCTGCGAGCTTTGAGGCGAAGGGGCATCCTACCAGAGGCGATCAGGGATCTGATGCTCCACGTGGGGATAAGACCGTCGACCGCTCGGATAAGCCTCGAGAACTTGTACGCGTTGAACCGCAAGTACCTAGAGGTTAGGGCTAACAGGTACATGTTCGTGCCCGACCCCGTCAAGCTCGAGCTCCGCGCGGAGGGAGGCGCGCTGGTCGCGAGGATACCCCGCCACCCCAGCTACCCCGAGAGGGGGGTGCGCGAGCTCAGGCTCGATTGCAGCTCAGGCTCTTGCGAAGTTTACGTGCCCGGCGACGACGTGGCCAAAGCCCTGCCCGGCTCGGAGCTCAGGCTCCTCGGGCTGGCCAACATCAGGCTTCTCGATGCCTCGACGGCCGAGGTGGTCAACTTGGACGTGGACTACGCGAAGTCGAGGAAGCTGCCAATCATACAGTGGGCGCCCGCTGACACGGCCGTGCAAGCGCGCGTGCTCGCGGACAGGGAGGGCTCGCTCGTAGAAGTAAGAGGGGTGACCGAACCCGGTGCGATGGAGCTCGCGGAGGGCGAACATGCGCAGTTCTACCGCTTCGGCTTCGTAGTTCTAGAGGATAAACGCGAGATGCGGTTCGTCTACACCCATCCGTGAGCTAGCGCGCGCCCGCGCGGGAGGCCCGCGCTTTTCTGCCCCCTCTGGCCCCGCCGTCACCGTTTCAGCGGGGCCCACGGGGGCGTTGAGCTCTTCACCGCCCGTGGTCGGGCTCCGTCCCCGAGCTTCATCTTTGATCCGCTAGGGGCGCCCGGCGCGCGCACGGGCAGCGGGGCGGCGCCAGAGGCGCGACCCCGCCAACTCGCCAGCAAGTACCGAGCTCGGGGCTCCGGCCCCCTCACCGCTTGCGCTCCCGCCGCGTTTTCCCCGCGGCTCACGGGTTGAAAGGCGGGGCGGCGGTTTATAAACCTTGCCCAGAGTAGACCGAAAGTAAAATTTTCTAAACGGAAAGTTAAAGAAAAGGATAGAGAATACACAGGTATACTATATAGGATGCGCGCGCGTGATCGCCGAGTACCTGGACGAGAGCTCACCCTACGGCGTCGAGCGGCTCTTCGACGCGCTAGCCGCCGGCGCCGCGAGAGCTTACGTGACGCCGGTCACGCTGAGCGAAGTCATCTACGTGGCCGCCAGGATCTACTCGGAAGCCGGCGTCCGCGACCCCAACGCGAGGGCGGTGGAGCTGGCCGAGTGGCTGCTCGCGCTGCCGGGCGTCGCGCTCGAGCCCGTTGGCAGGGAGGCGGCCGTGGCGGCGGGGGAGCTGAGGAAGAGGTTCAGGATGGCTCTCCCGGACCTCTACGTGATCGCGGTCGGCGCGCTACGCGGGGCGATACCCCTCTTCCTGAAGCTGGAGGGGGAGATGAAACCGTACGAGGGCGAGCTGAGGAGGCTGGGCGTAGCCTTCTGGGAGGAGCTGCGCCACCAGCTTACTTAGGTGGACGCGCTGGGCGGGGGCGGCGGTGGAGGGGCAGCGGCCGCCGCCAGCGCCTTCCCAGCTGCGTCGCGCGCGAAGATCCATCCGATGAGGGTCATCGCTCCGGCGAGCATGCCCGCCCAGTACGCGTAAGGTAGCAGCGCGGCGAAGTTGAGCGCGAACCCCAGGATCAGCAGGATGGCGGCCACCTTGAAGCCGTCGACCTTCGTCTGGGAGGAGAGCTCGAAGAGCGCCATCACCAGCCCGGCGAAGCCGATCAGGTTGGCGATCCCCGCCAAGGCGGCGAGGGCGAGTGCCGCGAGGAGGCCGGCGACCGCCTGGAGGGCGAAGGAGCGCGACTCCAGCGGCCTGGCGCTCTCCATGACCGCTTGGATGATGGGCGCGAAGCCCGCGGCGCCCGCCAGCAGGGCCAGCGCGCCGAGAATCAGGGCGCTCCAGTAGCCCCACTTGACCAGCTTCGCCGGCGTCTCGAAGGCGCCGCTCCACTTCGCCAGCCTGCCGACCCCCGGCACCAGGAAGGCGAACGTGGCGAGGAGCCCCAGGACCGCCGAAGCGAGGAGCAGCACCAGCACGACCGCGAGGGGCGCGAGAACGCCCGGGCGCAGGAGCTCCTCCACGAGCCGGGCTGGCCGCGCGGGAGCGGCGACCAGGGCGGCGACGAGGCTGAAGAGCGCGATGACGACGAAAGCGAGGGCGGCGAAGCCCACCAGCTGGGAGGCGATGTTCAGCGTGGCGGCCTTCCTCAGCGAGCTCAACCCCGAGGCGAGGTGCTCCTGGGGGCTCACGGGCATTTGTGCCTCCGCCTTTGTTTAAATGCCTTTCCGCGCAGCTGCGGGGGCTTAGCGCCGGTCGCTCTACTTCGAGGCCGCTAGCACTACTGCGGCGACCGCGAGCTCCGCAGCGGCCGCCAGCGCCATCGGGAGGAGGGGCTCGGGGTGCTTCAGCAGCCACAGCACGCCGTAGACCGCCGCCGGGATCAGCAGGAGCAGAAAGCTAGCGATGAGGGGGAGGAGGTTCCGCGCGAGCCTCGAGTAGAGGTCGCCGGGCGGCGCGCTGCTCTCCGAGAGCCTGAAGGCGAGGAGGGAGAGGACGATGGCTGAAGCGGTTACGGCCGGCGCGTACGCCAAGCCGAGCAGCGCCAGGGGGAGCGCCGGCTTCCCGCTCGCGGCGGCAGCCGCGGCGGCGGCGCCGGTCGAGAGGAGGTAGACGCCCGCTGCTAGGGAGATTTTAGATGAGACGAGCAGCCTCCTCGTCAGCGGGAGGGAGCCGGTCGCCTGCTCGGCGAGAGCTTCCGTGCTCAGAAGCGCTACCGCGCTCGCCAACGTGAAGGTGGCGATCCCTAGCGCGGAAGCCCACTCGCTAGCCCACGTAACAGCCAAGTAGACGCCGTACGCAATGGGGGCGAAGACCGTGAACGCGTGGGTGGGCGAGCGCGAAGCCAGCCTCAAGTCCTTCTTCACCACCGCCAGCCAGGGGTGCGTCGTCTTCAGGGCGAGGGGGCCCGCGGCGAGCGCGGGGGGCAGCCCGCCCGTGCAAACCTCCAGCACCCTGCGGACCAGCCACTTGGAAGCTGCGTACGCCGCCGCCGCGTAGCCGGCAGCGGCGAGCGCCGGGAGGGCGGGGGGAGCGGCCGCCTGGCCGATCGCGAAGGCGAGCAGGTGAGCGAAGGGGAGCGGGTAGAGCAGTTGGCCCAAACCTGCCCTCCTCAGCAGCTCCTCGGCGCCCGCGAGCGCCTGGGCGAGACCGGCGATCAGGTTGGACAGCAGGTAGGGTAGGACGGCGGCGAAAACCCAAGCCAGCATCCCCAAGGTTCTCAGGAGAGCGGCGCCCGCCGAGCCGCCGCCCCCTCTCACGACCTTCGTGTAGAAGGCGTGGGCGAGCGCGAAGGCGGCCGCTAGGGCGAAAACGCTCGTCACGGCGACGCCGAGCAGCGCTATGGGCCAGGCGAGCGGGCTCCTGTACACCACCGCGTAAGCCGCGGGGACGACGATCGCCACGGCAACTATTGCGACGTCGAAGAGCTTCACGAAAGCCAGCAGGGCGACGGCGGAAGCCTCGCTCTTGGATAAGGGTAGCGGGGCCAGGAGCTCGGCTACCTTCACAGAGACGAAGGAGGTCATAGGTTGAAGGAAGAAGAACAGCGTGTACGCCAGGAGGGTGGCGAGGAAGGCCGCGAAGCCGAAGGCCGCGCCTCCCCCCACCGGCACTCCGAGGAAGGCCGTGAAGACACCCATCGCGGAGAGGATCCCTGCTGCGAGCACCTTGTTCATCAGCATATAGCTGGTCGCGCCCTTCGCCAGATTGCTCGCGTCCTCCGCCTGCGGCAGCCGCGACCCGCTCCTCTGCATGTAGACGAGCTGGTAGGCGACCTCGCGGTAGACGAAACCGGAGATCCTCCAGAGCTCGCGCAGCCCACCCCTACCCCTCAAGGGCTTTCACCACCTCGGAAACCCAAGCTTCCTGGCCGGTCACCTTGAGGAAGACCTCCTCCAGGCCGGCCGCGCCCACGAGCTCGCGGAGCTCGCTCACGCTGCCCTCGCTGACGATCCTCCCGCCGCTCATGATCCCCACCCTTGTGCACAGCTTCTCGGCGAGCTCCATGACGTGCGTGGACATCAGCACGGCCCCGCCCCTCCGGACGTGCGCGGCCAGGATCTCCTTCAGGACCTTGGAGGAGGCGACGTCGAGGCCGGTGAAGGGCTCGTCGAGGATGAGCAGCGGGGGCTCGTGGATGAGGGCCGCCACAAGCGCCACCTTCTGCCGGTTCCCCTTCGAGAGGGCGCCGATGGGCGTGTCAACGTAGTCGCTCAGCCCGAAAGCTTCCGCGAGCTTCCTGAACCGCTCGCTCGCCGTAGCGCTGTCCATCCTCCTCACCGACGCGACGAACTCGAGGTACTCCCTGGGCGTGAGCGAGTCGAAGAGCACCACCTCCTCGGGCACGTAGCCGATCCTCATCTTCGCTTCAGAGTCCGAAGGGCTCCGCCCGAAGATCCGAACCCTGCCGGACGCGGGCTGGACGAGCCCCACCAGCACCTTGATCACGCTGCTCTTCCCGGCGCCGTTGGGGCCGAGGAGGCCGTATACTTCGCCCGGCTTCACCGAGAACGTCGCGCCCGCCACGGCGGTCTTCGAGCCGTACCTGACGACGAGGTCCTCCACGAGCACCGGGAGCTCGCTCATCGAGAGCCTTCCCGAGATGCGGGCTTAAGCCTTCCCCGCCGGCAGTGCCTCTGGGCGAGCTCCGCCAGCTCAGGTTTCAGGTCCTCGGGCAGGAGCGGGTCCTCAACGTAGCTTTCGAGGTCCCGGCAGCGCTCCGCCACGTGGTCGAGGCGCCCCCTCTTCTCCGCCTCCAGCAGCTCCACTTCCATGGCCTTCAGGTGAGCCCTGTAGGTGTCCGGGTACGCGCGAGTCGCCGTGCTCTCGTCTACCACGTAGCCCATGCCCTTCAGGATGCACGCTTCAGCCACCTCGTGGAGGAAGAGGAGGTCGCTGCTCATAACCTGCTCCGCGGTCACCCTGTCGCCGGTGTAGGTCGGCCCGCTGAGGTAGGCGAGCAGCTCGCCGCACGTCAAGCTGCACTCCAGCCCGTAGCCCCTCAAGACCTCCAAGGCGGCCTTCAGCCTCTCCTCACAGGTCCCCGAGCCTCCAAGCATCGCGCAATGCCGTTCAGCAGGGTTTATCAGCGTGCGCGCGGCAGCAGCCTGTGCCGGCCCCCTTGGACGAGGGCGAGTTCGAGCGGTGGATAGCGAGCGCGCGGAGGACGCTCGAATCGGCGAGGAGGGACGCGGAGGCCGGCGACTACAACTGGGCCTGCTTCAAGGCCCACCAGGCGGCGGAGAAGGCTCTCAAGGCGCTGCTGTGGGGTTTGGGCGAGCCCGCTGTAGGGCGCTCGCTGGTCGCGCTCGCCGAGCGCCTATCCCAGCTCGGCCTACCCGTCGGCGAGAGGATTAGGGAGCTGGCGGCTAGGCTGAGCAAGTTCTACACGCCGACGAGGTACCCGGACGTGTGGGAGTCGGGGATCCCGGAGGACTACTACACGAGAAGCGAGGCGGAGGAAGCGATAAAGTGGGCTGAGGAGGTGATCGCGTGGGCGGAGGGGGTTTGGAGGTCGTTGAGCGGAGGCTGAGGCGCTGGAGGGAGGTGATCGAGGGGGCCAGGGAGTTCGCCCGCTCGCTCGAGGGGCCGGTTTCAGCGATCCTCGTGGGCTCCTACGCGAGGGGCGATTTCAGCGCGTGGAGCGACGTGGACATCCTGCTCATCGGCAAGTTCGAGGGGAGGCCGCCGGAGAGGCTGGAGCGCGTGCGCGCGCCACCGGGCTTCGAGGTGATCCCGCTTACGCCGGAGGAGGCGGTCAGGGCCGCGGAGAAGGGTAACCCGCTGCTGGTCGAAGCTGTGGAGCGGGGCGTGGTGCTCAGAGACGACCTGGGCGTGATGGGCGCGCTCAAGTGCGCGCTCGAGCGGGGGCGGGCGCGGCGGGGGAGCGGGCAGCCCTCCCTAGGGCAGGGGAAGCTGGAATTCAGAGAAAAAGAAGGAGGGGGGTAAAAGCAGGCGTTAGTTACGCCTACTTCCTCTCGGCCAGCGCGCGGTCGAGGGCGAGCAGGGCGGCCGGCTGGTCCCTAGCCATCCTGACTTTGGCCAAGAGCTCGCTAGCGCTCTTCTCCTCTTCGACTTGCTCGCTCACGAACCACTGGAGGAAGCTCTCGGCGGCTTTGTCGCCGGCCCCGCGGGCGAGGTCTACCAGCCTCCATATCCGCTTGGTGTTCTCGGTTTCGGCCGCGAGGAAGTCTTCGGTAGCCTCGAGCACGCTGCCCCACTTCGTCTTCGGCTTCGGGACGTCCTGGAGCTCGACTTCCCACCCGCGATCCACCATGAACTCGTAGAACTTCATCGCGTGCCCGAGCTCTTCCCTCGCCTGAACCTTGAAGTAG
>OFEJ01000667.1_pt1 | contig 10586 bp, 8 predicted proteins | sample 1521051 | NCBI WGS metagenome assembly OFEJ01 (sample SAMN06268701, study PRJEB24108) | sediment metagenome | isolation source: Joseph's Coat, Yellowstone National Park, Wyoming, USA | place: USA:Joseph's Coat, Yellowstone National Park, Wyoming, USA | reverse complement strand
AACCCTAGAGCCTGGTTGTTAAAAGATCCTGGAAAATTAATAAGCGTAGTAAAATTCAAGGGGGAGCATATAAAGGGTCAGGGTGAGTTGTTGGATGACCACTGATATTCAAGGGGTTAAGACTATAGAGGAGCTCTTTGAAAAGTATGCACAGGAAGGATCTCTCGAGAAACTTCTTGTTCTTTATAAGATAGTGCAAGATGGCTTAGATGCTGCCCGTATCGATACGATAGCCAGATTAGGGACTGTAAAACCATTCTTCGAGGTGTACGAAGACTTAGTTGCTGGAAAAATCTCTTCGATCCCTATAGATGCCCGGGAGCTATTGAAAACAAAGGAAGAAGAGCTGATACAATTGTTGGTCAAAGATGCTAGATCGAGGATTGAAAAACTCGATCCACTCATGCAGAGACTTGTAGCCCTTCTAGTCTTAATGCTTGAAAATAAACACAGTCTCCTTAGTCCAGTTGAGCATCTTTACGACTTGTATGAGGTTCTTACTGGGGAGCATATTCCCGAGGAGGTGCGTAGGGAGTGCTCCAGAAATCTCCATAAACTCCACTTGGTAGAGATATTGTATTATAACAATTATACGTGGAGTCCCCACGCTCCTTATATATTAAGAGCATTGAAGAACAAAGTCCCAAGAGTTCTAGTTGAATTTAAAATTGAATCCGATGAAAGATAAATACGGCTAGAGAGCAGGTTTACTTGAAGACGATTTATGCGGGTTATTATATTGGGATCATTTAACGATCCTAATTTGCTTCTAATAATACTTCGATTGGAATTCGCTAAATCGTTAACTCTTATTTTGTTATCCTAAGTGAAGTTTATGGACATTCCTCGCGCATTACATGGAGTAAAATAATCGCCCCGGTTATCCATATATGGAAAGATAGCCCGAGAATAATAGAATACGGAGACAAAGACTTCTAAACTTTCTTGGATGACCATATCCTGTTAGGCTTTTTCCAGGGTGGTCGCCTGAACATCGCATCTCTATCATAGTGAACGTTGGCCGAGGCCCGCACTCATGTTGCCTTGAAGGAAGAAGGGTGTTATGGCGTGGTGAGATCACACAACTTGCTACCAAATAATAACGCACCCCAGCGGACGGAGCGTGGTGGAAACCCCTGGATTTAAATGCATTAGCGTTTCAAGAGCATGGTCATCTATTAGATGAGCATATGGATGACCATGCTAACGTAAGCATGATCATCTAATAGATGGGCATTATCCTCATCTATTACATGATCATGCTTTCGGATTGAGGTTGCTAAGCATGATCATCTATTACATGACCATGTAGGTAATCAAATACATGACCATGCTTTGGAACGGGTTAGCATGATCATCTATTTGATTACCCGCATGACCGTCTAATACATGACCATGCTAGCGTGAAGCATGATCATCTAATTGGTTATCTATATGCTCATCTATTACATGACCATGCTTAGCCCATCTATTATGTGTCCTTTTACATGACCATTTAGATGATCATGCAACCTAGTTAGCCGCTGAGACGCTCTCTAGTTTCCACGATGTCGGGAAATCCAGCTGTTAGGAGCTACTAGAAGGTATTTAGTGTTGAAGTTTGGGGAAGCGAGGCGAGGGTTAATCGGGGCTTCGACTTCTACCACACGGGCATAATGGTAACTGATGTGCCCGGTCTAGTCAACTCGCTTGGGAATAAGAGTGTTGTAATTGTCCTCGTCTCACAGTGAGGCAATGGAGAGCCACCTAGCACATCCAGTGGTGGGCATGTACCTGGTTACTACGACCCCTTGGAGAACACAGTATTCTCTAATTGGAGGAGAGTAGCAAGATGGTGTAAGTTTCTCAAAGTGCTTCGCCTGCAATCGGTTTTTAAGCTTTAAACCATCGTACTCGATCACACCGTCAAATATATATTTTTCTGCTTTTCAATATAATTGACACACGAAAACTTGTGTATTAATTCTCCCAAGCCTTACTATGAATAACCAGGTATTCTAGAAAGCAAACATATACCGTAAACAGCAGCCCTAACCGGTTTGAGCTATGAGTAATAAATTGGTTTCTAGTGGCTTCTTTAAGCATTCTACAAGCTCTCGCAGGATCCAAGAGCTGGTCTCGATGGTGCTCAATTTCGCTACCAAGCTCTTGGCCTCCTCTATTTCGCGTTTTAGCATATCGAGGCTCTTATCGCCATTGCGAGAGAGGTGTGTGCCGTGGTGTGCTCGGCCCCTCAGCTCATTGAATTTTTCGAGGAGCTTGTGCTCTCTCTCGCTTATGATGTTGAGATCTCTAGCTACTCTAAGAGCTCTATTGACCTTGCTCACCTCGAGTCCTCTTCGCTTCAACAGCGATATTAGGGCGTCAGCTAACTTGTCGTGGCAAAGCACGATTCTATCTCTAAGCGAGCTAGCTTCAAGGAAAAGAGCTAAGTGCGAAAACAAGTCTGCATAGGACTGAAATCGATTAAGTAGCCTTGAAAAATCCACATACTTTAAAAGCCCCGACACCTCCTCGTAATGGACGTAACTTCCTAAAAAGCTCTCTATTAGGGTTTCAGCGGAGATCTTCTCGAACAGCCCCTTATTCCACATGCCCTCTAAACCCAGAGCGCGAGCCGTAACCTCTTGCAAATCTATTTGTTTTAGATATGGAATACGGCTGGGGTCAATAAACATTATGCTCACTCCACGGTTCAATATCATAATGATACTTCAAATAAACCAGGCTAACTCTTACTCGTAGCATGCTTATTACCTTGCTTAAACCACTTTGTAAGAGGTTCTGCTTTACCTTGAGAACCTCTCCTCTTTCTCTCGCTTTCTTTCCTCTTAGCTTCTCTTAGAGAACTCGATATCTCTACTCCTTCAGCGCCTGGCGCTACTTTTCTACCGGCACCCTTGATCATTCTCTCCATCATCTCTCAAGCAAGTCTCCACAGCTCATCGACATCAATGGATATCCCTAAGATCTCGGCGATCTTGCTATCTATCTCCCTAAATACTGGTCTCAACTCATCAAACATCCTAAGCTTTTCACCACCCCTCATCTTTCTTCCCTGCCTACTGCCTTCCAAAGCATGACGTCTATAACGCAGCTCTCACGGCCAGCAGGGGGCCTACGCAAGCCAGCGCTGGGCAAGAGCTTAGCAAACAACAATAGCCATCATAAATATAGGTGGGTCATTGAAAGTAATTCGTTGGACATGCTTAAAGCGTTGGTAGAGAAATTATTTATAACTTTGGGTAGATGCCTGTAACCTTCAATATTTTACCTCAGTAATCTATAGTATGCCGGTAAGATCCTCGCGCATTTGATCTTGGCTACAACATAAATATATAAGACTCTCGCATTCTAATTACAAATATACGATGAATATGATAATTTCAAATGTTTATTGGTGAGATCTTGCCAAAAATCCCCGATCTAGTTAGAATGATTGATCAAGGAGAAATAAGCATTCCTGTATTTCAGAGAGAATTTGTATGGTCAGACAATCAAGTGCGGGATCTAGCCGAGTCGATATATAGGGGTTATCCTATCGGATTACTGATATTTTATAAAGTCCCGAAAGAATTAAAGTCTGGGAATGAATCTTACTGGGTTTTAGATGGACAACAAAGACTTTTATCATTTGTTTTAATAATGAAGGGGCAAGTACAGGCTATTGTAGGAGGGCGAGAAAAAACTAAGAGACTTGATATTTGGTTTGACCCCGTTAATGAGAGATTTGAGCTGAGAAGACCCAGTAAAGGGGAGAATTGGGTTAAGCTATCCGAGATTTTACAGATTCGAAGAAGAGCTGAATTAGAGAGTTTGCTTAGAGAAAGAGGTTTTAGCCCTGAGGAGCAAGATAGAATCTCAACGCTTTGGAGGGTTTTTAGAGAGGACTACAACGTGCCTGTGCATGAGTTGCCAGAGGATATTGACCTTGACGACCTGGGAAACATTTTCGTTAGAATAAACTTCGCGGGTACTCCAGTGAGAGGGATAGATGTCTACTCAACCATGATAGCAATAGCACATCCAGAAATAGTGAGAGAGCTAAGAGATTTCCGTGCAGGATTAAGTATTCCCGTTGACTATGGAATATTGGTCAGGACTTTTGTAGCCTTTCTTACAGATGGTAAGGTAAAGTTGGCGAATAGAGTTTTTGACCAAGCGAAAAGGTTGGAGGAGATTTTAAAGAATAAGGAAAAAGAACTAACGAATGTGATAAAAGAGGTTAAAGATAGCACATCTCGAAGTATTGAAATCCTGCGAAAATATGGTGTCAATAAACTACCTGCCGAGAGTGTGATCCCGGTAATGGCTTATTATCTATATAAGCATGGTATCTTGTCTCCCAAGGAAGAAGAGGGCTTGTTTAAGTGGTTTATCTTGGTATCGTTTTTCAAAAGATACTCGGCTAGTGCGGAGACAAGATTGAATGAGGATTTAGATACTATAAGGAATGGCGGTAATTACCGTGATTTAATTGAGAATATTAGGCGTAGAGAAGGCGATCTTAAAGAGAGAATAATAGCGTATATTGATGAGGGAGAGTATGACCCTCTCCTCCTTTACGCTCTCTTAAAACAATCTAATGCCAAAGATTTACTCTCTGGCGAACCCATTATACAGGCTAATTCTACGCTACATCACATATTCCCTAGGAAACACTTAGCTACACAGAGATACGCCGAGCTAATAGATGATATAGGCAATCTCACACTACTCACGCATCGAAGTAATTTAGAGCTATCGGATGAGCTCCCCGAGAACTACCTGCAAAGTGTCCCGCCTGATATACTTAAGGCCCACTATATACCTGGCGAGAGAGAACTATGGAAACTCGAGAAGGCCGGAGAATTCATTAAGAGACGTAAGGAGGAACTTAAAAAAGCTGTAGAACAGTTTCTCCTTAATATCTAATTTTCTTTTTCAGGAAGCATTAAAGCATGGTATGACTAGGCATGATCAAAGTTCCAATAACTCTTTGAGATACTGTTTTTAAAACGCTTGGTCTCCATGATTTCACTTAGCTACATAGCTACCTCCTTCTCTAATACTTTAAACCTGCAATGAACCACGTTGATTACTTTTAACTCTACGCCTTTCTTTTTCAAGGTCTTTGACCTTAATCAGCCCCTCACCGCAACTACCAACTTCTCCTTAGGGAACTCCCCTGGGTCTACCTTATGTAGCCAGTCTCTCACTCTCTGCCTGTATTCAACAGCTACATCTACAACCCTCCTTAACTCACTCATATCGAAGGTCTTATCAGGGAATAGGAGCTTCACCAGACCGCTCGCAATCTTCTTCACGCTCCTCTCATCCCTTATCTTAAAGTTTTCGGAAAACTATAGGTGTTTCGAGATCATGCCGGTGAGAGTCTCCTTCCTCATAGAGTGTAGGGCTTCTGCGAAGTAGTCTGAGACTATCCCATAGCCCTTAGAGAGGTGGTACTTTGATTGAGATATCTTCGGGAGCTCCCACCCAGGTATGAGGCCGTGAATTCTGTCTATGAATGCTGAGTCCCTCATAGGTTCCGGGATCACATAGGTTAGATCCTCCACGGGTACGTAGCCTTCAGGTCTCATCTCAACAGCTATGTTACCCATGAAAACGAGTGAGGCATCCGAGGTAACCTTCTTATCGCCTTTCTCAAATACACCGCTCTCCATGTAGTCCTTAAGCTTGCCCATCATCTCGTCGGGGTTGGGGAACCTCACCTTGCTAATCTCATCAAATACTACCAAGTCCTTAACGGCGAGTTCTCCCGGAGCCCTGGTTCTTAGGTTGTAGAAGAGGGTCGCCGATGATATTGTACCGCCGGATATTATCCTAACGTAGTTACTTACGTTCCTGTAGAGGTATGTCTTACCGGTCTGCCTAGGCCCGAACTCAGCCATATTGACATTACCCTCGACGACTGGCACCAACCTTGAGAGCAGTACCATCCTCTGCCTGGGGTTGTAGACGCTGGGGTCTAACCCTATGGTGTTTATCAAGATCTCAACCCACTCATCTAGAGTGAAGTACTGCCTAGCCTCCTCCAGTCTCTTAGGGTCGATATCGCGTGATTGAAACGGGTAGAAATCAGCGACAACAGCCCCTATGGGCCTACCGAAGACCTCCTTAACCTCACTCGACCTCCTAAGCGTTATGAGGCCCCACATACCTGTTATTAACGTAGCCCTATTCTCCTTAACAATATCCACGGGAACCTCAGCCCATATGTCAAGTGACTGTATAACACCTACGTGAGTACCGCTCTCTAAATCCACAATAACCCTGAGCTCATCAATAATCTTCACAACACCATCTACAACAAGCCTGTGCTTAACATCCTCCTTCTCCTCAGGCTCGCGGTAATGCTCCCTAACGAACTTCCTAAGCTCATCCTCCCAATTGCTTCCACTACCTATAAACATCGAGATGAGGTACTCGGCTACGTACCTAGGGAGCTTGGCGAGCTCGAGGTCGTAGGCAAGCCTCTTATCAACAGCGTAGTCGCCGAAGATCTTCCTAACCTTATTGTAGAGCTCGCTCATATCCTCAACCGGAACCTGGCAGTAGACCCCTCCGCCTTCTAGGGCCTGAGATCTCTGATACTTCTACAACTACCTCGATAACCTTCTCAACACTCCTCCACCGGTATTTAACAACTCCGCGGTACTTACCTGGCTTTAGCGGTGGGGTCTCAACCCTGTACTTACCCTCGACAACCTTAAACGAACCCCTACCCCATGGGAACTCATAGTAGAACTCGATCTCCTCGCCAGAAGGGTTCACGGCATCTACCTCAATATACGACTGGGTATCAGGAGGTAGGAGAGTGTTGAGGATCGAGACCTTAGGCTCCTCGGGGATCTCAACCTCCTCCTCGGCAGGTAGCTCCTCACCGCTCAGTATAGTCATGAGTCTCTCGAACTCCCTGAGATCATCCCCGGATAGGCCAAAAAGCTGAGCGACAGCTAGATCTATTTCTCTCTCCACGTTCCTCAATTTTCTCTCAGCTTCTACCCCTCTACAGTAATCTGGCTTTCTCTCAGCATAAATACACTTAGCAAGCTCGTGGGCTCTCTTAGACAACTCGGCTATTTTCTTATGTAATTCATTGCTCGGGTCGAATCTCGGTATTTTAATAACATCAACTATGTGAGTTTCTTGTCTCAGCTCATAGGTATAGGAAGCTATAATTGCTCGAGCAATGGTAGAGTTCAATAAACCTGCGATATAATGCGCCTCTTCAGGCGTTTTTGCCTCTACCAATATAGTACTATCATCAGGAACCACGGGCTTACCCTCCACAGGCTCAACAACGGCACAGGCAAAGCTAACTGCCTTACCTGTAATGGCACCAGCGATTCTCTTCCATACAACCTTATATGGTGTAAACGTATATATGCCAATATCATATACCGCATAATACGGGTTGCTCTTACCCCACAACTTATGTATTGATCTGTTTTCTAGTTCATTTCTATATATGTTCAGATACTGATATGTCAATGGGAATTTGATTTTCATCTCAGATTCCGGTATAGGATTAGCTGTCCTAGGTTCATGCGGTATTATCACATATCTATCCTCGAATCCAGAATGCCACCTCTTTATGTCTCTTCCTCTTAGTAGCGGGTATACAAGGTCTGGTTCTACGATGGCTTCCACTTGCTTAACTTTTATTTTCTGCCCAGGCTCTAGCGGGTTAGTTATCACTAATCTACCGTCGGGTGTTTTACCCTTTATCTGCACGTAGTAGACCTGGTTGAGTCCCACATTTATTCCTTCGTGTGCTTCATAGTACTGTGATCCCGTGAGTAGTTTTCTAACAGCGTTTATCGCCTTTGGTGTCATCTGCATCCAAGGTGAACCAGGGTCTCTTGGTTCCAGTGGAACCATAATTACTTCGGATCTCTTTGTTTCCCTGAGGACTTCCTCTAGTGGTTTATCTGTGGGTATTGGTTTATTGGTTGGATTAACCCATATGATATGCTTTACTCCATTCATATTTTCCTCGTAGGCTTTTTCTAGGGCTTTTACGCAAATCTCTTTCATATTATCTGGCGCTCTACTTGGATCCACATCACAGATTTTCTCAACTACTATAGCTGAAGTCCTATTAGTGGCTCCCTCAAATGGGTATAGTGTTACTAAGTCGTGTATTACGTGTATCTTTGTCTTTTTGGCTGATAATCTTCTAAATCCAGCTCCTGCCTGGACTTTAAATGACGTAAAAGGCATTAGAAAACCTAACTTACCTCTCTCTTTTAGATATAAATCAAATGATCTCGCTAAGAATAGCATCGCGAGATCTCGCTTGACTTTTCCAAGCCCAACTTTACCTCTGATTTCCGCTAAGCCATAATATCCCCAGAGGTTCTTGCTTACCTCTCTATATTCATCGGGCAGATTCTCCCAGTTAACCCATGGCGGATTACCTACCACGTAGTCGAATTTTCCTTTAAGTATTGGTGCAAATGCGTTTCTAATTATCGATATCCATACGCTGTTTTTGCCCTCTCTTTCGAGCTTGAGTAGTTTTTCGTAGAACCTGGATAAGATAGAGATTTCCTTTTGATCTAGTTTATATGCGTACTCCATTCTCCTCTTAAAGTCTTCAACACTATATCTGCTTTCAAGGTACCCTGCGATTTCAGCTAAGATGCTCTGTAGTAACCTTTTCTCAACTATAGTGACGGGTATCTCGAATTCTCCGACAACCGTTCTTAAAACATACGTGTTCCCATATAGTCCCGCCCTCTTCTCTATCATTATAGAGTCTGCTAGATAGACTGGGATTTCTATTGATCCCCTAGCATATGCCAGGAGATCCGCTATTGCAAGCAGATAGTTAGTCCTAGCTGTTAGCACAGCTAGCGGGTTTAAGTCGTAGCCTACAACGTTGTCCAACACACGGTTTAGTAGAGCGTCTAGTAAGAAGTGTTCCTCGGCATACCTCCTCAACCTGCTTATGTATAGAATTAAAAAGGTTCCCGAGCCACAAGCCGGGTCTAGGATCCTTACTTCTAGCGGTTTCAATGGATCTTCTTCACCCATCTTCCTCAGGTTGTCTAGGCTAAGCCCTACCTCATCCAATACCAGGTTTGCCAACCAATCCGGCGTGTAGTATTCTCCCAATCTATGCCTTAAGTCGCTTGGAACAAGGTTCTGGTAGAGTCTCTTCAAGAGGTCTCTAGCGAATTCAGGCTCTAGTTGTGGGGTAGCTATCTCATAGTCTGAGAGAACTCTAATAAGCTCTGCAATGGCGTCGCCTAAACCCTTGTCGAGTTCGTCTAGATACCATGAGAAATAGTCTCCTTCTAGGAAGTTCTCTATGCGAAGCAGTTTTCTGAAAATACCGCCGGTTTCCAGCTCTCGTAGCGTTTCCCTAAGTCCATCTAAACCACTCTTGGAGTACGCGTCATCTAGCTCCGCAATGTACGACTTGTAGAATCTACCTGCCCCATAGAGATACGCTATCTCCGCTGCTATTAGCTTCAACAAGAGCGCGTAGTACGTGTGTATAGAGAATATGAGGGCATCATAGTTAACTTTACCTGCTAAACCATACTCACCTGCCAACTTGGGGAGTTCTTCTAATTCCTCGGGTTTATATCCAGTAGCTTGCTTGAAGAGCCTCATCCAGTCTTCAAACAGGATCATAGTTCTAGGGCTCTTTGGATCTTGGAGCTTCTTGTACAATATTGTAACTAGTTTCCTCGTTACTGGTGATGCAGGGCCAAAGTCTCTTAATAAGTGGCCTACGTCTAGCGGTTTTCTCCTGAGGCCTCTTATAGCCTCTATAAGTTTTACTACTACTTCTCCTCTAATATCATATGGCCCCCTTAGAATCCATGTGTCTGTTCTCGGATCGTATCGCACGAATGCTATTCTATCACTTATTATTACCCCTAGGTATCTCGCCCAATCCTGTTTACTACCAGCCTCTTGTGTAATGTACTTTATAACTTGCTCTTTAGCCCTCTGAATATCGCTTTCCTTAGACAGCCTGCCAGGAGCTTTAAACTCTACTACTACGTGGCCGTAGAGGGCATCTACTCTAGCACCAGACACGAGCATGTACTCGTATTTGCCAACTTGCTTTATATCGAGGGGTTTTAGTATGAGATTTTCAATACATTGTGAAGACTTTATTCTAAGCTCCTCCTCATTACTAGCCATCTTAGCGGCACTTCTAAGACACGTGACAACGCCATCTACATCAATTTGAGGAACAGCAACTCGAGAACTCACTTCACTCTCCCTCTAATCTTCGGCTTAATCCTAATCACAAACTCCGACTTCCTGCCTCTCGGGCTGACCCCCTGGTAGTGGTTAAATACTCCATGGCAATTAGGGCACTCCAGGCGTTTGACCTCGTAGAACCTGAACCTCCATGTCTTGAGGACTTTGAACTCGCCCTCAAAACCACAGTAGGGGCATTTAGGCAAGTAACAGCACCTAATTTTGTTGTTTATTATTCGCCTGTCATTAAATAATTTTCACCTTTTATAAAAGATTTTCTTCGAGTTCATTCTATTATTCACTTGACTGGCTGAGAGGTCTCATTTTATGTTCTCCATGAAGTTCCAGTTTTG
>OFEJ01000664.1_pt1 | contig 10594 bp, 9 predicted proteins | sample 1521051 | NCBI WGS metagenome assembly OFEJ01 (sample SAMN06268701, study PRJEB24108) | sediment metagenome | isolation source: Joseph's Coat, Yellowstone National Park, Wyoming, USA | place: USA:Joseph's Coat, Yellowstone National Park, Wyoming, USA | reverse complement strand
TCTTAAAACATGTGAAGCTGACCCACAAATTTAAGGGTCATGATCTTGTGTTTTGATGTACATGGTTCGAGATAATAGAGGCGTATTACTAAATAGTAAACGACCTAACATTTATAGACGCCGGTCCTGAGGAGCATTTAAGGATCTCAAGCTTCAAAGACTTAGCGAGGATTGCTTTAAAGAAGCCTATAAAACTAAACATCTCAAGGCTTTTAGCATATCCCATAGCAAAGATCAAAACGAGCCTGAGACAATTGATAATAGTTATTACAACAAAAGCTCGAGAACCAATGATACAATTATTGGGGAGACGATGATGAAGACTTCTGTTGTTGTCCCAAGCAAGGGATGCAAATATATTAGGTACTTGCTTAGAGGTCTAAGGAGCCAATCATACCGATCTTTTGAGGTTATCCTAGTTCTCAAGGATTGTGATCTTAGGGTTGCGGAGAGTATGTGCCAGGATTACTCCCTCAATTGTGTTATTATTAAACAGAGGGAGGGTTACTTTACTCATGCTCTTAACTTGGGTAAAAGGGAGGCTAAGGGAGACATAACAATATTTACCGATGATGATGTTATACCTCCGCGAAAGTGGGTGGAGAGATACATCAAGTTACACACTGTTTATAGACACGTGGGGGTGTGTAGCAGGGATATATACATAGATTTGGAGGGAGTGAGACTTCTATCTATACCAGATGATAAGCCCATGGTAAGGCTTTACAGATTGTTTATTAGATCTTGGCTTGAGCAACCTCTTCCACTACTGAGAAAGTATAGGCTAGGGGTATACATAACAAAGAACCTGAATATAGCACACGGATACAGCATACCAAACAAAACATGCTACTCACTACCACTTAGAGGAGCTAACATGAGCTTCAAAACAAGCTACATCTATGATGTCTGGTTCCCAGAGCACAAGTTGCTTAAGAGAGCGTTTGGAAATGAGCAATACTTTGCATTGCAACTAGTTCTCAAAGGCTTTGACACAATATATGTTCCTAACAACCCTGTACTTCACATTGCGAGAAGCGAGAGCTTATCAAGAACTATGTATAGAGAGGAGCTGAAGAAAGAGTTCGAATTTATGAAGGGTCTCTATAGAGAGCTTCTTCAGAAGTATGGTGTAAGGGTTTGAGGGTAGCGTTAGTATCTTCAGGTCTTATACCTATACCTCCGACTAAAGGTGGTGCTGTAGAGGAGTATGTATATTAGCTCTCGAGACATTTAAGAAGACTTGGAATCGATGCTGTAGTTATAGACGCTAACTATGATAGCAGTAGGGTTATTTGCGAGGATGTCAATGGAGCACAAGTTGTTAGAGTGCCAACAGCTAAGCCGTCTGTAGGCTTCAAGGAAAGAATCCTTAAAGAACTTCTATTCGGAAACACAACCGCGAACTACATCAATAAGGAGTTCTTTGACGTTATCCACGTCAATACTGCTTGGGTCGGCTTCACTTTAGCACTACGTAGAAATGCTGGAAAGCTCAAGTCTAAAGGCTTTGTGTATATATGTCATAACCCTTTATGGCCTGAGGATAGAGTGCACATGGGGGAGAAGATTGTTAGGCTTGTAGAAGGCTATACTATGAAGATAGCCGATACCGTGATAGCATTGAACAAGACCATGCAAATATCGTTGACTGAAAAAGCTAAGATTGATCCAAGGAAAATGGTTATAGTTCCCAACGGTGTTGATACAGAGTTCTTTAGACCAGGGCTCAAGAATGAGCAGATCCTTAGCGAGTATAGGTTGGAGGAGCAGGGCTACATCTTATTCGTTGGCAGGGTATCCCCAGAGAAAGGTGTACACATATTGCTACGAGCTTTTAAGCAAATAGTAAACGATGTCCCAAAGGATTTTAAGCTCGTTGTTGTGGGGCCGTTGACGAGTGTATTTGACTCGGCACAGACATCTAACTATGCTAAGACTATGATGAGATATGCTAAAGAGGGGCTGGGTGAGAGGGTGGTTTTCACAGGAACAATAGATAGAAATAGCCTTAGGATTCTGTATTCAAATGCATACTGCTTTGTATTACCCTCCTTGGCGGAAGCATTTCCGATGGTTCTACTAGAAGCAATGGCTTCGGGAACACCCCCAGTGGGCTCTACAGCTGGGGGAATACCGGACATTATCGTCGATGGTGTAAACGGCTTACTGTTCAGAAGAGGAGATTGGAGGGATTTAGCAGAGAAGATATTATTAATAATTCAAGATAGGGAGCTTAGAGATAAATTGGCTTTGAATTCTAGGAAAATCGTTGAAGAAGTCTATAGTTGGTATTCAATCGCGTTAAGAATAAAAAGATATTATGAGGTGTTAATACATGCCTAAAGAACTATTTAATGAAAAATACTTTAAAGAGCACGGCCACGGTTCATCATATTCTGAGGAGTATTGGAGAGGGTCTTTACGAATACTCAAATGGTTTGAGCATAGGTTCAAAATCATTTCATATGAAATATCTAAAGCCAAAGTTGTTGTAGACCTTGGTTGCGGACTTGCTCATTCATCACACGTTATTAGAGCAATGAACTCCCAAGCTTTTATAATTGCGATTGACATATCTGATGTCGCATTGAGAAGAGCAAAAGAACTTTATGGGAATGATGATATGCTTCAATTTATTGTTGGTGATGCCTGTTGCATTCCATTAAGGAGCAATTCAGTTGATGTTATTGTGAGTATGGAACTTTATGAACATCTGGAGTGCCCACTTAGTATGCTAAGCGAAGTTCATAGAGTTTGTAGAGATAAAGGAGTAACATTAATAGCTACGCCTAATGCAAGATCTCTTTCCGCAATTATACGCAAAGATAAATGGGTGGAATTAAGGGATGATACACACGTTAGTTTAACAACACCTGAGCAATTAAGGAAAAACCTTGTCAAAGTCGGATTTAACAATATAAATTGCTTCACCCATGGATTTCCTCTTCTAAATATCATCGGAAGAATGTTAAACAAATTAATTAAGGCACCCCTAGGATTAGGCGCTGAAATAATCTGCATCGCAATAAAGGGTGAATCAAGAGAAAGTTTTTCATAGTGGTGAAATTTAGAAGAGAAATGTGTGGCTCAATGATAAACCAACATGTTAATTGAGATGGAGCATACCGGAAAATAGACTTGAAAGTTTTAAAAATGACCCTAAAGATCATGCATATAGCCCCCCTTCTTTCATGGGGGTGTAGGCACAGTTGCTTACAACTTAACCAAGGGCTTCATTAAAATGGATGTTGAAGTGATTCTAACATCACCTACTACCCCACCAACAGACCTTCTTAGGCTTGGCATCACACATTATGGTTTGAAAAAGCCTTTGTTCAGAGACCCCTTCTACGCAGTAGAGTTTTACACCTTAAACAATGGAATCATTAAGGATTTGATAGATCATGAGAAGCCCGATATCATAATTACTCACGGTCCTTTAGCTATTATCGCTAAGGCTATACGCGAAGTTCCAATAGTTTCTGTTGTTCACGGTACTTACACTAATGAGGTTAAGTGGATGTGGGACCACCCCATCTTCGGCGTTGAGCGAGTCAAATACATTTCGGGCATATATGCGACACACAAGTTAGACATGACATTGTATAGACTATTTACGAGGCTAGGTAATGCTTACCTCGTAGCAGTGTCTAGGAACACTAGGGGAGAGCTTATTGAGGCTGGAGCCCTACTAAACAAGGTTTTCTCCGTGCTTAATGGCGTTGATAAGGAGGTTTTCAAGCCCGTGAATAAGGACTATGCGAAAACGCTAGTTGAAGAAATATTTAAGGCTAGGTTAAAAGGCAAGGTGTTGCTGCATGTGAATCCAGGGCCAAGTAAAGGCACTCACATTCTCATAAAGGCCGCTACCATGCTAAGGAAGATCTACGGAGATAGCTTCACATTACTAATAGCTGGGAGGCTGGGGCCAAAAACCTATAGAGAGTATGTAGAGGATATGGTAAGGGGTTTGAAGCTGGAGGAGAACGTGAAGATGCTCGGATACGTGGAAAATAAGCTACTACCACTGCTCTATAACACGGCTGATGTAACCATTGTACCCTCATTCTCTGAGGGAGCCCCCTTTAGTAATACCAGAATCCTTAGCCTGTGGAACACCGGTAATAGCAACGAATGTTGGTGGTAATCCAGAATACCTTGCTATGGTACATTTAAGTGATTTATTGATTGAATTGAATAAATATGATTTCTCCGAAGAACTATACACCAAACTTACTCTAACATTGGAGAAGAAGTATGATATAAATGTTTTCATAATTCCTTCATGGAATGATGTTGTACAAAGACTTCTGAATCAGATTAAGTTAATTTTAAGGTGAAGCTCTAAATTGACCTTGGTAAGTGTGATTATACCTACACGTAATAGACCTCCCATGCTATTAAGAGCTTTATATTCCGTACTATCTCAAGGAATTCGTGACATAGAGATAATTGACATAGAGATAATTATTGTTGATAATAGTGACGATGATTATAGATTATTAAATTATAAAGTAGTAAAGGCAGTTAAAGAAAATGCTGCTATTGCGATCAGGTATACTTATCTCCCTCCAACATCACCATCCAAAGCAAGGAATTTAGGTATTCGCATTAGCTCAGGTGAATATGTGGCGCTCTTAGATGATGACGATTATTGGCTTTCCAGTAAACTTTCCATTCAACTTAAATTAGCGAAGAAGTATAACTTCATGGCGACGGGTTATATATTAATGCTTGATGAATTTAATAGAAGAAAAATTCTGGACAATAAAATACCTAAGATCTCCAACCCGCATAAAGATATCTTAAAGGCAAATTTTATAGCTACATCTACCGTTTTTATAGAAAAGGATATGTTGCTGAAAGCGAAGTGTTTTAATGAAGAGCTTTATAATCTTGAGGACTGGGATTGCTGGATACGATTATTAAAACTTCCTGACATAAACTTCCATTTGATTCCTACTCCATTAGCAACGATTTCGCGATATTCTTCATTCTCAGCGGGTAAATCTAGAGAGCTAGGTAAATCCATACTAAAATTCTCAGGGTATCATTTTAGAGAATTAGACAGAACTACAACGTTTTGGCTACTTCTTCAGGCTTATGAACACCTAATTGTTAGAAGATATTATGGCAAAGACCTTGAGAAGCTCATACATAGCCTAAAGCCTCAATTCTTTTTGTTAAGAGCAAAATATGCTATACATAGAGCTTTTCTTCATCCAAGATTCTCGCGACTATTAAAACTTCTTTGGTTAATAAATGATCGTTCTTATAGATTTATTAAACGAATCATTTCATTGATAATTTGATGTAGAGGGTAGATATGCAAAATATAATTATTGTAAATCTTTTTAATGATGTAGGCGGTGGAGTTAGAATAACACTACATATCGCAAACATATTGGCTGAAAAAGGCTATAAAGTAAGGCTTATCGCTTTATCAGGGCTTCCTATTGATACTCTGGATAGAATACATGGTACAAATCTTGCCAAGTATTTATGGAAGAATCTTTACGTAAAATATTTGCTTGATTATCAACAGTCAAAATATTTACTAAGATTCCGCTTATACGTATATCAGCGCTACATCAAGATGCTTAAAGAGGTGATAGCAACATATGATCCTGACATTATTGTATTATTTGATGACATACCTCCCATCGAATGGGATTCAGTGAAAGCGAGAGTACTACTCTATTCTCATTTCCCTTATGCAGCAAGACTTTTATTCAACATATATGATTATATGGATGTCGATCGTGCTAAACCCTTTAGTATATTAAGAGAAAGAGTTTTTAGAAAATTTTTACTACATAAGTATTTCTTTGTTGGAAATATTAAAGATTTGAAAAAGGATATAGAAGTTATAGCGAACTCTACCATTACTTCGATATTCATTAAGAAAGTATGGAATGTTGATAGCAAGATTTTATTTCCATTTATAGCAGCACCACAATCTGTTTCCCTAAAGAAACCTCTATCAGCTGACCTAAGATCTAATATTATAGTTTCGCTAGGCGTTATTGCACCAGGTAAACGCTTTGGCGAATTAATAGACGCGTTTAATAAAGTAATGCAAAGAATAAAAAACATCAGACTAGTGATAATGGGATCACTTGTTGATAAAAACTATTATAAATATTTACTTAGAAAAATCAAAAGGATTGGATTAGAAAATATTTTTATAATTACTGATGTAGACGAGGAAAAGAAGTGGGAGATCCTACTTAGAGCTAAGATGTATGTTCACATGAAGCGATTTGAGCCTTTTGGTATAGCAGTAGCTGAAGCGATGTATGCTGGAGCTATACCAATTGTATATAAGGGCTATACAAGTGGTCCTTGGATAGATATAGTAGATAAAGGTAAATATGGCATGGCCTTTAGGACGATAGAAGAGCTCGTAGAAGCTATATATAGTGTAGCAACTTTGGATAAAAATCAACTTGGAGAACTGCAAGAGAAGGTTTTTGAAAAAGCCCATAATTTTTCTTTAGAAGTTTTCAAAGCAAAATTTATTCAGCTCGTGGAAGGTGGAAATAAATGACTATGGAGAAATTCTCATCTTCTGCATGTATATGGAGCACTATAGGAATCTTGACGTTGCTAGTAATAGTTACCTTACTAACTAAAAGCTTTGCATTCTATATATTAACTTCTATAGTGTTGGCTTTCAGCATAGTTATTCCATCACTAACTAATAATAAAACTAAACTAATGATAGTGTTAATGGTGATTGCTTTTATTCAAACAATACTTGTGAGCATGGTCACGCAAAACTCAGCTTACCTAGTGTGGGATTTAAAAGCACAGGATAACGTGGCTTCATATATAGTCCGAGAAGGGTATATACCAAGACCTCTAGGTGGTATTTACAGACCTGAATACGTGAGCTATCCTGCCGGCTACATAGTATGGGCTGTCTTAAGTGAGATCACATCTATTCCGACCAACTTGCTGATGGTTTCACCCATTCTTACATACGCCCTTTACATAGTATTCCTATGGGTAACACTCAACATATTAAACGATGTGAATAAAGAATATCGTCCGCTGGTTATAGCTCTATTAGGTTCTGCTTTCATTGTGTTATATAAGCTACCAAATATTTTCATTTATCAAAATTATGGTAGAGTATTATTATTAACCTCTACATATTTGCTGTATAAGACATTACTAGGTAAAAAATTAAAAGCAGAGGCCTTGCTGGTAATTCTCATTTTTATAGCAACTCTAGTGTTCTCTCATTCCGAGTCCTCGATAGCATACCTAGTCATAGCAACAGGTCTTCTTGCCGATGCGTTTGAAAAGCGGAGAAGCATATCTAATACTATATTTATCATTTTTATATTAACCATTACCGTCTTTGCTCTTTATCATTTCTGGGGCGTCTCGTACTTCGCTACAACATTGATAGGCATGCTCAAAAACACTCTTACATACTTGCTTAGTAGCCCTGGGGAGGTAGTAACGACGGGATTTACTAAGTATACCCCAATAGACTATACCCCAATAGAGCTCGTGTTTTTTGGTTCGTCTTTAGTCCTAGTGGCTCTAACAGCGTTGACGCTTTTCCTACTTGGAGTATTAATGTACCTGAGATACAAGAAGCTGGTGTTGTATTTAGGTTCTTTAACATTGGTGGGCTCTGCTTTTCTTCTGTTATTCTGGTTCTCACCATACAAAAGCGATATAGCATTTAAATTCATTACCGCGCTAAGCACTGTGATTGCATTATCATTTATTGAGCTAAGTAATGAAGCGAAACATCCTTCTAATCACTCCAGTAAACGTCTCAGAGAACTTAAAGATGTTTTGATAATATGTGTCGCCATTATAATTGTAGCAGGGTTCTCTGAATACTCGTATCGAGGAGAATTTTCAAGTAATAGTCCAGCATACTACAATTTTGCACTTCACCTAGAGTCTTCCGGGTTATCAAAATTTCTCACCAACACACAAGGACGTTACGTAATAATCGATTCTCCCTCGCTCCCATACTTTTTTATAAAGGATTATATAGACCCCCGATTTGGCATTCCCTACAGCGTGGTGGCAGTTGAACCTGAGGTAACCTACTATAATTTTCGTCTAATAAATGGATTAATGATGCCCCGATTCATACTTATTTTGCAAAAAGCTTCCTTGGTAAATACGAGCATACTGCCATATGGAGAAGTGATTATAGGAGAGTCGGAGTCGTTAATGAGGTTTGAAAGAGCTAGCGTAGTGTATACTACTGGTATAGTAAGTATAGGCGAGGTTGTAGGGTAATATGCAATATGTAGTTAGTTGAATTTCTAAAGAGGTGAGAAATTTGCTGCAAGATGTTTATGTGTTATTTCATGGTTTCGGAAACGTCAGAGATTTTGCTATTTTTAAGGGTACGATCAGGGTTTTAAGAAGGTTGTCCCCGGTGTGGTTGTCCCCATGATAGACCCTAAGCCGTTCCAAACACCAGTTGAGTGCTACCATATAATACCTCAATTTGGGGTCAGATGTATATGAAGGTTCTAGCACTGGCTCATGGTTTAGGATTTGGCGGAGCTCAAATGTCTACATTAGAGTTTCTTGAGAGCTTCAAGGGAAAGCTCGACCTGAGCCTCATGGTTTGTAGAGAGGCTGATGAAAACTTTGCCTCTACCGTAGCCTCCATGGGAATAGAGGTATATTATGCCCCCTGTAGGATTATAGGGGGATACCCGATAATGGATATAGGTAATGTCAAAACTCTTCTTGGATGGGCAGATATAGTCTGGGTTACTGATATTGAATACCTGTCTGCACCAAGCATTAAACAAGTTAGAAAAGTCTCTATGGTTGTTCACCTCCATTCATACGCACTGATTTGCCCGTGGTGGGGGGCTCTATATGGCTTTAGGGAGCCTTGTTTGAAAAAGTGCTCTGTTTCGAGGATTATTAGGTGTAAGCAGGGAATAAATCTTGAGTTAGAAAAGATAGGCTTGTTTAGTAATGCTAGGGCAAGGCTTTATTGGTTGCTAGACTTTGCTAAAGGCCCCTATGATTATTATAGGTGGTCCAAACTTATGAGAGATGTGGTAGAGTCTATTGACGGATTTGTATCTGTCTCCAAAGCTCTGTGGAGCATTCATGTTAGCCACATACCCAGTCTCAGTAATTATCCTTTTAGCATTGTATACAACCCTGTTACCGAGCCTTTGAGATACGTTAAACCAGCCCCTCATGAGCCTTATGACGACTATATCTTTTACGCTTCTGGGTCTAACCCTGATAAAGGTCCTCATCTACTTTTAGAGGCTTGGCCGACAATCTCTAAAGAGTTTAAGGATTTGAAGCTATATATTGTAGGTTGCAAGAATTCTTGGGTTGAGAGAATGGCTAAGAAAATGAATTCAAAGAATATTATATTTTTTGAAAGGCTTCCTTCAGATGAATATTATAATATTATGTATAGAGCTAAAGTTGCTGTCATGCCCTCTATATGGCCAGAGCCTTTTGGTAGAATACCTGTTGAGGCTAATAGGCTTGGTGTTCCTGCCGTTGTCAGTTCTGCTGGTGGTTTGCCCGAGACTATTGTTGATGGTGTCACAGGCTATGTCTTTAAGGCTGGCGATGCTGATGATCTTGCTGAAAAAATTATGAAAGTCTTAGAGAAGGATTTTGATAGAGATACTGTGATGAAACATAGTTTTAAGAGAATTAATCCTCAAAAAGAGGTTGAGAAATTAATAAGATTTTTCGAGAAAGTGATACAAAGATGAACAGGTCTAAAAGCTACTTGTTTGAAGGCTTTACATATTACTTAAAATCTTTTCTCTTCGTAAGGCCTAGGATGAGGATTATAAAGAGATTAATCAGAAGAATTTTGAAGAGATATTATGAATTTAGAACTTGGAATGTATTTCTGGTTTCTAATCGTGAGATAGGAGTATTACTTGTAGATGGATCAAGATACTATATGTATGCTTATGAATATGAGAAAAATGTTGTTAGACTTCTCAAGTGCTTATTTAGAATCTGTAAAAATAAAACATGTCTCTTCATTGATGTTGGTGCTTATATTGGTTTCTACAGTGTTTTAGCTACTGGATATGGTTGGAGAGCGATTGCTTTTGAGCCTAATCCACTTAATTTAATTCTTCTGAGATATAACATAGATCTTCATGATATTAATGATAAGGTTGTTGTTGTAGATAAAGCTGCCGGCTCTGTACAAGGTAGTGCTATATTTACTTTATCTTATAGTCCTTCTGAAAGTTCTTTTACGAAATATCTGAGAAACGAGTTGAAGCTTTTTAATATTGTTGTCGAGGTCACGAGTATAGACTCTGTTGTTGAGAGCTTGAATATTAAAGATGATTCTATCATTATTATAAAGATTGATGTAGAAGGTTTCGGACTTGATGTTGTTAAAGGCGCTATAAAAACTATTGAAAGAGTTAGACCGTTTATCGTGTTTGAGGTTCACAGAACATTTGATGAGCAGGATGAGATCAATGTATTGAAAATGTTAAAGATGCTAGGATATGATCTCAAGATTATAGAGCCTAGATCTGAAAGAAATTTTATTATATATTTATATCCAAAAGAAAAGAGGTGTCTATGC
>OFEJ01000663.1_pt1 | contig 10600 bp, 7 predicted proteins | sample 1521051 | NCBI WGS metagenome assembly OFEJ01 (sample SAMN06268701, study PRJEB24108) | sediment metagenome | isolation source: Joseph's Coat, Yellowstone National Park, Wyoming, USA | place: USA:Joseph's Coat, Yellowstone National Park, Wyoming, USA | reverse complement strand
TGTTACTTGTGAATCTAATATTACTTTTCCAATTAATGCTACTGGAGTTGGTACTTGTACTGTTACTGTTTGTGTTACTGTTTGTTGAGTTGATGTTTGTGTTGTTGAAGATGGTAATGTAGATCCTGTTGGTACCAATCCTACATTAACTGTCAATGGTTGTGATGGTGCATATAATTGTACTGTTGGGTTAGATGATGATGTAGTCTTTACCAAGTATACACCTTTGTCATCTAAATATGCATATGTATTACTTCCAATTTGTGTTAGAGCAACTTTTGAAGTATCTAAGTCAAATCCACTACTATAACTTAATGTTAATTCAATATTAGAAGTTTTTGAATTGCCATAGTCTTTAATAAATGTCATAGATATTGTGCCTGAGTTTGCACTTGAATAGTCTAGTTTTACGTATTCATTGTATCCTTCATACAATGTTAAACCCGAAGTTGAATAATATAATGTAGAACCTTGCGGTGCTTTGAATGCTACTCCACTTGATATAGATGGTACTAATGTTATCGATCCAACTGTAAATGGTACACCATCATATATTGTTATAGTTTGTCCAGTAACATAATCATATAATGTTGCGGATTTTGGATTAGATCCTGTATTTATTGATTGTACTTGGAATATATATGTTTGTTGTAAGTTTGCATCTACTACTGCAAAGTATCCTCCTTGTTGTACAGTAGATGATGACAAAGTATCTGTTATTTTATTATTTGATGTGTCTACACCTGGTACAATTGTTTGACCACCATTTGTAATTGTTCCTACAAATCCTGAAGTTGCTGTAGTTAATAATTGTATTTTACTGTTTGCATAATATATTGGTATTGATACTGTTTTTCCGGTTACAGCATCAACATACTGTAATGTATACTGATTATTTCCACTTGGAGTTAATTGTAATGCCAATGGGCCTGCTGGTAATTGAACTTGTCCAACTTGTAATTTATATCCATCAAATATTGGTAATTGATAGGATTGTCCCGCTAATAATGCATATCGTCCATTTGGTTGTGTTTGTGTTAAACTAAATGTAAATGTTAATTTTGATAATGTTTGTTGTGTAGAGTCATAATCTGTTGTAACAGTTACTCCGTTAACTGGAGAACCACTTGATGTTAATACACTAGCTCCATTTGCATTTACTGGGAATTTATATCCACCTTGTGATACAACAATTGTTGCATAACCTGGGTTTACATTTCCAGATGTTAGTACAGATGCAAATGCATTTACTACATAAACATTTACTCCGCTAATAACTTGTGATGTACCTACTTGTATTGTATATTGTTGTCCATTAACATTTAATACAGCATACCAACTACCACTTTGATCTCTAACAACATTATCCAATCTAATTGTTAATCCACTAACTGTTGTTGATTGTCCGACATTTAATGTTATTGTATTTGCAGCTGGTACTAAATACATGTAACCATTGTTATATGATAAATAATATGATGTACCTAATACTGTTATTTGTTGTGGATTTGTAGTTAAATATGTTACATTTATACTTGGTGTAAAGTATATTGATAATGTTAATAACTGACCATCGGTACCTGCATCTATTCCTACGGCTGGCATGTAATTTGTACCAGATCCAAAGTTATCAAATTTTATTTCATCTGATGCTGGTTGTACAAATGCTTGGTATGTATATGTTTGTCCACTTATTTGGAATGATCCAGATCCTACTTGCAATACCTTATATACTTTATCTATAGTATCAGTTAAATAAAGTGGTGCTTGTGATGAATAAAATAGATATGCACCAGATGGAACTTGAGATGCACTTAACGAACCTACGTTAAATGTAACTGTTACATTTTGGGTAGATGGTACTGTAAATGTTTCTAAAGCTGCAATTATGTTTGAGGCCCCTACAACATCTGCTGCATTGGCATTTGCCCCTACTACTACTGTCCATGATGTTGGTTGTGATTTCATAGATTGTGCTAATTGACCTATTGGTGCTCCTGCTGAATATGCTGCTACTCCTAATACACCTAATGCTCCCAAAACCGCTAAGGTCTTACCTTTCATCATAAAATATCTATATGTATTTTTCCCTTTATATTTGTTTTTCATGATTTATTTAATTATGATAGAATTTAAAAATTTTTCGACTTTTGATTAAAAATCAACTATAACCAACAAGTAACAACTTTTATTTTATAGTTCTTTAGCCTTTAATAGAGCTACCAAAGTTACTATTGATTCTACAAATATACCAAACAAAATAGTTAATAAAATATTATCAATGACCATTGAAACCCCATTATATTCAGTTGTTATAGACGATGAAATCATTAAAGCGTATAATATGTATATTACAAATATAGCAGTCCATAATAGTACCAAAATTATTAAACATACTAATATATAAGCAAATAATTTCAATGATTTGCTAAAATGTATTGATAATTTATTAACTTTTCCTAAAATAGATCCATAGAAAGTATATAAAAGTAATATACCAACTATTGCTGCTATTATTAGAATTGCTATTCCAACAGCTGTTAATATCAGGTTATTTGATATATAATATTGATAACCTGTTAATCCAGGATGTTCATATACAACTTGTATCAGAGCTGGTCTACTATATTGAATAAACATTATTCCTATTGACATTAATAAACTTGGTATTAATAATGATTTAAATGCTGTTTTATAATCTGGATTAATATTTTCTCCCGTAACTTTTGTATAATACCAAGCTATTAAGTTAGGATAGAAATATGATAATATAATTGCCCCTAATACAGGCAATATCGAAAATATTCCTCCTAACAATAATGCTGATACTCCAAATAATACGCTCTCTGCAAAATTTTTTCTCATATAATCAAATGCCTTTCTATATATTTCAATCATAAATAATAGATTCCAAAAAGATATATAAAGATTAAAATTCTTTAGCCCTTAATAGTAATATTAAATTCATTGCTGGATATACAACAATTATATTTAAAATTATTACAATAATACTTCCCAATAGAGGAAGTATTAATGAAAATATTTCACCAATTATTAATAATATTATACCAACAATAATATAAAATATAAACCAATATGCAAATAATATAAATGATTTCTCAACATCTATCGATAATTTATTTACTTTTCCCAAAATAGATCCATAAATATTATACAATAATAATAACCAAACTATCCCGCTAGCTATTATAATTATTATACCAATAATTGTACCTGCAAGAACATATGTAAAAAGATGGAAATTAGATAAATCAATTGATATTAATTGTTGAAGACTAATATTACCAATCTCATTAATATTTGCAAAATTTGGTGATAAATTTATTAAAATGCTAATTAATATTGCTAATATTATAATTATACCAAGAGATATTAATAAACTTGGTATTAATAATGATTTAAATGCTGTTTTATAATCTGGATTAATATTTTCTCCCGTAACTTTTGTATAATACCATTTAGTTAATCTTGGATAAAAATATGAAAACAAAAATGCCCCTATTATTGGTAGAAAAAATAATGACTTCCATAATATATAAAATAATGCTCCATATAATAAACCCTCTACTATATGATTCTTTACTAAATCAATAGATTTTTTATATGTTTCTAAAATACCCATAAAAAATTTTTCTTAATAAAATTTAAAATATTATCTTTTCGCAAATTTCATACCCTTCTTTTCATATTCAATAATATTCATTAATAATTCGTCTTCATCTTTATATTCCTTCTTTAATAAGAACCTTGCAGATAAGTAACTTATACCTTTACCAGCATAAACAAATACAAACTTTTTACCATAATTTCTTAATAATTCAGCAGTTATATTTAACTTTTTCTCATCTTCTAAATCTTTTTCACTTTTTACAACACCAAAATATTGACCTCCACATTTTTTACATTTGAATTTTTCATCATAATCTTTTACCTTTATCTTATATCTTGTTCCGCAAGCCATACAAACAAATATTAATTCTGTATTTTCAATTCTTTCCTTTACCAATTTCAATACTTCCCTCCATTTATCAGAGATCAATACATCTGATACATATTCCTCTAATCCTAAAATTGCTAAAGGTGATATATTTTCCCTATCAACAATATTTATCCTTATTTTTTTCTCCTTTATTTTCTTTAATATTATCTTTAAATTTTTCACATCTAACTTTTCAATAAATAATTCATTTAATGTTTCTCTATATACTGGTGTATTAATTAAATGATCTAAAATTCTTCTTAAAGTAGATTTTGAATAATCAGCATCTTTTCTAATTACCCCAAACCTCTTTGCAACATGTGAAAATTTCCATAAAAATAAATCTGTATTAACTATTGCCTTTTCCAATATACTTTCAACATTATCTAAATCAATATTTTCAATTACTTCTTTAATATTTTCTTTTGTAATATATCCAGCCTTTAATATTATTCTATAAGGATCTGTTTTTATCCCAACAACAATTCCATATTTTTCAGATAATATTTGAGAAATTAACCTTGACAATGCATCATTTATTTTACTTCCAAACGGAGCATGAATAATAAACCAATCCCTATATTGTTCAATGTAAATATTATCTTTATTTGGATAAAAATATAGTTCTTGATTTTTTAGTTCATCAAAGTTTAATAATTCTCTCTTTATTTCCTGTGCTTTCTGTGCAACTTCTAATGGTACAGGTAATAATTCACCTTCCCAAGAAGGTATTGCAGATTCAAAATCTTTTTCCAATCCAACCAAAATTTTGTTTTTTTCAATTTTTTCAATCTTCCATGGTAAACCCCTTAATATAAATATTGTACCAGGATTTCCATGTTTTGCAACAAATTCTTCATGCAATATACCAATCTTTTGACCTGTTGTTATATCATATACATCATATGATTTTTCATCTGGTATCATTGAAATATTATCAAAAAAATAAAATAATCCTTTTCTTGTTTTAATTAATTTCTTATTTTCTTTATCATATATCAAAATCTTTATTGAATCTAAGAAATTTATTATTTCTAAAAATTCTTCATATTTTAAATCTTTATATATATAGGATCTTTTTATTGTATTCCACACAAAATCTATATCAACTTCTCCATATTCCAAAGTCATTCCAACAATTTGATTTGCTAATACATCTAAAGCATTATGATGTATTTCTGGTTTTTCAATTTTCATGATTATTATATTAATGTATTATTTTATACGGTATTCTGGACATAAAAATTTATAAAATTTTTTGTTTTGGTTTGTTCATCTATTCCAATAATAGTAATATTTTTAAAAAATCTCTTAATCGTAATTCAATGGAAAAAATAAACACACATCTATTAGATGATGTAATAGATCGTATAAATAAAATATTGAACAATATAAAGAGTGAAGATATTATGTATGTTGGAATTACTATATTAAGAGAAACATGCAAGAAGAGTGTAAACGTAGAGTGTAAGTATGATTTATCAAAAAAATCCCATGTATTATACAATTTAAGGAAAAAGGATCTTGAAGAATTAGTTGGTAGAACATTTCTTGGTGTAATACCTTATTTTTATCATTATTCTCGTACTTCTCACATTCCTTACGATCATCTTCGTTATTTAGAAGATATAGTAAAATTAATAATTGAAGAATTTCCCCATTACAAAAATTTGAAAGAAAGTAAAATAGAAATAGAAAAATTAATAAATCATAAATTAGGAAATATGTATCAAACTGTTGGATCTGAAATTTTAAGAAAATTAGAAGAAATGAATATGATAGAAATAATAAAAACAGAAAAGAATGAAAATTCTCCAGTATATGTAAGAATATCAGATAAAGCATATGAATTTATAGCAAAATATGAAGAATATAGGACAACGGATTTAGAATATGAACATGAAATAATGGAATATGACTGAAAATAAAAGTATTATTGTATATTTTTTAATCCCAAATATTCATCTAAACTTTCTTTAAATCTTTTCCACCATTCAACATAATCTTCATATCTTTCAAATTTCCAATCTTTAGAATTTAATTCTCTACACATTGTAGATACAAGATCCATTGCCCTTTTACTTTCCCATAGAACAGGTTCTGCTTTTGCTTTTATTGAATATTCAGCAATTTCCTTATATAAATTTTTATCCAAATCTCTTCCAGTAATTTCTTTATATAATCTATCTAATACAGGTTCATAAACACCCCTATAAAATCTACATATTCCAAGATCTTCTATTAAAGATTCATTTATTGCCCTTCCATATGAAAATCTTGCAAAGTCTTCTGGTCTTGCAAATGAATTTGAATAATCTGTCCAATATTTTCCTAAGATATACATTGGAGCAACTACACCAGGACCCCAATATAAATTTGGAGTTATATATCCTTCATTTCCAAAAGATGCATATACAACATAATCATTAAATTTATTATCTTTAATTCTTTCCTTATATTTTTCATTTAATATCTTTGAAGATACTCTTATTCCCTTTTCAGATATTAATGATAATATTTCATTATTTTTCTTAATTAATCCTTCAATAATTTTTTCTGCAATTTTTGAATTTTTATATGAATCATTTTTTGGATCAAAATTCTCAAAATTAAACATTGGGTAATCATTTATTCCAACTTCTCCAGGTTCTAATAATTTATTTTCAATCAAATCAAATAACCATGAAATTAAATGTCCAACTTCAATAACATCCATTCCATATTGATCTACTAAATCTACTAATTTCAATGCTTCTTCAAATATATAATTACCAATAAATGGCCCTAAAGAATGGAAAGGTTCATAATCTACTTTTTTACCTTTATATACTTTCTTACATGCTACATTACATAAATCTCCACATGTAAACCATGATTTACTTTTTATAAATACTTCTTCCTGGAAAGGTTTCCAAAATAGTTCAATAATATTATCATAATGTTTTCTCCTTAATTCTTTTGGATAATATATTGATTTATATCCAAATAAAGGTAATAATTCTTTATATAATAGGTAATTTTCTCCAAAAGTTCCTCCAGATCCTGTTTCTGGATCATATTTATATTTCTTTGTTTTTTCATTAATAACTTCTATATAACTTTTCCCAAATTTTTCTAAGAATATTTTATTTATTAATTGAAAATCATTTACTTTTTCATATCTATATTTATAATTACCGCCAGAAATTATACCTAAAATATTATGACCTTTAAATAATGAAGATCCTGCACCACCCCTTCCAGAGAAATCTTCAGAACCTATTCTAAATTCCCCATTAAATATATCAAATGAAAATAAATTTCCATTGTACGTATACATAGATCCTTCTCCAACAACAACTGCTCTAGCATTATAATTTGAAAAGAAATCATTATATTTTTCTAATAAATATCTTGAAAATGCATAAACTCCTTTATAATTTTTATATGAATTTACATAATTTAAAGGTTCAATTTTTACATTATTTGGAGAAATAAAAATTATAGAAGGTTCTTTTGAATATCCAATAATTACAATTGCATCAATTCCAGATCCCATAAATTTATACCCAACACCACCAATTGAAGAAAAATGCAATGTTCTTGTTAATGGACTTTTAAATATTGCAACCATCCTATGAACCCCAAATAATTTCCCCCCAACAAACGGACCTAAACCAAATATAAATGGAACTGAAGGATCATAAATATCTTTTTTCCATGATTCATATTCATTATGTACTTTTACTCCTAAGGAAATAATACCTTGAGAATCTATATTAATAATTTTATGTTCTAACTTATCTAAATCTATAAATAGTACTTTCATAAATTAAAAAACTATTTTATCCCTTTTAAAATTTCTGATATTTTTTCTTTAACATACAATCCTTTAGGTTCACCAAAGGCTCTTTTTGTTATTCTACAAAATTCACATATATCTTTTGATGTTGGCATTCCACAATATTTACATTTATTTAATTTTATTTCTTCTTCTTTTTCATAAAATTTAATATTTCTCGCAATAGCTCTTGCCAAAGATATTTTAAATCCAGGATTTTCTTTTTCCATTTTATCTAAAAATTCTCTAATTTTTGTTTCAATTCTTTTACTACCATATTTAAATGGACATTGATCCTCTAAATATGGGATACCTGATAATTTTGCATATAATTTTATTTCTTCTTCAGATATTTCATATAATGGTCTAATTCTTCCAACTAAAGAATCAATTTTTTCTGTTTTTGGACCTAGTTTACTTATTGAATGCAAATCTTGTAAAAAGAAATTTTTAATTATATAAGGTAATAGATCATCCATATGATGTCCTAAAGCAATATAATCTACATTTAATTCATTTGCAATAATATTTAGTATATATCTTTTTAATGATCCACATATACTACATGCAGGCCTTATATATTTTACCTTATAATTTGGCAATATCTTTGCACCCAACTTTATTAATGTTTCTGGCAAATATGCTCCAATAATTTCTTTAGAATCCAAAATTATGAATTCAGTATTATATTCTTTACTAAAATTCTTTATAACTTCTAAAGATTTTTTAGAAAAATCATATATTCCTAAATTTATATGTAATCCAATTAATTCAAAATCAATTTTATCTTTTATATTTAATAACATACGATATAATGATGTACTGTCTTTACCTCCAGAAACTCCTACCAATATTTTTTGTCCCTTTTTAATTAATTTATATCTCTTAATTGTTTCCAACACTCTTCTTTGTATATATTCTATATAATGATCTTTACATAACCATAATTTTGAATATGGAATTCTTACAATTGCATCTTTTTCACAATAAAAGCATTTCATGAAATAAATAAAAAATAAATACTTAAAAAATTTATATAAAACTTCCTTCATGTAATTATTTCATTATCATCTCCTCCAATATTGTTTTGGGATGAATATTCATATTTAAACAATGTAAAACATGTATTATTAAATATACAATAATTTCAATTATATAAAATATTGGGTGAGTATGCTTTTTAATATTTATGACTGCATATTCTTAATGGCAACTGCGTATAAAGTAAATAGATAGGGTGGATAGAATATCTCCACTAATATTTCTAATATCAACAATAATATTGGACCAATGAGTGGTACAAATAAAAAGAAAATAATATAAAATATAAGAATTATAAGAGCTGGAATAAAACCTATTAAAAGTAAATATACGGATTTTTTGGCATAAATCTTAAATTTATCTACTTTACCAATTATACTTCCAAACAGTGTATAAAGCAATAATATATATAATATTAAACCTATTATCATTATTATTAAACCTATAATAATAGAATTCATTAAAAACTCATCAGATTCTATCATAAAGAGATATAAAAGAACTCCAACAATTATTATTATAAAACCAATCATTGTAACCACTAATGGAATCATTATTGATTTAAATGTTACATCATATTTTGGATCTACCTTTATATTAAGTTTATTATAATACCATACAACCATTTTTGGAAATAACTTAGCATATAAATACCATCCTACAACAGGTATTAAACTTATGAATGATAGAAAGTTTATTACCACACCTACAATAAATGCCTCCAACAATTTTTGTTTATATATTTTATATGAATCAATAACATAATCTAATGCCTTCATAAATATTCCTTATTCAAATATATTTTTAAAAGAATTATTATAATAATCATTCATGAAAAAAGATTATATTTACATATTTCTTATATCATTTATACCACAACTAATTATTTTATTATCATCTCCTCCAATATTGTTTTGGGATGAATATTCATATTTAAACAATGTAAAACATGTATTATTAAATACTCCATATTTTGAATATTATAGATTTCCATTATTGTGGTGGATATTAGTTCCAATTTCTTATATTACAAATTTCAATATATTTCTTATAAAATTATTTTTAATTTTTATTTTTTCTTTATCCATAGTATTTTTATACAAAATATTAGAAGAATATGAAAATACATATATAAACTATATTTTAATTTTATTTTATTCATTGAATGGTTTATTTTTAATTTGGGCATCAAGGATTTATCCAGACATTTTAGCATCTTCTTTATTAGTATTTTCTATATATTTCTACATAAAATATTTTAAAGATAGCAAAGAAAAGAACTTAATTTTATATTCATTATTTTCAGTTTTATCAAATCTTTCAAAATATGAATATGGTTTATGGTTAATTTCCTCAATAATCTTTTTAAAGAATATAGATAAACTAAAAACAATAATTTATTCTTTACTATTTTTAACTCCCTACTTTTTATATAACTTAATATTATACAATAATCCAATATTTATATTTATAGAACAGGCTGAGGTTGTTTATAAATATACATCTTATAAACCTATCTCATTATTTTTATTTAACCTATTAATATTTTCCTCTGCATATTTATTTTCCCTATTACAGAATCCAAAGAAAATTAAAAATTATAACAAGTCTATATATTTGTATGTAATATTATCAATAATATTTCTTGCATTTTTTGTTAAATCAAAGGATCCAAGATATATTTTAATGATTTTACCTCCATTTTTAATATTAACTAGAATATTTATTAACAAAATAAA
>OFEJ01000659.1_pt1 | contig 10640 bp, 15 predicted proteins | sample 1521051 | NCBI WGS metagenome assembly OFEJ01 (sample SAMN06268701, study PRJEB24108) | sediment metagenome | isolation source: Joseph's Coat, Yellowstone National Park, Wyoming, USA | place: USA:Joseph's Coat, Yellowstone National Park, Wyoming, USA | reverse complement strand
CTTGAGCAATGGTTCTATCCCGCGTAGTGTTTCGCGTAGTGTTGCCGCTGCGAGCTTCAAGAACAGTATATGGTTCTCGAGCGCGCGTACAGGAATTTCCCACGAAACTCCTTCAGCTGCGAATAGTATTGCATTCTCTCGGAGAATTTTCAACTCATACCGACCCCTTCTGTACAAAACTAAAATCTTATAGATTCCCCTATTCATCTCTAAAGTTATGTTATCGAGGTGCGTGATAAACCACTTCACTCCCTCTTCGGGAGTTAGTACCTTTCTCTCCTCTTCCATCCACTCCCCACCCTAGAGAAAAAAGAGGTAGAGGTGTCACCTAGCCTCTATGAACTCAAGCAACCGGGTGATGAGCTCTCCCGCCTTCTCCTTTCCGGCGATGTTTAAGATTGTCTTCAGGGCGTTCTTCAAGCCGCCCTTCCAGTGATACCGACAGATAAGGGGGTATTCAAACGTCGCTGGCTCACCATAGCTGATGAAGAGGGAGATGAAAGGCTCCCCGCACTCGATGCACTTATACGTCCTCGAGACCTCGATCCACGCATCTGCCATTTCTCCCCACCCTAGGAGAGAAGCAGCACTACTATCCAATAGCCTACCATCTCTCCCACCCTAGAGAGAAAAAGGAAGAGGGAGGGAAAAGTTTAACGGAAGCGAATAGTGTATCTTAAAGGTTGAAGTCGTCCGTTCCTCCACACGAAAAGTAGCTCACTTCTCTCGCCTTTTGACTTTTCAGCGCTTTCAAGTAAAAATGGTGTAAGCGTTATCTGTTTGGTTTGCATCTTTCCCACCCTTAAAGGAAAAAGTTTAAAGTTTGAATCTCAGGGGGGCGCGGTAGACACGCCCCCCTGAGTAGGGGATCTCGACAAGAAGTTGATTGTTTCTCACTATCACGTCGTAGACTTTCCCCGCCGACGGTGATATAGCGTAAAGCTTTCCCTTTTCCTCTATAAGGAGCAGAAAACCGTCGCCATCAAAACCACCGAAGCCAATGAAGTGTGGGCTTTCAAAAACCCTCCCATCAACCTTTATTTTTGCTATCACTTTCTCCCACCCTAGAAAGAAAGAGAAGGAATTAAACGAGCGGACGCTGGGTAGCGGGGTAAATGTAGAGCGGCTCTAGCCCCTGCCTCTTGAGGTAGTTCTCGATGTCAGCCGCCAGTTTCCTTCGGCTTGTAACCATTATCAAACTGTTCCCTTCGTAGACGATCAATTTTTTATCGTTTAAAAGCGGAGAGTGGATCGAGTATGTGAGAACGAGACCGCCCTTGACAACCACTTTGATTTCTCCTTTCTGCATACGCTCAAGCGCCTTCCTGTTCAGGATTTTTACATTTACCTTAACCTTCTTTTTCTCCGCCATTTCCCCACCCTAGAAAAAGGAAGCCGCCGCCACCCCCTTCATCGATACCCGGATCTTCGCCGCCGCGGTTGCCCGCGGGCGGCTAGCCCGGGCCGCCAGTCGGTAGCCGGCGGGGGTTTAAACCCCCGCCGACACCCGACCTCCCCCTAGGCTTCATCGGCGGGCGGCAGCCCGAGCGGGCTGTTCACCCGCTCACTTGCCGCCCCGCTCAACCTAGGGGAGCCCCCACCGGGCGGGCGTACGCTGCGCAGCGGTCTTCAGCGTACATCGAAGCGCTGCCCGCCCGGCTTGACCCCGGGTGGGTAAGGCTCCTCTCCCCCGCCCCCGTCGGCGGTAGAGCGCAAAAAAGAGCTGCGGGACGGGGACAGGGGAGAGGGGGGCGTCGCTCAGGGGGCGACGGCGACCCCCTCGCTAGCCCGCCCGCCCCCCGGGCGGACGGCTCCCCTCGGGGAACTTCGCGGACTTCGGGGGGTTGGAGATGACCCCCTCCCCCCTGTCCGCCCCCTCATCGGGCGGCGGTGGGGTACCTCCCGCCCGCCGCAGGAGCAGCTGTACGGCGCGCGAAGTACAGCGCAGGCGAAGACAGCGCAAAAAAACGAGCGCTGCGGCGAAGAGGCAAAAAGCGCTGCGTACTCCCTGCGGCGGGCGAAGGTCGCCGCCGCCCACGCCCTGTTCCCCCGTCGCCGGAAGGATGGGCGGGGGACGGGCGGGGAGCGCGGTTCGGCGCGCCCGCCCGCGCGCGAAGGAGCCTCGGCTCCAAACCCCTCCTCATCGCCGAAACCCCCTCTTTCCGGTAATCCCCCCAACCGGCATAACGGCTGGAGGGATTACCGGAAAGGCGCGCGAGCCAAAAGCGCGGGCGCATCTGCCACAGCCCGCAAGCCGCGAGCCGTGGCAGCACGCGCTCACGGGGGGCGCGCCCTCATCGCGCGGGGGCTCGGGGCGCGCGGGCCCCGTGCGCGGCGTGGCGCCGCGTCCTCGTGCTAGGTATCGAGCGGGGGGTTAAAATGGCTTGCGGCTCGCGTCCGACAGATGTGTGACGTGCGGGTAATCTCCATTACCCGCATATTAGCAGTACGTACTGCCAATGCATCGCGGCGCCGGCATAAAAACCTAATATAAATGTTAAAATATCTAATCAGCATATACATAGAATATTTCAATGTAAAAGTTTGAAAACGAAAAAGGCTTTACAGAAACAGAAAGCTAGAAAGCAAATCCATAAACAGCTTTTACTGTTAACTATCCGCGCCGGCTCTGCGAGAGAGGAGAGAGCGCTAGCGGCTTTCGCTCTGGAGGAGGTTTGCGAAAAGCTTCTGCGAGCGAGAAGAGAGCTAAAAGCCTCTAGCGGCACCGTAGTGAAAGCCGCCAACACGTAAGAAGGAGAGGGTGAGGGCGGGTGAGCTGGGTCACCGACCAGTCGATTCCCTTCGCGCGCTTCACCGGTTCTTACGCGTGCGCTCTCCCTCCCTCGACGTACGTTCTGAAGATGCGGTGCCACCTCTCGAGCCACATGAATTGCACTTCTACTGGCATATCCTTCATCCTTTCTTCGCCCGGCATAAACTTCTCCCAAAGCTCCCGCGCCCCTGCAACCATTTTATTGAACAATTCCGGCTCCTCTCTTTCCAGTTTTATCACCGCAACCGCTGCGGCAAGCTTGTACGCGAACAGCTTCTTTATCACCCCACACTCGAGGTCTACCTGCGCTGGTTTGTCTTCCACAAATTGCGTGTATAAGTACCACGCAGGGTAGAGCCGGCAGACTCCCGGCCTAACCTCGTAAATGGAGCACAAGTTCCCTTTGAGGAACGGGCAAGGTCTCCCTACGAGATGGTACGTTCCGTCTCGCAGCGGGATGAGCTTCAACCTCCTCTTCAGCTCCCCGTAGGGCACGCGAAGGTGCTCCGCGATCCTAGAGAGCTCGTGCGGCGATACATGTATCGGGCTCTCTATCCTGCAGCATCTCCCGCATTTATCGCAAAGCTCGTTCTGGTGTTTGAACAAAAATACCAAGTCGTCTACGCTCAGACTTCTCACCTCCTCTCTCTTTAACGCTTCCTCCAAATCCGCCTCCATCCCAGGGTATGGTATGAGCTTTCTCTTGGCCATCTCAACTATCCCGTACTTCCTCAACGTTTCAACGGGTAGAGACGGCGCTCCAGCGCGCCCGCCGCGCATAGCGCCGCGAGCACCAATCCTCCCTTGCATCCTGGGGTTAATATACTCCCATGCCCGCCCACGCCCCCCGTCGCGCGTAGGAGGGGGAAAACGCATCGCGCCGCCGGAGAACCCGGCAGCTGTTGAGCCAGCCGCGCGGCTCTCCAAGGACGAGGGGGAGGGGTTGAGGGCTTCGGGTGGCGGAAAACCGGTTTCTTGGCTCGTTTGGCTCGGGTTAAACGGGGGGTGTGAAACGGGAAAGGGAGGGGGAGAGTTCAAGGAAAGAGGAGGGTGGTTGGAGGGGGTTAGCCGAGGGGCAGCATCTTCGCGCGCGAGAAGGCGTCGAGCGGCTTTTCGCCGAGGGCGGCGGCTACGTAGGGGTTGAGGCGCACCTTGAGCTGCCCGGTGCCCTCGTCCAGCACCGTGCTCGCGAGCTCGCACTCGTAGACTTGGAGGTTGCGCACCTCCTGGGCCGGCGAGCAGGCTCCCAGCTCGAGCATCCTTTCGAGGTTCACGCCGAAGCTCTTAGCGAGCTTCTCCAGCTCCTCCCTCCGTAGGAGGACGGTGAACTTCACCGACGGGGTCAGCTCCTCCTCCTCAACCTTCCTCGCCATGGCGGGCTGCCGCGCGCGGGCTCCGAGAAAAGCTTTGCGGCTAGATGAGCTCGACCCTGAGCTTCCCGCGCCTCAGCTTGTCGAGCCTCCTCAGGTCTTCCTCCAGTTCTCGGAGCCCGTCCTCGCAGTAGCCGGCGTAGTGCCTGTAAAGGTCGCCGTCGCCCTCCCTCAGAGCCCTCTCGGCCCTCCCGCAGTACTTCTCGGCCCACTCGATGTCGTGCACCGTGGCGCGGAGGAGGAGGTTGCGGTAGAGATCCTCGGGGCTCGAGCCGGAGACCACGTCGCTGGGATCCTCGAAGTTCACGTAGAGCCAGCCGCCCGGCGCGGGGCAGAAGAGCTGGAGCTCGTAGCTCTCCTCGAGCACCTCCCCCGTCTCGAGGTCGACGACGCGGTAGCCCCTGCACTCGACCTCCCGCACCCCGACCTCGCCGACCTCCCTCTTGGCCTCCTCGATCACCCTCCTAGCCCTTTCGAAGAGGCTCACGGGTAGGCTGGGTACCCCTCCCGGTTAAAAAGCGCTCGGTCGAGAGGGTTTAGCGGAGGCCGAGCAGCTCCTTGACGCCGCGCAGGACGCAGGGCCTCCTGGCCTCCTCCACGCTCCTCTCGACGCGGTCTCCGATGCGGAGATCCATGCTCGTCGCCGCGGCGAGCACCCTGGCCGCCGCCCTCGCGTCCCCCACCCTGCACTCGAGCGAGGGCCTCTCGACGCCCGCGCCCCTCCCCTCGCCGAGCACGCACTCCGCGCCCGCCAGCTCCTCGAGCAGCCTCTTCAAGGCCAGGTTCACGTGCCTGTCCTCGTCGTAGTAGCGGAGGACGCCGCGCTCCACGTCGATCTCGGCCGCGTGGCCGCTGGCGCTGCCGACCCTCAGCTGAACCCTGCTCCCGCTCGCGTAGCCGGCCAGCGCCTCCGCGTCCCCGGCGCTGTACATGCCGCTCTCCTCGAAGAGCCTCGCCGCCCTGGCCCACTCCGCGCACGCCTCGACCGCCCTCGGGTCTGCGTCGGCGGTCGCGAAGCACCTGCCCTCCACGGAGACCGGCCTCAGCCTCGCCGCCCACTCGGCCAGCCTGTGCACGCAGGCGGCCAGGTCGTTGACGAGCATCGACGGCCTCAGCCTCACCCCCTCCTCCAGCCTCCCGCCCCACCTGCAAGGCTTGCCCGTCAGGCTCTCGACCGCCCGCTCCGCGAGGTCGAGGAGGCTGTCCGCCGCCCTAAGAGCCTCCTCCCTCGCGCCCGGCAGCGTGGTGCCGGCGCCGGAGACGGCGCTGCGGGTGGCAGCGTGGAGCGAGCGGAGCGCGGAGCAGAAGGGCTCGACCCCGCCGGCCGAGCAGTGCTCCTTGAGCAGGCGGTCGAGCCTGCGGTAGGCCTCCCACGCCTTGGCGGCGCCGCTCCTCCCCAGCGAGTACTCGTGGGCGGCCTCCCTCAGCAGCCTCTCCGCCTCGAACAGGGCGTCCGCGGCGTCCCAGCTCACCGCCCGCCACCCGCGAGCAGCCTCCCGCACTCCTCGACCTCCTCCTCCAGCACCCGGTCGAGGTCGACGCGCCTCTCCGCCTCGGAGGTGCACTCCCTGTAGAGCTTCGGGTAGCGGTCGCCGGCGCGCTCCAGCCTAACGGCCAGCTCGGCCAGCCGCTCCGGCCCGCAGGCCCCTATGCCGACCACGGCGCCGCCCTGCCAGGCCTCGAGCAGCCCCTCCTCCACCGGCTTCAGGCCGCGGAGGGAGCGCTGGAAGGCCGCGTCGAGCGCGTCGGCCTGCCCGACCGCGACCGCGCACTCGCCCTCGAGCGCGAGGCCGGCGGCGGAGCCCCGGAGCAGGAGCGCCGCCCCCCTCCTCCCGACCACGAGGAGGCCGCCGCCGCCCCGGCAGGCCCGCGGATCCACCTCCACCCCCCTCTCCACCAGGCAGCTCCCCCTGAGCTCGAACCGGTCTAGAACCTCCCCGACCTCCCCGGCGTCGAGCCTCTCTCCGAAGAGCGCGTGGTCGCGGAGCCGGTCGGCGAGGAGGCGGCAGCGCTGCGGGTCGCCGGTCGAGGCCAGGCAGGCGGCCTCGAGCAGCTTGAACGCTTGGCCGAGCTCCCCCTGCCCGACCTCGAGCCTCTTCAGCCGCTCGAGCAGCCCGCCGTAGCCGGTCAAGGCGGCCACCTCCTAGCGCCGCGGCGCGCCGCCCCTTATTTATCCTTCACTGCCCGCCGCGCCGACCCCTGCGCCACTCCTCGACCTCTTCGGGGCTGATGCCGAAGTGATCCGCAAGCCGATCCTCGATGCACTCCTCCTCCATCCTCTCGATGATCTCCGCCATGCGGTCTCCGATGCGGTAGTCCATGCTGGTGGCGAACGCGAGCACCTTGGCGGCCTTCTTCGCGTCCCTCACCTTGCAGACCAGGGAGGGCTTCTCGACGCCGCCCCCCTCCTCCGGGTCGTACCACCTGCACCTGCCGCCCGCGTACTCGACCATGAGGCGGCCCATCACGTTGTTCACGGGCACGTCGGTGTCGTAGTACCTGACGATGCCTTTCTTCACGTCGATCTCCGCGAGGTGGCCGGCCGCGCTGCCCACCCTCAGCTGCACCTTGCCGTCCACCACGAAGCCCTTCAGCTCCGCGTAGTCGTTCCCCTCGTACATCCTCCTCTGGTGGAGCGCGCTCACGGTCTCGTCCCAAGCCCTGCACGCCTCCACAGCCTCGGGCTCAGCGTCCCTCGCGATCGCGCACCTCCCCTCAACCCTCTCGGGCCCCTTCTCGAGCAGGTGCTGGGCGAGCACGTGGACGCAGGCGGCCAGGTCGTTCAGGAGCAGCGTGTACCTGAGCCTGGCCTCGCCCAGCTGCTTGCCCCAGCGGCAGCCCCTGCCGGCGACGCGCCTGACCCTCTCCTCGATCTTGTCGAGGATCTGGTCGGCGTGCTCGAGGGCTTTCACCCTCTCCTGAACCGTCAGGCGCTGGTCGTGGAGAGCGTCGCGGATCGTCCCGAGCGCCCACGAAACCTCGTGGAGCGCTTCGTACACCTCCTCCAGCTCGCCGAACAGGCCCCTCGCGCTCTTGGTTGCGGCGTCGACGACCTCCGCGCTCCAGCCGTCCAGCTCCTCCCGGCTCGGCGGGCTGCCCCTGGCGGCGAGCTCCCTCAGGCCCGCCTCGATCCTGAAAAGCCTCTCGGGCAGATCCCAGCCGCTCACGCTCGCCCACCCCCTTCCAGTTCCCTGAGCAGCTTGAGGCAATCCTCGAGCTCCTCGTCCTCGGCGATGAGCGCGGCCTCCGTCTCCTCCCAGCTCATCTCGCTGTCCCCCCACACGATCTTGCAGTCCTCGTACACGCCGCGGTAGTGGAGGTCTAGCGCCTCCTCGGCGAGCCTCGGCAGGTCGCCGAGGCTGCACCGGCCTACCGCGAACACGGCCCCGTACTCGTCGTGGTCGAGGAGGCCGCGCCGGCCTGCCCGCAGCTTCCTGAGCGCGCGCAGCGACCAGGCGTTCATCGCGCCGACCGCGGCGGCGCAGCTGCCGCCCGCCCTGACGACCGCGCCGCGCGCCAGCCTGTTCACGAAGAGCTGCATCCTGCTGCCGACGACCACCAACCCCTCGCCCGGGTCTCCCTCGCACACCGACGGATCCTCCACGCTGACCCCCTTCTCCACCAGGCAGCGGCCCTTGAGCTCGAACCGCCCCATCACCTCTTCTATCCCCTTCAAGGCCTTCTCGCGGTCGGCCCCGGTGACGCCGGCGTAGTAGTCGGCTATCGCCCACCTGTAGCTGTAATCGATCTTGTCGCACGTGCCCTCCTCGACGCCCGAGGCGAGGCATATGCCGTACAGGAGCTCGCGCGCCTCGTCCTCAGCCTCCCACGGGGCCCTCCTGCCGAGGAGGTCTTCGAGGGCCCTTTGCAGCTTCGAGGGCCGCCCCACGTGGGATGGCTCGCGCCGGGCGGCATTTAAACCTGATCCGAGCGCCTAGAAGCCGGCGTCGAGCATCTGGGAGATCAGCGAGTAGGCCCTCTCGCCGGGATCCGGTACGATCGAGGCGACGGAGATCAGGGTTTCCGCGGCCTCGCGCGGCACCCTCCCGGCCTCGGCCTCCCGCTCCAGGTAGCGCCTCGCGGCGTCGAAGAGCGCCTGCCCGCCGGCCCTGCCGACCGCCTCCAGCAGCTCGTCCAGCCTCCCCCTCTCCCACCTCTCCGCCGCCCCCCTCAGGGCAGAGTAGGTCGAGGCGAAGTCGGCTTGGAAAAGCCTCGCGAGCAGGTCTGCCGCCTCCTCCAGCCCCACGCCGCCGGACAGGGCCGCCTCGACCAGGTCGGCCGCGCCGACCTCCCTCCTCGCCGCCGGCCTTTCAGCCTCAGCGGCCGGCCGCGCCGCCCGCCTCCTCCCCTCGCCCCTCCTGGCCCGCGCCCGCCCCCCCTCTTCGACCGCGGCGGCAGCGCCGCCTCCCGGCCTGGGGCCGAAGCCTCCCCCGCCTCCGCCGCCGGCGCCGGCTCCGGGCGGTTGCGGGAGCTCCCCCCTGTAGAGGGCTCCCCAGGGGTCGCGCCAGTAGGGGTCGCTCTCGGGGCTGGCGCCGAAGGGGGTGAGCGCGTGGAGCCTGCGATCCCTCAGGTTCGGGTTGGAGGCGGGCGCCTCGCCGACGACCTGGACGAGGCCCAGCTTCCTCAGCGCGTCCACGTACTTCCGCACCTGCTCGTAGCCGGGCGGCCTCTCCCTAGGGAAGAGCTCGCGGTAGAGAACCTTCATCCACGTGTAGATGTCGTGGACGGAGAGGGGGCCGGCGCTCCTGCTGAGGATCTCGCGTATGATGACGCCGGTTCTCGGCGGCCTACCCCTAGCTGCCGCCGCGGCGGCCTCCGCCAACCCCCTCCACCGCCGCTACGGGCGCCCGAGGTGCAGCTGGGACGGCGCCAGCTTCGCCAGGACGGCGTTGACGACGAGCTCGCCGCCCTCCAGCCTGGCGAGGGGGCAGGCGTACCAGTTCTCCCGCACCTCGCGGCAGCCGCTCACCTCGAGCAGCTCCTCCAGCGGGGCGCCCACCTCCCTGGCCAGCCCCTCCAGCTGGCTCCTGTGCGCCAGGATCGAGAGGCCGGGGCCCTGCGCGGCGAAGCCTTGGGCGGCCCGCTCCCCGCCCTCCCCCTCCTCGGCCGCCGAGAGGAAGCGGAAGCCCCTGGCCGCGGTTGAGGCGATCCTCAGCCAGCTCACGGCTTGGGGTTCGCGGGGGGCGCAGATAAGCGTTCCGCCGGGAAAAGCATATAAGCGCGCGCCGCCCGCGAGCGGCGTGCCGGTCTTGACCCCGGTCGAGGACGCGGCAGCGCTCAGCGAGCTGCTCCAGTCGTGCGCGAAGCTGAAGGAGGCGAGGGGCGCCAGGGGGTCGGCGGAGCTCTACGCCTGCGGCGGCGACTACCTGGTGGTCGTCCACTCGAGGGGTTGGGGCACCCAGGCTGGCTTCTCGAGAACCCTGGCGGGAGCCTACAGGCTGGTGCTTCAGGCTTTCCCGGAGCTGGGCTGGGAGGCCGAGGAGCTGGCGCTCGAGCTGGTCAGCGACTGAAGCTTCCTGGACACGAGCTGGGCCGCCTGCGCCCTCCTCCTCGCCTGTATCTGCTTCATCCCCCTCCCCAGGTAGATCTCGGTGACCTTCGAGCTGGAGTGGCCGAGGAACTCCCTGACGAGCTCGATGTCCATCGTCTCCTCGTAGAGGAGGAGGGCGAAAGTCCTCCGCAGGTCGTGAACCTTCAGCTCCCTCACCCTCTGCTCCGGCAGCCCCGCCTCCCTCAGGAGCCTCTTGAACCAGGCCTCCACCGTCCTCGCGGCGACGGGGAAGGGCCTCGGCCCCAGCCCCCTCAGCAGCTCCAGCAGCTTGGGGTCGGGCACCGGCTTCGCCTGAACCCTCCCTCCCTTCCCCCTCACCGTGATCACCCCGTCCCCCACGTCCTCCTGGGTCAGCGAGAGGGCTTCGGAGAGCCTGACCCCCGTCAGCACGATCAGCTTGAAGAGGAGGCCCATCATCCTCCTCTTCCTGTCGAGCCGGTTGGAGATCCAGAGGTCGATGGTTCTGGCGACCCTCGCCAGCTCCTCCCCCGTGAGCGCGCCCCTCCTCTGCTCCTCCTCGTAGACCCTTATGCCCCTCCTCCTCTCCCGGCAGTGCTCCGCCAAATCCCTCCTCCCGATGTAGTCGAAGGCCTTGGCGAGGTAGAGGAGCAGCAGCTGGGCCGCCCTCTTCCTGCCGGCGAGCTCGGTCAGCAGGTACCTGTCCACGTCCTCCCTCGCGACCTCGCTCAAGGGCTTGCCGGCCCACCGGAGGAACCTGGAGACGTGCTTCGCGACCGCCCTCTTCGTGCTCTCCGACTTGCCGAAGAGGACGGCCTCGACCTCGAGCGGAAGCTCGCCGCTCCCCACGGCGCTGGAGGTGGCGGCGGGAGGGAAAAAAGCTTCGCTACCTCGGCTGCCGGCTGTCCCGCCCGCCCTCGTCGCCCGCGCCCTCGGCGTGGAGGGAGAGGGTTGCGCGCAGGCAGTCAAGGCTCAGGAGCCTCGCCGG
>OFEJ01000648.1_pt1 | contig 10728 bp, 6 predicted proteins | sample 1521051 | NCBI WGS metagenome assembly OFEJ01 (sample SAMN06268701, study PRJEB24108) | sediment metagenome | isolation source: Joseph's Coat, Yellowstone National Park, Wyoming, USA | place: USA:Joseph's Coat, Yellowstone National Park, Wyoming, USA | reverse complement strand
ACACGAATCTATGGTAAAAGTGAGAGTCAAAGGATCAGATGATGAAACGTTATTGATATGTGGCGATTTAGAGGTCGAAAGTCTTCATGAAAAATTCCCGGTTAAAGAGATTTTAGAAAAATTGATGAATTGGAAAAAGGATTTATCGTTTTTCAACATATATGTATTAAAGGTACTTCTAGAGATGTTAATAAGATATCTACATAATAATTCCAGCGAAATGTGTAAAGAGATTAAAGAGCTTCAGAAAATTTTAAAGGATATAGAGGATGAAAAGTCTTCCGAAAAATTTGAAATAGTGCTTCGCGCTAGCAATAGCTAATGCTAACTCATGCCTAATTAAATCAATCTGAGGTAACCAATATTAAGTTGTTTTTTAATGTACATGGAAATTAAAGTTATACTTTATAGAATCTTTTGGAAGAATATATATTTTATAAGTTATAAAATTGAATTGATGACTCACAAATTTGTGGGTCAGAGCATAAAATATTTTCTCTTCAAAGTGAATCTTATTTCCATTATGATCCTTATAATACGTCAATTATATAATAACCTTATTTTCATTTAATTGTTCGATTTCTAAAGCGAACAAACTGTCCCATATAACCAGATTTTGTGTAGACATCATTTAGAACACGCTTTTTAATATCTCAGCATTATAATATGTCTATATAAACGATGGAATCATATCGTAAGGATCTAATATTTTACTCTTGATCATTGCATTTTTACACGGATCTTTATTATTCCTCAGGCGAAAGTTATATCTATATGTTTATGCTCACATGTTTTTCGGAGAAATAACACTTAATGTCTTCAAATATATGATTTGGATTTTTAGTATCTTTAGAGTTTAGGTTTACCGATCTTGTCATATGTGTCTTTTAATATTTTTAAATATGCATCACCATATCTCTCGATATGTTGAGCAAACATTCTTTCAGCATCATTATAATATCTTTCTATGTTTTTAATACTATAATTCTTTAATATGTTTTCCAACATACTCCTTGTTTCATTTAAATATTTTGAAGATCCTTCATATAGTTCTTTATCACTTAAACCAATAAGATCTATTAATCTAGCAATCTCTTCATTATTCATAAATAAAAGCTCGATCTCTAAGATGTCTGGAGACTCAATTTTTTCTATTGCCCTTTTGATTATTTCTGATGTAAGAATCTTTCCAGGCAGGCTCTCTATAAAGGAAAGAGTTTGTAGAAATAAAAGCTGAGACTCTAAATAAGATCGAAATAAATCTATTCGGGTCGTCCCCTTGAGTATCTTCTCAATATTATTTATTAACTCATAAAAAGTTTTCACATTATTATTAATGTGGTTTTCGAGAAATTTTTTATCTAAGTATAACCCATTTATATCTTTAACGATCGAATATATATCGTGTAGATAATATGCTACATCTCTCGCGCTTTTTGAGAGAGTATTTGAAAAAAGATCTTTCAAAGGAAGATATTTTACATTAGATGAATAAAATTCTTCATAATTACCTCTGGCCCGGTTTGCTTTTTTATCTATTGTATATGATAAGCCGGCTAAAGTGAAATTTGTCGAACCATAATACTTTACATGATAGAACTCATTACTCGAAAAACAGAAATGATAGCCAATTAAAAATTTAGCATGATTAACATACATATTCATATCAAACATCTTCACATAACATCCTGTCTTCATAATCTCATCAATGCTTATCTTCTGGATTTTTCTATAGTATCCTCTGAAAATTGAAGCAGCATTGGTTCTTAAGACACATATGAGTCTATCAGGCACCCGTTTTAAAATATCATTGATTGTATCCAGGATCTCGGATTTTTTGATTCCCGTATAAGATATTATGTAGCTAGACATGTAAATGATAGTTAACATATCTCGACAATTTTTTATATCATTCTCAGCCACTCTCCTCAGGGTTCTTAGAGATGCTTTGAGACTATTCAGGGCTATATCGCTATTAGGATTTTTTATAATCATATCATGTCTAATAAAAATAAAGATTCCATAGATATAAATTTTGTTTGATGATTTTCTAGAAATAACCAGACAGGTGGTCCGAGCCAGCTGAATAAAGATCTTTTCTTAGATTGATGATTTTTTAAATATATAAATTTTCTCGTATGTGATTCCATTAGGATTATTATTTAATCTTTTTTTGAAAAGTTTTCTTTTTCTGATCTTGTCTATGAAATCTTCGAATAAAATTAGTCTATTGTTATTGTTTGTTAGATGCTCAGTTAATATTTCTCCAATAGGGATCTTATGTGAGCCGAGTGTGGCATCTGCTAATACAATAATTAATATGCCTTCTTGCTTTATTATAGTAGCTATCTTATCAAATGCTTTTGATATAGACATGAAATAATTATCGTAGTATCTCAAAAGATCTTCTTTATCTAACTCTTTAATTTTCTCTCGGCAATCTTCGTAAAGTTTTGATCTAACGTTATAGACATATTCTCTATAGGGTATCTCGTGTTTTTTAAGCCATAAAATCATCTCGGGAGGAACATCTAGCCAGTAAAGATCTAGTTTAAAACTTCTTACATATTCGTGTGCTATAAGATATGGAGGACTTGTTATTACGCATTCTATATCAGATGTCTCAAACTCATGTTCTAAGACATCGAAAAATCCTCGTGTCATAGGCTTAGAAAAATTATAAACTTTCAACTCTTTTAATCTTCTGATAACGCTGTTAACATCTTTTAAAAATAGATCTTTGATACTAAAACTACTGATCATTTTATCTAATTTGGCTTTTTTCATCTTACTTTTAAAATATTTAGCTACACTATCATCAGCATATGAGAATTTACGTGAGATCCTGAGAAGCAAGATTGTGTAAAGACCCCATGGAAAATCTTTTTTATAAGGTATCCATGTCAGTCTATTTTTATCAAAATATGCTATCTCCCTATGATAATATCCCCAGATCTTTCTTAAGATCTTTGCTACACCCTCAGGATACCACGATAGAATTCTCTCATCAATATCTTTATATACAGAAATCTTTTCTTCATTAATCAGACTTTTAATATCTCTATGTATCTCACTAAGTATTTTTTCTCCAAAATTTAATACCTCATAGAAATATTCTGTAAATATATCAATCATTGGTAACAAGTCTAGACCATATGAGATGTTAGACCCAGTAACAGATGTGATAAGAGGTGCTATACCAGATCCTGCGAAAGGATCCATGAAAGTTTTTCTTAGACAATATTTATTTAGGAGAGAGATGAATAGATCAATATTAAATCTAGCTGGATAATAATAGATCGAATTTAACATCCTAAGATCTTTTATTATCCCTGTGCTCTCCACGGCTCATCATCGACAGAAGTGTTTTATATGTTTTTATGTCTAAACTATTGTCCACTAGTATACCTAGATTTTAAAAAAGCTTCTAAAATTTTTTCAGCCATGAATCTAGAGACAACCCATTCACGCAACAGAGGATTCTTAAGCGAACAACTCTTCTCGATAAGAACACAATTATAACAACCATCAAAACAGAAAGGTAGAGTTGCCTCATATATAGCATTAAGATAATATTTCATATTTCTATGTAACTCTCTAGCTATTACCAAGATCTTATCATCTTTGATATTATAATCTTTCGAAAGCATATCCACTATTAACCCGCCAATCCCATGATAAAGGATCCTTCTAAACTCACTCAAAGGTAAAGACAACACTTGATATAATCTTTCAGGATTCTTCTCCACATATTTCAAACCGAATAACGAACTGACTTTATCAACCAATTTACTAACAGGCCTATTAATATCAGGAAGCTGAGACATTACAACAGAATCTGCTGCCTCGATCGCTGGTAAAATCCTTTCTCTCCGCCCATTCCAATAAGAATAACAATTTTTATCACGCAAATACTCAAGCATTTCTCTAGCAAACTCGTAAGGATCAAAATCTTTCAATATTTCTCTCCAATATGAAGCTGAATAAGGTTCTGTATCAAAGATCATTACTATTCCTGTAGGCTCTTTAACTTTACCAGGATATCCCCTAAGCCTATAATGATAACCATCAATAACAATATTAAAGTATTTAGACGTAAATCCAACAGCATCATAAAGGCTTTTTGTATACGATCCATTAGATCTTGGAATAACTGTGGCTATAACTTCATTAAGCCTTCCCTTTCTGATCTTAAGATTTTCAGAGAGATATCGAATTAACAAATGAGAAATTCCATGAAGTCCAAACTCAATTAATAACAATGTTATCTTTTTTGCAAGAAGCCATGAAAAAACCTTAATATTGATCTTTTCAACATTAGAATAACGTCTTAAAAATTCTTTGATATGATCATCTAATAACATTAAATAAGATGCCAGAATCATATGAGACATATCAGTAAAAATGGATGAATGATTATCAATTTGTTCAACGATAAAATGAAGCTTATTGAATAATCTAATAATAAATTCAGTCCTCCGTAAGTTTACATAACTTCTCCGCGTAGTTACTGATCTTAGATCCGAGTCAATCAAATTTAATTGTTTAAAAACTGTATTTTCTATATTTAAGTCCACATCTAGAGAAATTAATCTATGAGGCTGAACTCCTCTTAGAAATTTTCTTAATTCACTGTTTATATTCTGACCTACATTTTCTGGGATCCCGATGACAGGTCCTGTAAAGATAAAACTATTCAATAAAGCCTTTAACAAAGCCTTAGGATCCATTTCACATGCTTGAGAAGCCTTTTCTCCTTGAAGTTCAATACTATAGCCTAGTTTAGCATTGATTTGAGATAGAAGATCATTAGCATTTAACAACATATTATATATACAATTATATATTTTGTCTACTACATCACCGAGGTTTATTTTTAATAATAAAGATCCTACATCATAAATATTGATTGATGGAAGCTTTAATGCATCAACGCTCTTATTTCTGGCTCTACTTCTGATATTCATATATTCTGCCGATAATACTGGTGTTGGAATAAATGAAAATACATAAGAGAATCTTTTATTTTTTTCTAAGACGAGGCTTCCTAATAAAATCTCAACTAGATCTATCGACATTAAGTAATGATCTAAGTTGTCCTCCGAACTCGCAGGAACTAAATGAGATCCGTAGAAAGGCCAATATAACACTTGTGGGAAAGTTTTAATTCTATCTATTGATATTTTGCTAACAATATCAAAATATTTTGTTCCATATTTGTCTATGTATTTAATTTTACCTTGGTTTCTGATATTTCTATATATTTTTTCAGAAAGATCTTGCGAAAGACCTAATATGATCCCTTCATCTTTATCAGATTTGAATCTTATGCCATACAAACCTTTATCGCGTGGGCCAAGATATATGATTATGTATATATCTTTGTATCTTGTATGATGTCTTGTTATTAATACATTCGAATCTTTATCACATAAATCTTTAGCAAGCTCTATATCTATTGAACTCGTGCTGACATAAGGAGATGCTGGAGGTATTGATAACTCTTGATCCTGGATCTTAATTTTGCTTTTTAAATAAATTCTGTCTATCACAACAAATTTATTAATTTCATCAATACTCAGTTTACCACAATACCATATACTTTCATATTGACCAGGATAAAAAGGGAAATTTATCTTAACCATCTTTTATCACCATTTTATCTACTAAGCTCGATATGTAAAGGTCTTGCTCTTTTAAGAACCTCATTTGGATCTTCCATTATATATATAATCCCTTTAAGCCCTTTTTCATATTCAATCAACAAGTGATTTATAAAGGAAGTTCCTATATATCTAGTAATACCCGGATGTATCACGTCATATATATATAAATATCGCTTGATGTAGTCCTTTACATCATCTTTCATTATTAACATATTATTTAGGTTATATTCTAAGTATAGTGAATACAGATTACATATATAGATCATCAAGCCATACATGCTTTTTAATAATCTTCCTCTTACGTCCTCTAAATTACGTATTATTTCAGATATCCGAAATGGCAGTACAGTTTCATGATAAACATCTCTGATCTTATTAATATCACTACTGATTATTAATAGAAGATTTTCGATCCTATCAATTTTATCAATGCTTTTTGATAAAATTCTCAGATGCGGTAGTAAGTTTCTGATACTGATCCTCTTAAATTCATTACTTTCATGTTCTATCTCATAAAGCGGGTTTTTAATATAAAGATTAATGTTACTACGAACTTCATCAAGAGTAATATAGGTATAATTTATTTTGTTTATTATAGATATAGATTTTTGCTCTTTGTTGATGTTTAATAACGAAGTTTCTACGTCTCGTAATGACCCTATTGACAAACTCATTGTTCCACTAATATTCATTAATTCCTTATTGATATCTGATATCAATTTTTTTAATATATTCAGTGAATTCTTGTAGTCTATTTGGGTACAGAAAGAAGATAAATGTGATATAAATTCTCTCGTATATATCTTCTTGACATACATAGAGTAAACATCTTTAAGATCTCTGATCAAATGATTTACTAATGGCGTGTTGACAAATTCTTTTAATATAATCTGCTTCTCTAAAGAGCTTATAGCGCTATTTTCATCTATTGCGTCTACTAAGATCTTAGTTAAATGTCTTAACATTATATCTGCATGCTCATATGGGTTATAAGTCTTAGGCATTGTAAAGTTATAGACATATTCGACAGCCTCTTGATCTCGTGAATATATAAGATCTTCGCCTGTGTTCCTCAGTATCAATATAAGGGTTGAGATATAAAATGAGGCCAAGGATCTTCCGCTTCTTCCTAGTCTCTGATTAAGTTCGACCGATGTAGGCTCTGTAGCAAATTGTATTATTAGAGGAACATGTTCTATATCTACACCAAGCTCCATTGTAGATGTTGAAAAAACTATGATTGGCACAGGATCTGATTCGCCTTTCATGTGAGATTCAATTATAGCTCTACTCTCTCTGTTCAGATCTCCGTGATGTATAAGTATTATCTTCTTCAAATTTTTAAGAGTCTTCAGAAACTCCTCGTATCCGCCTTTTCCATATACATTGCTTAGTCCAAGTGCAAATTCATTTATACTATCTAACATCTCACTTATAGCAAAACTATTTGACAATTTATTATCGATCACTTTAAGTAGACCATTGTAATTAGATATATGAGTGTCTATGAGTAAAGATAAATCACTAAGTTTAAAGTAGAGAGGTAATACTGTGAAATCTTTAAATATATTTTCCTCGTATATCAGCTGAAATCCATTATAATTCTTCTTCTTAATTATGTTATTAATATATTCAATGATAAATTTCTTAGCTTCTATTCTCTCTCTGTTATCTAGTTTGCTATATTTATATTTCTCTTTTCCTGTTAATAACACTCGATCTGCATGATCCTGTGCATCTAAAATCTGTCTTCTGATAAATGTTCTATAGATATCCTTCAATGTGCCTTTGCTATCAATAAAAACCAATCCTAATGATCTGCTAAAGCTTTCATCTAAGTCTTCTAGTCGTGATCTTACACTATTTAACCAATGAAGAGCTGCCACAATTGATTCCGCTAATGCTGTCCATGACTCTCTATGTGGATAAGGACTTATGACTAAAGCAGTCTTAACTCTATACGGACCTTTCCAAATGATATCTTTTCGTCTCTCAATCTTAAGATCTTTAGACACCATACATTCAAAATCTATGTAAATGACCTTATTCATCATTCTATATTCTTCGAAAATTTCTTTCGATAATATATTCTGTAGAAATTCTTTAAGAGCTACAGGCATTTCAACATTCTGATCTTCACAATATGATTTAACTTTAAAGAATCCTATGATGTTGCCAGTATAAATCTTTCCATTACCTCTATTGATAATCTGCTGATCTGTTAATGTGGCACTCGACAGTATCATGTCGAGATTTTCGATAAGCTCAGAAATTTTTTCCGGAGATCTTTCTTTTGACAAAAAGTATCTTAAGTACAACAGCTTTAATAATGCTGTGGCCAGGATCTCAAGATTTTCTTTAATATATACATGTGCCTCATCTATTACCATGATTCGAATGTTGCCAATAATCTCTTTATAGATGCTTAGATCGTCAGATCTTGTTTCACCAAGTATTTCATTCACTAGTTTATTAACGATAGAATGATTCGTTATAATTAGATCGCATTCTCTCAGATATTTCTCAGATTTAACATCTTTCAGCCATCTAATCTCCTCGCCAGATAAATTGATGCTTGTGTTATCACAGTATTCTGACAAAAACACCTTGTAGACGTTGTGGTCTATCTTGTGACAAATCTTCTTATCTCTGAGTTTCAATCCTCTAAGCTCTGCTATTTTCAGGGTTCCCCTCACACCTAAGCTGTCTCCATCTCTTATTCCCACTGTTATGTATAGACTGTTCCTATACATATCTGGTAAGTTCTTCATATCCTTAATCAAACTATTAATCATATCCACGAGATCTATTATTTTTATCAACTGATCTCTTGCAAGAGCTTTTCTCGGATATATAATGATAACTTTAATCTTTTTGCCTAACAGCTTATATATTAAGATCTTTACTAACACATAGATTAAAAATATTAGTGTTTTGCCTGTACCAGTAGGTGATGTTATCACTGATAGAATATTTTTGTTCTCACTACACGTTTTAAACATATTAAGAAGATACTCATATTGATAGCTGCTTAACAAAGGATATTTCTCAGAGATCTTATTCAAAACATTATCTACGATCCTGAAGATCTCGTCGATTGATTGTTGTTGTAAGCTGATATTTTCTTTTCTAGCTATTGCTGTCACACAATTCTTTATTACATGTCTAAGCTGAGGATCTTTAATAGATTTTGCTATAGATGTGTCTAAAAAGCTTTTCGGTAGAGGAGGCTCTATCATAAATGGCAGTACATTTGCTTCTAATGTTGCTGGATGAAATGGTAATGATGACGCTGTGCTCGTATATTTATAGAGCATCCCATGAAGTGTTTTGAAAAATATATTTTCAAGTTTTACATATTCTTCTGATATCTTAGTTCTTTCATTAAGCTTAGATATAAAAGACTTTAACGTTTTATCTAGATCTATTCCATAGCGATTGAAGAACTCGTGAAGTTTATTATAGATTCTTATTGAATAGAGATTTAAATAAAGATCTTCAGGTTTCTCCAGTTTTATTATTTTAATGTTCTGATCTTCTACATTCATATGATCTTTTATATTGATTATGTTAAAATTATCAAGAGATTGTCTAGGTAGCATATATAGTAAACCATGATCAATCATTTCTAATATGAGTTCTGCCATAAGTTCTTCTAAGCTCTCCCTGTCAAGAGACGGCTCACGGTTCTTCTTAATGTATTCAAGAATTCTTGTCAGCTTTTCTTTGATCTTATATATAGGGCAGATAGGCTCAGGATCTAGAGGTCTTAACACATTATATCCGCACTCTCCTACTAATCGTCTCAGACCGTTTAGAATAGAATATATCAACACAAGATAATCCAGGCCTCTGTTCGGATTAGAATGTCCTGTGTATAAAGGATATGAAGAGCTATAATAAATTATGACATCTCCTGTGTTCACACCATCTTCAATAATCGTGTTTGCTCTCATAATAGCTATCTCGTTTAATAAGATCTCGTGGTATATAGAGATCAGATCTTCGAGAAAAGTAGAAATATTTGACGAGGACATATTCTCATCCTACATAGATCTAGATGACTTAAACGGGCAATTACTATTTTCACATATATTACATAAGTCGCTCACTACATATAATTTGCCTCCTAATTTTTGTTTTGATGATTCCGCCAGTTTTTTACCTAATTCTATAATATGATCTTTAAGATTATTAAAGATCTTCAGAATAACGATCTTGTTGTCTCTTTCATCTCTATATACTAAACTTAGCTCCAGAAGTTTATCAACGTCTTTTCTATTTTTATTAAATAAATATGCATACATGCTTAACTGAATAATATCCTGTATCCTTCCACGAGATATACGTGTAGACTTAACTTCTATTATCTCGTATTTATCTTCATTATAACACAAAAGATCTATTGATCCTTTCAGATCTTGATCAGATATTGAATACTCTTTAACACATTTCTCTCCTTGTCGCTCATATATTTTTTTAACAAAATCAACAATTTCATCATGTCTTTCAGAAGATCTTTCTAAAATATCCTTCTTAGGAATAAAAAAATCACAATTAAGTATACTAACCTGTCCACGTACTGTTTTACTCATAATCTCCCTGCTACAAATATATTTTGTTATCAAAGATTAAAATATTCAAGAAGTAGAGTAGGATCTCTAAATATTATTTAGCTGGAAATTAAAGATTTTTAAGAACCGAAATTTAAATGATAACTTTTGTTTTATCATTTTAAATTAACATATGAGGATCTTACAAATTTTCATATCAAGATCTTTATTTCCTAATATCATTCATATTAAAAGAGATCTAGGATACGTTTAAAGCTGTTGTAAGTTTTCTGTGAGCATAAGTGCTCAAAAAGATCTTTTTATTAGTATTGATATTCCATATATTTCTTCTAACAGACTCTTTTTCTCATCAGCTTTTTCCATGTCTACTTCACATAGTTCGTCTTCTTCTTCGCATTCTACTTTTATTACGAGTTTGTTGCGTCTTCTATAGATTTTTAGTCTTTTGATCGATTGGTCTAGTCCGTAGTCTAGTCCATCTGCGACTC
>OFEJ01000640.1_pt1 | contig 10820 bp, 7 predicted proteins | sample 1521051 | NCBI WGS metagenome assembly OFEJ01 (sample SAMN06268701, study PRJEB24108) | sediment metagenome | isolation source: Joseph's Coat, Yellowstone National Park, Wyoming, USA | place: USA:Joseph's Coat, Yellowstone National Park, Wyoming, USA | reverse complement strand
CGAGCCAAATCGCCACGCTGGCGATGCCGCCGTAAACCTGGGGGGCGAAGACAAGCGATACGATCTCTGCAACTCTTCGCCGCACAGCGCCCCCAAACTCTAGCGCAGAAGAGCCTTTCCCCGCGGCAAGGGAGCGCTTATTACCGCCTCCGGCGCCGGCGGCCCGTGAGGGAGCTCTGGGAGTACATGGGGCTCGCGGGCAAGCGAGTTCTCATAGTGCACCACGACGACCTCGCGCTCTTCAGGGCACAGAACGAGGCGTACCGCCAGCTCCCCTACTCCACTGGCTCCCTGCTAATGGTGTCCCCCTGGGTGCTGGATCTCGTTCTCAACCCCAAAGAGGGCGCGGACCTCGGCGTGCACCTGACCCTAACGAGCGAGTGGAGACACTACAGGTTCAGGCCCCTCACCTGCGGTAGCAGCCTCCGAGACCTGCAGGGCTACATGTGGCCCACGACGAGGGAAGCGTGGGAGCACGTGAAAACCGAAGACGCCGAGGCGGAGCTGAGGGCTCAGGTCGAGCTGGCGCTGAAGCTCGGAATCGACGTGACGCACATCGACACGCACATGGGAACAGTGCTACGCCCCGACATAGCGGACATATACCTGAGGCTGGCCAGCGAGCTCCGCGTGCCCGCGCTCATCCCCGAGAGCCTCCAGATACCCCACGTGCCGCCCCAGTTCAGGAGCGAGCTCGGCAAGCTCTATGCGAAAGCCAAGCTGCCGAGGTTCAAGCTAGCCGACACGTACGGGGTCAAGCCGGAGGAGAAAGCGCGTTTCCTCAAAGCCTTCCTAACGGAAGCCGAACCGGGAGTCTACCACCTGATTCACCACGCCTGCCTCCTGACCGAGGAGAGCCGCGACCTGCCGGACATCGAGGTAAGGTTCAGCGACTTCAGAGCGCTGAGCGACCCGGAGGTGAGGAAGCTGATGGACGAGAGGTGGGAGCTTTTAACGTACCGCGAAGTGAGGGATGCGCTCAGGAAGTACATGGGCAACGAACCCTTGTACCAAACCGAACGAGGCAGAAGGTTAAATTTGGTAAATAAAAAAATAAAAAATTTTAAACTAGCGGCTGACGACTATCTCGTACCACAGCGTCTCGTACTCGGGACCGACTTCGAAAACCGCGCTACCCCCTTCGTAGCGGACGGGGACGCGCACTTTCCTAGCCCCCGTGCTGTCGAGCGCCCAAACTTCGACGCTGCCACCGACCTTGAGCGCTACCCTGACGCGGAGCCCCTCCACGAGGGTGGGCGCGGATCCCCAGCTGCCCGCGCACGTCACGGGGCCGTTGAACTCCCTCAGCTCCACGCCGTCCTGCCGCACCCTGGCCACGACTTTGCCGCTCCCGTACTCCCTGAGCTCCATCCCGTTGTTAGCCGCGTAGCCGAGGGTGATCAGGAGGAGCCGCTCGGACTCGCCGATGCTCTTGCCGTCGACCGAGGTCACGCCCACCACCCCGAAGCCGTTCAGCAGCGTGCTCCCCACAGCCAGCGTGACGGGACCGAGCTCGAACGTACGGTTGCCGGCGAAGCCGATCGCGGCAACCGTCCTAGGCGAGTTGACGGCGATGACGCACCTGCCGCGCCTGCTGCAGTCCCACGCCACCTGCCCGTTGTCGGACCTGTAGACGGGGCCCGCAGGGGCGCTGGGCGGGGGTTGGCCGGCGCCGGCTGCGGCTCCGACCTCTAGCGCGACCCTGTGCACGAGGGGCGCGGCCGGGTCCCAGCCTAGGTGGTGCGCGCCCGGCAGGTCCCACGCGTGAACCTTGCCGCGCGCGATGAGCTCCTTCTCGTCCTCCAGGCTGAGGCGGTAGGTTACGAGCGTGCGAGCCGGCTCCACATCCCCCCTCACGAAGATGTTGTGGGCGAGCAGGAGGGAGGCCATCTTGGTGGGATGCTGGTCGATATCGAAGAAGTTCCTGATCCTCCTTTCGTCTCCAGGGAAGGCCCCGTGCCGGTATGCAAATACGAAAATGCCATCCCAGTCCTGAAGCGCAGCGTATGCAGCAATTAGCGGCAGGGTCTCTGCATCGTACATGAGGGGGGCCGGGTAGTTGTACTCGCTGACAGTGTACGGCTTGCCGAGAACCCTCCGGGAGGCGATCCACTGTATCGTGCCGCCCAGCGGGTGGTTGACCATCGGCTCGTTGACGACATACCAGTCCTCCGACCATGGGACTGTGGGGAACACGGGGTGCTGCCAGTACGCGTGCGCGTCGACGACGTCGAGCTCGGCCATGATGTTGGGCGTGCTGCAGCCGACGATCGTGCCGATGACCAGCGCTTTTACGCCCAGCTCCCCCTTAAGGTACCGGTACATGTCGAGGAAGTAGCCGCGCTCGAGCTCCCACAGGAACTCAACCCAGTCCCTGCGCGCTTGGGGCGAGCGGCTGAAGAAGTCGCTCGGCGAGAGGATGTCGACGGTGCCCGCCTCCAGGCTCTCCCCCTCCTTCAGGCCGGAGCCCTGGAAGAGCCTCATGGAGAAGTTGGCGAAGTAGTAGGTCGTTTCCAGGGCTCCCAGGTTGGAGATGTCGAGGCGGGCGTTGTCGTCGGAAGCCGAAACACCCAGCGCCACCTCGTAGACCCTCCACTCGGGCGTGAGCTTCACCGTGACGACGTTCGAGAGGGCTGACCACGGCTCGTGCGCCTGCTTGATGTGCACGGTGATGTAAGCCTCCTTCTCAGCCCTCGCGGCGAAGCGGACGAGGTACGTTTCGCCCTCCCTAACGCGGATGCGCGGGTAGTTGAACTGGACGTACCAGTTTTCCGTCCCGCGCTTGACGACCCTTATCCTCAGGACCCGCTTACCGTTCTCGCTAACAACGCCGTAGGAGGCTTGGGCGCCGTCGTGCACCTCCACGCCCCAGCCCTCAAGCCCCCGCTCGAAGGAGGGGTTGGCGAGCACCTCCTCGCCGAGCTTCGTCGGCCCTCCCCACGCTACCCTCAGCTTCTCCGTCGAACCGTACCTGGCTCTCAACCACTCGTTCCACTTCGCCCTGAGCTCCCTCTTGAAGACCTCGGGTAGCCGGTCGATGACCCCGCCCAGCCACGAATGGATGAGCCCCTCCTCGTTAACTATCTCCACGAGCGCCACGGCCGGCTCCTCCGCGTACGTCGTGTTCGTGTACGGGTTCCTGTGCGTGAGGAGCTGCCTCGCGTACTCCTTGTGCAGCTCCCTCACGGCGTCGACGAAGAAGCCGAGCACCTTCTGGTCCTCCACCTGCTCGATCTCCGGGGGTAGGCCGTCAGCCGCCGTCAAGCGCCTCGTCACGAGGAGGTTCAAGTCCACGTAGATCCCGTTCTCCTTCAGCTTCGCGATGAAGTAGTCCAAGCGCTCCAGCGCGGCTTCGTTCAGCTTCCTCGTCCCGTACCTCTTATCGAAGATGTTGAAGCTCTCCCACGGCGCGTCCATGTGGTGGAAGCGGACGATGTTCACGCCGAACTTCGCCAGGCGGGCGGCGATCTTCTCAGCTTCCCGCTTCGAGGGGAAGGCGGCGCTGCCGCAAATGTTCACGCCGAGGAACCTGACCCGCTTCCCCCCGACGTAGAGGTGGCCGTCGGGCCCCACGTACACGTGCCCGTGCTTGCCCGCCGGCCTGTCCACCAGGTTAGCCAGGCTCGTGACGGTCGCGCTCGAGTCGTCCCACGGCAGGTAGAAGGCGAACACCGCCTTGCGCTGCTCCTCGACCGTGGAGTACCACCTGTACAGCGCCGCGGCGAGCACCACTAAAAGCGTTACCACCGCAGCGATCAGCGCCCGTCGCCTCTCCACGCCGGCTTTTAGCCCTCCGCAGTACTTGAAGCTTACCTGGCAAGCTTGCTCGGGCAGAGCACGGCGAAGGGGCAGTACCTGCACTCCCACGGGTACCTGGGGCTCTTCGCCTCCAGGATCCTCCTCGCGACCTCCTCCACGCTCGCTCTCTCCGAGACCTCGTACTGGGCGATCCTCTCGGGGGTCACGTAGAGGAGGTAGCTCCGCTCCAGGTTGAAGAGGAGGTTGTAGATGCGGACTTGGTCGAGGTGGTGCTCCATCGGTAGCGATAGGTCCGACCTCGAGGTCTTGATCTCAACCCCGTAGCGAGCGCCGTCGCGCGCTGTAACGATCGCGTCCGCCCTCCCCTTCACCACGGCTTTCCCCGAGCCCTGGGGGGCGGCGCCCAGGTCCACCTCCAGGCTGGACTCGACCTCCAGCTCCACGCGCGCCCCCTCGGCCTCCAGCGCTCGAGCGAGCAGCAGCCCCAAGCCCGCGTGGACTAGAGCTCCCATCACGGCGGCCGGGTTGAAGAGCTCCGCCAGCTCGAGCTCCGGGTACTTCAGCGCGAAACCCCTCTTCGAGCTGCAGGAAACCAGGTCCGTGACCCAGTAGACGCCGGGCTCCCGAGCGTGCTTGACCCGCTCCTCCTTGAAGCGCGCGTACAGCAACCCGATCAAATCCAAGCCGGCCACGCGGGAGCGAGCCGGAGGGAAGCTTTTATCGCTTGACCGCCCAACCCCCCTGTGGGGAGCTTCGAGTCTTTTGCTAAGCGCTTGAGCGAGCTCGGTCTGGAGTACGACGTCGTCGGGCCCGCCCCTCCCGGCGTTCGCCGCGGTCTCGAGCAGGTGGAACCCCCGTCCGGCGTCGACGGCCGCGTTGCGATAGCGGTTCCCGACCACACCAGGCCCGTCCCGCTGCAGCGGGTGCTCGAGCTCCTGAGCCCGCTGCTGCGGGGGCGGTGCCAGCTGATATTCGCTACGGGCAGCCACCCGATGGGCGTGGAGGACGCCCGCCGGATGCTCGGGAGCTGGAGCTCGAAGGTGAGCTTCGGGATCCACGACAGCTCGGGTCCGCACACCTACGTGGGGCGCACGAGCCGGGGGCTCGGCGTGGAGGTCGACGAGCGCTTCGCTTCGGCGGACTTCAAGGTCACGGTCGGCGTCGTAGCGCCCCATCCCTGGGCCGGCTTCTCCGGCGGCAGCAAGGTCGTGCTGCCCGGGGTTTCGAGCTTGAGGACGATCGTGGAGCACCACTTGAGGTGGTACAGGGACGGTAGGCCGGGCGCGGTCGAGGGGAACCCGTTCCGCGAGGAGATCGAGGAGGCGGGGAGACTGGCGGGCGTCGACTGGGCCTTGAACATGGTCTTGGACGAGGAGGGGAGGGTCGCGTACGCCGAGGGCGGGGAGCCGGGCGAGTCGTTCAGGAAGTGCGTGGGGGTAGCGCGCAGCATGTACGTGAGACCCGTGGAGGGGCTCTACGACTCGGCGCTCGTCTTCGCCGAGCCGCTCGACATCGACCTCTACCAGGCGACGAAGGCACTGGAGCACGCGGCGCCGGCCGTGGAGGAGGGGGGCTCTCTGGTCCTCGTGGCGGCGTGCCCGCGCGGCTACGGCAGCGAGGAGTTCAAGCGCCTCGCCTCCATGGACGGCGAGGCCATCGAGGAGCTCCTCCGCTCGGGGTGGAGGGGGAACGTCGTCCCCGCGATCGTCGCGCTCAGGATGAAGGAGATCTTCGAGAGGTACAGCGTAACCGTCTTCACCGAGGGGCCGCTTGAAGGGTTGAAGGGGGCGGAGCTGGCGCGGAGCGCTCGGGAAGCCCTAAGCAGCTTGAGGGGTAGGGTTCTCGTGGTCAAGCGGGGGGGCTTCACGGTCCCCCAAGCGCGTTAGCCATTTTTACCGCCGCGCCGCGCTCCGCGCGTGGAGAAGGCCCGTAGGGTTTTCGAGCTTATACCGTACCCGAAGTCGGGCTCCTTCGAGCCCAGCTGGGAGTCCCTAAGGAGGTACAGGGTGCCGAAGTGGTACGCTGACGCGAAGCTCGGCATCTTCATCCACTGGGGCGTGTACTCGGTCCCCGCCTTCGGGAGCGAGTGGTACCCGCGCAACATGTACGTTAAGGGCAGCCCCGAGTACGAGTTCCACCTGAAGAACTACGGCCCTCACACGGAGTTCGGCTACAAGGATTTCGTACCGATGTTCACGGCCGAGGAGTGGGACCCCGAGGGGTGGGCTAAGCTCTTCGAGAAGGCCGGCGCGAAGTACGTCGTGCTGGTGGCCGAGCACCACGACGGCTTCGCGCTGTGGGACTGCAGCTACACGCGCTGGTGCGCGGCTAGGATGGGGCCGAAGCGGGATCTGGTCGGCGAGCTGGCCGAAGCCGTCAGGGAGAGGGGGCTCGTGTTCGGCGTGTCGTACCACCGCGCGGAGCACTGGTTCTTCTTCGAGCCCGGCACCCGTATCGAGTCGGACGTGGGGGACGAGCGCTACCTCGACCTCTACGGGCCGGCGATGCCCGCTTCCCTGAACCCCCGGGACCCCCCGGGGCCCAACAACATCCCGCCCGACGACGGGTTCTTGACCGACTGGCTCCTGCGCGCCGCCGAGCTCGTGGAGAAGTACAGGCCGCAGGTGTTCTACTTCGACTGGTGGATCGAGAACCCGGCTTTCGAGCCTTACCTCCTGGCCTTCGCCGCCTACTACTACAACCGGATGGAGCGGTGGGGTCTCGAAGGGGTCATCAACTACAAGCACGGCGCGTTCCGCGAGGGCACAGCAGTGCTGGACGTGGAGCGGGGGACGCTTGACGACATCCGCCGCGAGCCCTGGCAAGCCGACACGTCCGTATGCTACAAGTCGTGGGGCTACATCAGGGACCACGAGTACAAGCCGCTCGAGGCGATCATCGGGCACTTCGCCGACGTCGTGAGCAAGGGTGGGAACCTTCTGCTCAACATCGGCCCTAAGCCCAACGGGGAGATACCCGAAGAGCAGAGGAGGATCCTCGAGGGGCTGGGCTCCTGGCTCTCCGTGAACGGCGAGGCCATCTACGCCTCCAGGCCGTGGAGGGTGTACGGCGAGGGGCCGACCACGATAAGCGGGAGGGAGTTTGGCGAGAGGGAGTTCAGGTTCACGCGCGGGGACGTTCGCTACACGGCGCGCCGCACCTACCCGTACAGCGAAATCGTCTACGCGATCCTGGTCGGCGGCGCGGAGAAAACGGTGAAGCTGAAGTCCCTCAGCCCCGAGCTCAGGCTAGCCGCAGACGTAGTGGACGTTGAGCTGCTCGGGTACAAGGGCAGGGTGAAGTGGCGCTTGGAGCCCGACGGCTTAGCGGTCGAGCTCCCCGAGGGCGCCGGCCCCGCCCCCGTGCTGCGGATCACGCTGTGGAGGGCGGAGGAGGCCAGGAGGATTTTGGAGCACATACTGGCCGCGAGGGAGGGGAGGGCTCAGCGGTAACCGAAGCTTCCTCTATGACACCGGAAAGCATTTAAAGCCGGTTTTCAAAGGGGTTGCCGTGGAGTACACGAGATTGGGTAAAACGGGGGAGAGGATTTCGAGGATAGGGTTGGGCGCGTGGCAGTTCTCCGAGGCGTGGGGCGTCACGGAGTACGAGAAGGCGAAGGCCGTTGTGGCGAGGGCGCTGGAGCTCGGGATAAACTTCTTCGACACGGCGATGGTGTACGGCAACGGCTTGAGCGAGTACGCTCTCGGGAGAGCGCTGAGGGAGCTGGGCGTGAAGCGCGACGAAGTTTTCGTCACGACGAAGATCCCGGGCGATTTCCTCAACCCCTTCGACATCCCCAGAGCCGTCGAGCGCTCGGTGCGCGTGCTCGGTTTGGGCTACATCGACGGGTTGCTGGCGCACTGGCCGCCCGCGTGGCACAACTTCCCCACGAGGGTTTACGCTCGCGCTCTCGAGCGGCTCGTTAACGTCGGCTTGGTCAGGTACCTGGGGTTGAGCAACTTCCCCGTGGAGCTCGTCGAAAGCTTCAGGAGCTCGCTAGCGAAAGCCGACGTGGAGGTGTTCCAGCACAGGTACAACCTGGTTGAGAGGTGGGCTGAGGAGGAGATAATCCCCTACGCCGAGAAAAACTCCATCACGGTGCAAGCGTGGAGCCCCATCGCCAAGGGGGCTCTGACGGGGAAGTACACGCCCGACAGCCTCCCCAAGTTCGCGGACGTGAGGGCGGGCGACCCGGTCTTCCACCCGGAGAACTTCGAGAAAGTGTGGCGCGTCGTCCAGCTCCTCAAGAGCATCGGCGAGAAGTACGGCAAGAACCCCACGCAGGTCGCTCTCAACTGGTTGATAACCACCAGCCCCGTCGTGGTGCCCATACCCGGCGCCAAGAGCCCGGAGCAGGTCGAGGACTTCGCAGGGGCTGTCGGCTGGAGGCTGAAAGCGGAGGATTGGCGCGCTATCGACGAGGCCAGCCGAAACGCCGTCATCCTGTACTCGATCCACTACCCGAGAGCCGATCTGCCATCCTCCCAGTAGCGCAGCAGATAGAAAAAACAAGTCATTTTATTTTTTATTTGGACTCCGTAACCTTTTTCGCAAGTCGTTTTAACCCCTAGGCTTGGCGCGCTGGTGTGCGGAGGCTCTGCGTGGGTTTCATCGGGTGTGGGGGGATTGCGCAAGCACATGCAGCGAGGCTAGCTTCCATGAGCGAGGTTGAGCTGGCGGCCTTTAGCGACGTCCAGGTCGATAGGGCGAAGGCTATGGCGGCGAAGTACGGGGGTAAGGCCTACGGCAGCTGGCGCGAGATGCTCGATAAGGAGAGGTTGGACGCCGTCTTCATCTGCCTACCACCCTTCGCGCACGAGGACGAGGTTGAGGTCGCCGCGGAGAAGGGGGTTCACGTGTACATCGAGAAGCCGATCGCTCTCAGCGCCGAGCTGGGGGAGAGGATGGTGAGGGCCGTGGAGAAGCACGGGGTCAAAAGCCAGGTGGGCTACCAGCTCCGCTTCAGCTTCGCGGCTGAGGAGGCCAAGCGCCTCATCGAGTCCGGCGCCGTCGGGGGCGTGGGCCTCGTGGTCGGAGCCTACTGGTGCCGCTTCATCAGGACGGATTGGTGGATCGACAGGAGCAAGAGCGGCGGGCAGCTGGTGGAGCAGGCCACGCACCTCTACGACCTGCTGAGGTGGCTGTGCGGCGACGTGGAGCTCGTTTACGCGGAGATGGACCGCCTGTTCTACCGGGACGTGGAGGGGACGACGATAGAGGACACGAGCGGCGTGGTGATGAGGTTCAAGAGCGGCGCTATAGGCGTCGTCTCGTCGACGACGGGCGCCGTCCCCGACCAGTGGTGGGTCAGGTGGTCGATCGTCGGGAGCGGCATGACGCTCGAAGCCTTCGAGTCGCTCGCCGAGCGGGAGTCGACCCTCCGAATCTACCACAGCGCCCGGACCCCGCTCAGGGTGGAGGTCCTCGAGGAGCGCGGCCGCGACCCCTACCTGCTCGCCGAGCGCGACTTCATCGAGGCGATCCTGCGGGATAGGGAGACGCGAACGCCGATCAGGGAGGGGCTGAAGACGCTCAAGCTCACCCTCGCGGCGGTCGAAGCCGCCGAGAAGAGAAAGCCCATTCGCGTGGAGTAGGTGGGGCGAGAAGCCATCCACTCTCTGCCGCGGCTTAACCACCCCGCTTTCTCGCGCTAAAGCTTAAAAGGCTGGGAGGCCGCTGAAAGCAGGATGAGGAGCGTTTCCCTTACCGAGCCGTGACGAGAGACAGGTAGGCCGACGGCTCCGCTCGCGCACGCCCCCCGACGCGGCGGCGCCGCGCGTGAGAGGGGGCGCCGGTGGCGGAGCCACACTCACACTCTCACGATGTTGAAGCCGGAAGCCTTCCTCAAGCGGTTCATGATCGTGAGGCCGAGCCCCCTTTCCTCGAAACCCTCGGCGACCACGAGGTCGAAACCCTCGTCGTCGACGTCGCGGAGCGCTTTGAAGAGGTTTCGAGCCACTGTGAAGAGGTTCCTCCGAGAGCCCAGGCACTTCAGCGCTACGCCCGCCCCGAGGCCCGCGTAAAGCGGTAGAGTTTCCTCGGTGCAGAGCACGCACACCTTCAAGCCTTCCGCCGCCTTCGCCAGCGCCGCCTCTCGGACAGCCGCGGCCAGCTTCCGCAGGTCGCTGTAGTCGTCCGCTTCGACCACGAGCATGGCGGCCTGGGGGGCGTAGTGCCGGTACTTCATGCCGGGGGCCAGCGCCCGCTCCGCCTCCCCCAACCCCCTCGCGAAGCTGGGGATCACCACCCTCTCCCCCAGAACTTCCTCGATTTTCTCAACCGGCATCGCCCCCGGTCTCAGGAGGATCGGGGGGTCCGCTGTCAAGTCGACGATCGTCGATTCCACGCCGTAGAGCGTCTCGCCGGCGTCGAGCACCCCTTCGATCTTGCCGCCGAGGTCCCTCAGGACGTGCTCCGCCGAGGTCGGCGACGGCCTCCCCGACAGGTTGGCGCTCGGCGCCGCTAGGGGGGCTCCCGCCTCCTCGATGAGAGCTAAGGCTACCGCGTGCGCCGGCATGCGCACGGCGACTTTCGGCAACCCGGCGGTCACCTCATCCGGCACGTCGCCCCTCGGCAGCACGAGCGTGAGGGGGCCCGGCCAGAACACCTCAGCCAGCCTTAGCGCCCTCTCGGGGACTACGCTCGCAACTTCCCGCAGCTGGTCCAAGCTGGAGATGTGCACGATGAGGGGGTTGTCGGGGGGCCTCCCCTTAACCTCGAAGATCCTTCTCACAGAATCCCGCAGGCGGATCACCGCGCCCAAACCGTACACGGTCTCGGTCGGGAAAGCGACCAGCCCCCCTCTCCGCAGCACCTCCGCAGCCTCCCTGATCGCCCGCCGGTCCGGGTTCTCGGGGTCTACGCGCCACACCTTGGTCCGCCCGCTCATGGCCCGCGCTCCGCTCGGCGCTCCCGCTCTAAAGCTTTGGCCGCGCCTGGAGCCGGATCACCGCGCGTGGGCCCACTCGGTTTTCGCCTCCTCAACCGGCTCGATCTCGACCAGGATGTTGTGCGGCTCGTGCCCCCTCCTCAGCACCGCCCGCCCCCTCACGCCGCGCTGG
>OFEJ01000639.1_pt1 | contig 10822 bp, 15 predicted proteins | sample 1521051 | NCBI WGS metagenome assembly OFEJ01 (sample SAMN06268701, study PRJEB24108) | sediment metagenome | isolation source: Joseph's Coat, Yellowstone National Park, Wyoming, USA | place: USA:Joseph's Coat, Yellowstone National Park, Wyoming, USA | reverse complement strand
AAACTGTTTATCATCACCAATAGCTTAAAGAGTTTAACACTCATCACCAAGATCAGTTAAACAAAGAGAATTTATAAACTTTTATCATCCCCGCCTTGAAAGGTGAGGCTTTCAGTTGTGAATTATTTGAAGATACAAGCTAGTTCGCAAAGCAATTAAATTTCTTATATTAGCGTAAAGAGAGTATAAGTATCTGCAGATATGTATAGCTTCCTGTAAATCACTTGCTTCATATTAAATAGAAGCAGAGGGCAAATAGCAAGAAAGTACAATGTTAAAGAGAGCTCTCATTGTAGAGAGAAGTTGTAATGAGTATGATCTCTACCCCTAGTCTTTCAGCCATCTCCTTAACCCCTCTATCCATGAAACCCCCTATTATTGCAAGTCTTGGCTTTACACCTGTTACCTTCTCATACAATTTCCCCACTTTGCTTAGCTCATACACATCTCCTCGACTAACTCTTGATTTGACTTCTAGCAGTATATACTCCCTATCCCTAATAACAACATCTACTTCAATTACTGCTGGAACCCCGTGGACAAAGCCTTCAGCATCGTTATAAACCCACTTCTCAACTTTGGCAACGCCGAAGACCTCTTCAATAACATACTTCATAGCATTCCTGAAAGCCTCCTCGCTTAAAACACCAAACCTATGAGCAACTACATTAACTATTCTACTAAGTTCTCTCACTTCTTTTATCAATTCCTCTATTCTTTTACTATGCTCTTCCAATATTCTACTATGCTCTTCAATTCTCTTACTGTGTTCTGCTAAGATATCGTACCCCTTCTTCACGTACTCAGCAAGAGTCTTAATGGCATCTGCAACATCCTTGAGCTCCTCAGCCCTAGCCCTCCTAACAGCCCTCTCAACAACCTCCTCAAGCCTACTCCAATCAATAGTAGCTGTGCTCATGATATGCGTACCTACGAATACTCCTAAAGTGTGCTAATATTTTAAAAGTATTTAACTTTGTATTAATTGCCTATGGCAAATATCCTAACAAAACTCACAAATATAGGACTCATAGAAAAATAGATAGGTATAAATCATAGACTCAAAATCACCAAAAAGTAAAAACTGTTACTGTGGTTTACCTCAGTTTCAGCGACCTCATTCAACTCCTTTAAATGCAGGGTTTCAACTCTATATAATTAGAACAATTACGTTCTGATCTTTTCGTGGCTTAATCAGAACGCTTACATGAAGTCAACTTCCTCTCATCAGAACACTACTGTAAGAACTGGAAAAATAGCTAAACACGTCCTGATAAACCTCATCAAGGCTTTTAAAGAAAAGCTTAAGAAAATCTTAATAGCATATCATCACGAAACTCCTGAAAGGGAGTAGAAAGATAGTAAATCTTGTGAGTCTTTTGTGAAGGCGCTGAGGCTTTACAAACCATTTGACTTGAGGTTAGAGGATGTTGATTTGCCTGTGCCTAGCAGGGCTTTGCAATGAAGAAAGCATGCTAAGTAGTTGAGCATCTCTTTTCAAGTTTCATATTTAAACAGTTCAAATTTTAATTAGTTTAAGAAGCTATTTTCATTTTTTTAAAGATGTTCTATAGTTAGCTACAAAGTCTTGTCTAAGTTGACAGAAGTGAAAAGTATTTGGTGTTGGGATGGAGGTTCTGTGTAGCTTTACTCGTACTCAATTGTTGCTGGGGGTTTTGGTGTAATGTCGTATGCCACTATCTTTACCTCTGGCTCGAGGCTCATGATTTCTCTGGCTAGAGTCTTGAGCTCGTCAATGCTTAGCTTAGCTATATCTGCTGTTATAAAGTCTTGTGTTAAGACTGCTCTTATAGCAACTACATATTTTCCACTGTCTCTACTCTCAATCTCTATGAGTATGTGTGGATGTGCAACTGTGTCAAACTCTTTGTAGAGGCTGTAGATATCCACGTCCTTCGGCTTCTTTCTAACCACTACTGGGTGTCCATAGCTACGCCTACCCCCAACAACGCCTGTTACCCTGACTCCGTGAACCTCATATGCAACGCCCCTCTCCTCACCTGTGCTAATGACGTTGTATTCCCAAGCAGCTGGGAAGTACTGGCTAATGCCCTTGCCGCTAAGCCTCTCTTCAACAAGTGTTGTAAGCCTTCTGACAAGCTCTAGCTTCTCTCTATAGACCCTTCCAACAACTCTCACTAGAAGCCCTGGGCCTGGAAATGGCTGCCTGCCAACTAGCCAGCTGGGGAGCCCAAGGTGCTTAGCAAGTGCTCTAACCTCATGCTTATACAAGTCTATCAAAGGCTCTATAACCCTCAGCCCATATCTCTTCAAAAGCTCTTCAGTTAACACATTGTGCTGAGTCTTAACACCACCAAGAGTCTCAACAACATCTGCCTTTATAGTTCCCTGAACAACCCAGCTACACCCCTTCTCAGAGGCAATTCTCTTAACAGCTGTGTAAAAGAGGTCTCTAAACAACTTCCTCTTCTCCTCAGCATCCTCAAAACCCTCAACCCTAGATATAAACTCCTCGCTAAAGTCATAGACCTCCACATCGATTAAGCCCCTCAGAGCCTCCCTAACCCTCTCACCCTCGCCAGTCCTCATAAACCCCGTGTTTATGAAGACTCCGTAGACCTTGCCCCCAAGAAACTTCCTAGCTATAACAGCCGATGTAGTACTATCAACACCCCCACTAATACATGCAATAGCACAGTCAACCTCCTTACCAAGGGGCTGAAGCCTCTCATAAACCTTGCTCAACAAAGCCTCAACATCTAAACCCATTGACCATCACACCCAATACCTACAAAACAGCTTCGCCTAAAGTAAATATATAAGCAGTTATGCCTACATCACGCTTTGCACAGTAATTGAATTTGAGTTGCAATAACTGTGTAAATATATAGCATAAGTTCAGAGATAATTAGAAAGCTACATAAACATTTTCATGTTTCTAGCTCTTCAGAATCGTAGTAAACTGCTTCTATATTAACACCACTAAAATCTCTTTAACAACGCACCTCGTAGAGGTGTAGTCAGAAGAGGGATTTAGAGGCTTTGGATGGTGAGGGTCTAGTCCTTGCCTATATACCCACTCCTCCGAAGTCCATTGACGATATGTCTACACCTGTTATTTTTGTTAATCTTAATACCAGTCTTCCTGTTAGTGCTCGTGTTAACCCCATTACAGCTTCTAGTCTTGATGCAAGGTCTTCTAATAGGTAGTGCACAGCGTTTTTATCGAATAGCACTTGTGCTTATGGTGGTATACCTTCTTCACCACTCCAAAGGGCTAGCACCATCGGAACTCTCGGGAGTGCGTAGACTTTTATAGCCGCGTCACCAAGGTCAATTCTTGTGTAGTTGAGCAGCTCAGCAGCTTTGTATAGAAGCTGGAGGTCTTTGCTAAAAAGCTCTTCAAACACCTCAACATTTTTCCTGACAAGAGGATAGCCAAGACAGTGCTCAGAAACTATTTGCAATAGTGAAACGAGCTCCCCACACTCCCCAACATCATCCTCCGTTTCAGGGTAGAGAGAAAGTATGAAGTAGACCCCAGCAACCTCCTTAAAAGTCAAGTACCTCTCCAAAACATTATCATATATAGCACCAGTTTCAAGATCCAGCACAAGCCCAAAGAACCCCCGCTTACTGCTCTTCCCAAACCCAAGCCTCCCCAGACAAACCCCTTATCCTATCCCAAAAAGACAGCCAAAAAACACAGCTAAGCACCTTGATAAGCACCTTCAAAACACCTTTTGTAGCTGTTTCGAGTTTCATAAAGGTTTGTAAGGTTTGACACTATTAAACATCTTGATGAGATTCCCTGTGAGGGGTGAAGAGCCGCAGAGGGCTCTCCCCAAGGGCAGCAACCCAAGATGTGGAGTCCCTGAATTTTCTGAAAGCCCCCAAGGCATATGCAGATCCAAGGAGTGGTGCAGGGGAAAGGAGATAAGGCTATGAAAACATATCAAATATATGAACCTATACAGGAGCTGAACCTCCAAGACTTGCCTAAGTCTAGGTTTAGAAGGCATGACCTTTTTGAAGAGGCTGAAAAAGCTGTTGAGCCCATGGTTGAAGAGCTTTGGTCTAGGGGGCTCTACGTAGACTTCTCCCCAATAATACTAGATGTTGAAGAGGCTAAGAGGCATAGGCCTCTATACCTAGACATGGTGATGGACGCAGTCATAGTTTTTGACAAAGGAGACTTCTTCAAGAAAATACTTGACGAAATAGCGACTAGGCTTAGAGAGCTTGGAGCTGAGAGAAAGAGATTGGGTAAGCTCTGGTACTGGGTCTTAAAGAAGGAGTATAAGCCTGAAGAGGTGATAGAAATCTGAATAACACGGCAATGGCGAGAGCATACATAAGGCAAGCATCTGGGAGGTTGAGACACGCTAAAGAAGCTCTTGAAGAAAGAAACCATCCATATGTTGTGAGGCAGCATCAAGAAGCCGTCGAGCTACTACTCAAAGCAACACTTAGGCTAGTTGGTGTATAACCTCCCAAGTGGCACGATGTTGGTCCTATACTCAAGAGAGAGGCAAACAGATTTTCACAGTGGTTTAGATAACTAATACCGAAGCTTGCAAGAATTTTCACGAAAACTTAGAAGAGAAAGAGAACGATCTATGTATGGCGATGAAGAGTCAGGGGTACCACCAGACGAACTCTATGACGAGGAAGACGCTAGAGAAGCCCTTAGCTACGCAACAGAGGTTTTCCAAACAGTCTCTAAGCTCTTTGTCAAGCTAACTGAGTCAGAAGCTGAGGATTTTTAAAACCAGTACTGCGGTGCTTCACTTACTCTAACCCTATCCTCATCCTTAAATCTCCATAAACCAGTTTTTGGCGCTAATAATACTACTCCCAGCTCTTCAATGAGAACATCACTTATTAGGACTTCGTATTCTATTAGAGATATCATAGCATCGCATTTAATAGGACCCACAGTTCTGTCACCAGCTAAAACATACACATCCAATGTCTTTGGAATTAAATAATTTCTTACAGGACCCCCTGCTGTTCCTACTTCAACAAGGTGAGCATCTGGTGGCGGTGGCCATAAATCTAATTCGCGTGCTAACGACCTTGGTATTAGTAGTTGTGAAGTCTCAGCTTCAAAACCAGAATTTGCAAGTGCTGATGTTATGACCTCCTTACCGCTTCTGCTAACAATTTTGAGCTTTACTCTCACACCCACTTATTGCACTCCCTCTTCTCAGTGGGTATATGTGCCCAACTCTCCTCTTAATAGTATATATGTGCCCAATTCTACCAACAATTTTACCAAGCTTCATGATTCGACACTACCATAAACTTTGCTTAACACAATTAAAAGCTTTAAAGTAATTATAGCACTGCCTTCACTAGCTCTTTGAAGCGCTGCACGTCTTGTACCATGTAAACGTTATTAAACATTGCATAGGCTTCTCTGCTCCTCTTCGTAATCTCCTTTACTATTTCAAGTAGTTTTTGCAGGTCTTGGCCTGTGTACTTGTAGTTAACCTCTCCCTCGCCAATTCCGTGGAGCCTGAAGTAAGCAATGTCTTTGTCTATTGCTGGAAGTGTTTTGAATGGGTCTACAACGTGAACAAGATTTTTGAACTAGAGACAGTTTCTGCAACTTTGCTGGGTTCTGAAGCCATGCGCCTCTGGGTTCCCAGCGTTTCCCCGCTTTCAATATTTGTGAATAGCTGTAGATAGTTTTAAACGGGTTTGCGGGGCTGGGCCTCGGCGTGGAATCACCAACTTCATCCACACCCCATGGGCCCCAGTCGAGCCCAACGCCACAGGGCTCCCATCTGAATCTCTATATTGATTCCCTATGTCACCGCAGTGCTGATCATCTGAGAAACTATAGTAAGTAGAGGTATTTAAACATTAGCTCTAAGAGCCAAGTATCTACAGATATTCACAGATATTTAAACTTACCATCAGTTCTGCAACAGCCTACAATCATTAGCCCAAAATGAAAGTCGCAAGCAGAGGTTGTATAGTAGCTAGCATCACGATGCTTTCAAACCAAGTAGCTTACCATGTCTTTAACCCCTGGCATGTCAGGGTTCAGAACCTCACAGGCACTCTAAATACGATCCTCAACGCCCTGTTTATTAGCATGCAAAAGGCGTTAGCATTATAAATTATGTGGGTGTAGAACTTATTGAGAAGCTTATCATGACTGTTTATGGTATAATCGCTCCGTATATGACGTCTATTCCTAGTTCTTTTGCTCTTGCATATGCGTCATCATCTATGTGTATTGCTACAAGCATTAGCTTGTCTGGCTTTCTTCCTGCAATTTTTTCGTAGATTTCTGCTCGCTTGTAGAGCCACTCAACGTCTTCTACATCAGCGTGTGACTTTATCTCCACTAGGTAAATTCTTTCGTTGTGCATGTATATGTCAAACTCTATTTTAGAGTCTTTCACATAGTACCTCCCATCACTGTCAACATAAGTAAATCTCTCAATCTTCTCAGGAATCATACCCCTCTCCTCAAGAACATGCCTATAGAGCTCCAAGACCATCTTCTCCAAGTCCCTGCCCCACCTCCTACCAATAGACCCCAGAACAACACCCTGACGAGCAACCTCCTTTGCCAACTCCTCTAGCCTCTTGCTATGCTCTTCAAGCCTCTTTGAATGCTCCATCAACACCTTATTCATTTCCTCAACTCTTTTACTGAGCTCCTCTAACCTCTTACTATGCTCTTGCAAAATTCTTAAGTGTTCTTGTAAAATCTTTGTATGTTCTTGAACAACCTTAGTCAGCTCCTCTAACCTCTTACTATGCTCCATTAACGTTTTATTCAATTCCTCAATACTTTTACTATGCTTAAGTAGTATTGATTCAACGGCTTCTAATCTCTTCTCTATTCTTTCAATTCTATCAAGCACCTCCTTAAAGCCAGTCCTCATAAAATCTGCTAAAGTCTTGATAGCCTCAGCAATATCCCTGAGCTCCTCAGCTCTAGCCCTCCTAACAACCCTTTCAACAACCTCCTCAAGCCTAGACCAATCAATAGACAAACTCATACCATTGACACACTCAGTAGCACTCCATACAGTAGATTAGCTCTTAAAAAGAGTTTTATGCTTACTTCAAGCAAAAGCCTAGACCTTCACCCATGGTAGCCTCCTAGCCTTTGACGTTATACACAGTTCTACGGCTTAGCAGACTCTCTGACCTCCTCCCAGCCCTGAAGTGCGAGAATCCCTGTTAAGGTGGGGAGGTTTATACAGTCAAGGTTTGGAGAGCTAAGGATCTCAGAAGCGCGCTACGAGGATCTGCTCACAGAAGCCGATACCCATTATCCCAGGTACCTTGAGAAGCTACGCGAACTTGTCTATTCTTCTCACATCCTAGAGAGCCGTGAGCAATATACTTCAAGTCAATGACCAGAATCAATGAACATTGCCATTGCATGTCTGATATTCATCACATGCAATGGTCAGGGCAATTCGTTGAGAAGGAGAAGAACGTGAACCCGTAACCATTTTTCTATTGTTTGGTGCCGCGGCCGGGATTTGAACCCGGGTCACGGGCTCGAAAGGCCCGCATACTTGTCCGGGCTATACTACCGCGGCGCTATGTGTTGTTTGTCGTGTTGGGCTTTAAAGCTTTGCTTTTCTTAGAGCTTTTTTGCTATGTCTATTACTCGCTCTATGAATTTTTTGTCGTAGTATTGTTCTAGTTTGAGTATGTTCACTGCGTTTTCATAGCCTCCGAATTTCTTGGCAAGTTCTCTTAGCACTTCGCTTACCTCCCATGGGAATACTATCCAGCTTTTTGTTTCCCCTACATAGTAGTCTGGAAGTGTTATTGACCAGGGTTTGAGGTATAGTGTGGCTGTTTTGATGTCCTTGGCTCCATGTAGTCTAGCTATGTCTACAGCTACCTGTAGTGTTCTCCCGCTATCGGCAACGTCATCCACTATCATAACCCTTTTATCTCTAACATCGTGGAGTAGTGGCGTTACTACAACTGGTCTTTCAGCTCTTTCACCAACACCCCTATAAAACTTTATCTCCACAGTAGCAATACTATCTATACCCAGGTAATCGCAGAGTATTTTAGCAACTATGTACCCACCCCTCAGCACTGCAATAACAACATCTGGTCTATAGCCAGAGGACTGCACCTTTTCGGCAAGCTCTAAACCTAGAGCCGCTAGGTCATTCCAAGTAAGCACCAGAAAGTTATCCACTGTACAAACCACCTCATCACAAAGCTCTGATTTAAAGGGCATTAAAGCTGTAGCGCACTAAAACCCAAAAGCCAAGCTTACACTTAAGTGATAAACTTATATATTGTTTCAGCTCTAAACCAATATAGATAAAGCCAAAGGGTTGAAGCAATGAGTACAGGAGCGTCGGGAAACACAAAAACAATCGTACTTGGAAACAGACCACTAAGAGAATACATACTCGAAGCAATAATAAGCATAAATAGAGATGTCGACATAGTGGAGATACTTGGCAGAGGAAAGCAAATCCACAGAGCAGTAACACTATACAACACACTAACCTCTAGACTTGGAGACAGAATCACTCTAAAAAATGTTGAGATAGGAAGCATGCTAATCAGAGGAAGAAGAGTGTCATACATAAAGATATCGATAGGAAAAAAATAACGATCATCACCAACAGCTTCAAGCTTCACATCATTGGATACTGTTCAAAGTCTATAAATTATGTAAATCAACACTCTAAAAACACTAACCAATGCCCTGGCATAATGCTTTGAACTTCATATAGGTTTATGTTTATACAGGCTTATTTGATATAATCCCATCTCTATCCCCGCAACACTTCTCAGATCCTCATTCACCTTGGGTGGAAAAGTCTTGGGTCTTTTAGGAGTGTTTGTTGTTAGCGGGATCCACCTTGATAGTGAGGATTATTAGACACACTTATACAGCTTATACCTCATCATAATTTTAGAGTTGATTGTTTTACTCGAATTTCAAAAACTTAGACCATTGTCTCTTAGGTGAGTAACACCAGTATCTCTATAATGTCGCCATCTGCTAATCCAAGGAATTTTCTAAGGTTTTTCTCTGCTATTAGCTCTATTACGTCAAAGCCCCATACTGTTTTCAGGGGTTTTACGATGTATACGCAGATGTGTTTTACATAGGCTTTCCAAGCCAGGACGGGTGATAGACCTTCTCTAGGGGGTTTAATTATAGTGTGAGGGTTTGGTGCTAGAACCCTTTTAGCTATGTCCACGTACTCGTGCTCTAGTCTAATGTTTAGTGTACCTGGATATGGTTTTATGCCTAGGGTCTTTTCTATCTCATTTTTATAAAGCTCGACATAGTTTCTCCCTTCACCAACACCACTAAAAACTCTGCCAACAATTTTCACATAGTTCACTGTGTTTTGCACCTCTTGCTTTACCCATGCATAATTTAAGCTTTTTTATTTCTACCATTTATCACTGTGTAGTGAGGTGCGTTGCCTTGGCTGGACCTGTTCATATAAAGGCTAGGAGAGGGGATGTTGCGGAAAGGGTTGTTGTAGCTGGGGATCCTGCTAGAGTTGAGCAGCTTGCTAAAATGCTTGAGAACCCTAGGCTTGTGAATACCAATAGAGGCTTTCTAGTCTACACAGGGCTGTATAGAGGTGTTCCAGTTTCTGTAGCTGTGCACGGTGTTGGGCACCCATCATCAATGCTGGTCGTTGAGGAGCTTGCAATGCTTGGGGCAAGAGTTGTTGTGAGGTTTGGTACCTGTGGTGCAATGGTTAAGGGTCTTAGAATAGGAGATGTTGTGATACCTACTGCTGCAGCTTATCACCCTGGTGGTGCTTTCTATCAGTATCTAAGGGATTATATCTGCATGGCTACAGCCCCTCACTTCGAGGTGCTGAAGACCCTTGTGGAGGAGGTTCAAAAGGCTGGAATAAACTATGTTGTGGGTCCAATTGTTAGTAGCGATGCTTTCTATGCTGAAGACCCCGAGTTTGTGAAGAGGTGGACTAGCAGAGGTATTGTAGCTGTTGAGATGGAGTGCGCAGGACTCTTCATGCTTGGAGCTATGAGGGGGCTTAAAACAGGGTCTGTGCTTATGATCAGCGACTCGCTTGTAGAAGAGCTGGGGTTTGCTACTGCAGAAGAGCTGAAGACATATGTTGAAAAGGTTAGCAAAGCTGTGTTAGAGGCTATAGTGAGAATAAATCCATGAATTCACAACAACTTCAACAAAATACCGCAATCCTTAAGAGACTTGTAAATAAGGTCAACTGTTTTCACAACCTCATCAGGTTTTTCACCCTCAACAACGATTTGAAGTGTAAGTGCTTTATAAGCCCCTGTTAAAATTGTGTGTTGCAAGGCTTTGGCGGGTTCCTCAACAATAGAAAACTTTGTGAGAGTGCTGCCATAGGAGCATACAAAGACCAGCTGAGACCCTGTACAAAGACCATCTATAGCTATAGACTCCCTCAACTTCGCTATGCACATCTGCTCCTCTGGCAAGCCCTGGAGTAGAGCCTCTAACACTACTCTAAACAATTTTATCACACTTTCAGCTAACTCTCTAAAATAATTAGCTAATATACTCTTACTACACAGGCTAGAGGTTTATGTGGAAGTGGAGCCCTAGAGATGTTGGAGCCCTAGTTGGTGTAGTTACATCTGGTTCTAGAGCCTCACTAGCACCAGTTAGAGTTTCTAAGGAGGCTATGGACTACGTTAAGGACGAGATGCTGGCAATAATAGACGATTTTGTGGAGGGACGAAGGTTTTTAGGGGTGTTCAAAAGCAGTGTGAAGAGGGATCTAGCCATAGACTCCTCAGCACTCCCAACAACATTCGACCCTGAAAAGAGCCACAGCTTTTCGGCACC
>OFEJ01000631.1_pt1 | contig 10864 bp, 8 predicted proteins | sample 1521051 | NCBI WGS metagenome assembly OFEJ01 (sample SAMN06268701, study PRJEB24108) | sediment metagenome | isolation source: Joseph's Coat, Yellowstone National Park, Wyoming, USA | place: USA:Joseph's Coat, Yellowstone National Park, Wyoming, USA | reverse complement strand
CCTGGGTCGCGCTGGTAGTGGCTACCGTAATCGGTATAGCATTCCTTGCCCCATTCCCAACCTGGTACGCAATAATGACCTTCGCAGCATCCATTGCGATTTATGGGTATCTACAGGTTGGTATAACGAACCACGTACTTAGGAGGGTCGCCCCAGACTTGAATAGGCCCTTCAAAACGCCTGCCTGGTACATATTCTACCCAGTAAGCTTCATCGTAGCCTCATTACTGATTTACTGGTCTAGTTGGACGTACGTAAACGCCATAGTAGCTGGCGTAATACTCGGGTTCCCACTATTATTACTCGGCCCATACAGGTCGGAGATAGGTTTCACGCGAGGTACGGCAGTGACGTTTGCGGTTATCTATTGGATTGTATCGGCCGCATTAATCACTGGTTGGTACCTGGGGTGGTTCTCAGGCCTAGGTTCAATAATGTCATTCGTGACATACTGGGTACTAGTAACGCTGATCCAGGTACTAAGCCTTCTCTATATATGGTTCAGGTCGAAACACCCAGACGCCAAGGCAGCCCTCTGGATACCCATATACAACGTCTTCCTAGGCACAATCTCATACATAGGATCACTAGGCCCACTATCAACACCGATAATACCATACCCATGGGACTATGTAACAATCGCAATACTAAGCCTAATCACATACTTCATAGCAGTACAACTAGGCTACGAAACAAAAGACCTAAAAGAAATAAAACAAAAAGGACTACCCATAGAGTAACAACAATAAGTGTTCAAAATATCAGTGTTTAAAATTATCTTTAATTTTCACCATCCTTTTATATATTTAATCACATTATCATTAACATATCCCAATAACACATCCTTTATTGAACTTTCAAGTATTTCTAACCCTTTATCAAGATCCTCTTTAGATATATTAAGTGGCGGGGCTATTCTAATAACATTACCGTACTTTCCAACGTTCATCGTAATCAAACCTTTTTCCCAAGCTCTCCAGCAAATCTTAAGTGCAGTTGCTCGATCAGGCTTTTTTGCTTTCCTATTACTTACTATGTCTATTCCGATTAATAATCCACGTGCGCGAATATCACCTATTATATTATATTTCTCCCGCATTTCTTCTAATCTTTTAAGAACATACTCCCCAAGTGTGGCTGCTCTCTCAATAAGCTTCTCTTCCTCAATAACTCTTATTGTCGAAAGAGCCGCTGAGGCGCATACCGCATGACCTGAATTAAGAAACCCTATTATTGGCGGGCTATCTATGATACTAGCTTTACCAATAACTGCCGATATTGGCATACCACCTCCAAGTGCTTTACCACTTATTAAGAGGTCAGGCGCTATATTGTAATGTTCAACAGCCCACCATTTTCCAGTTCTTCCCATACCGGTTTGTACTTCATCGGCAATAAGTACAATATCATGTTTATTTGTTAATTCTCTTAAACCCTTTATGAAATTTTGTGGTGGTATTATTACACCTCCATCGCCTTGTATTGGTTCAAATATTATTGCTGCTACATCACCATTCAGTTTCTTAATTTCCTTCTCAATAATACTTAGAACAATGTTTGTAAGTTCATCAGTGTTTGAATACCCATCCACATTCCAGGGATTCCTATACGGATCTGGATAATCGATAAAATTAACGTACTTCATTGGGTATATGTATTTTAACGATTTTCTATTCAAAATACCTGTAACCGAAAGAGAGGCATATGTTCCTCCATGATACGAACCCTTAAATGATATTATGTACTTACGCTTAGTATAGGCTCTAGCCATGATTAACGACATGTCTACGGCATCTGATCCTGAAAAACCAAATGCAACCTTCTTTCTAAAGGTTCCCGGTGTAATCTCAATGAGCTTTTTAGCAAGTAACACTGGTTCTGTCTCATAGAAATATCCTATGGTATAATTCCAAAGGCGATCTATTTGTTCCTTAATTGTGCTGAGAACCTTAGGGTGCCTATGCCCTATATTATATACTGCCCCACCCGAAATAAAGTCTATATATTCATTTCCATCAATATCCCAAACCCTATCACCTTCAGCCCTAACTACCACGAGTAGGTAATACTTCATTGTTAAGGGTTTACATATATATTCATTATCTAATTCAACGATCTCAAGACTCTTTCTTAACCTCTTACTAGTTCTGATTATTTTATGCACACCATATTTAGGCATTAGGGGAATAATTATGGGCTTTTAATAACTCTTTTACTGTTGGGAATTTATCAATGTCCCTGTGTGGGATGTATATGGCTGAGTAGAATTCCTTCTGGAATAGTGGGTGTGCTGAGAGCTCTATGTACTTAACCCTTCGCGCTATTTCCTCTGCCTTGGCCCGGGCCTCCCCAGATAATAGGGCCATATCAGCACCCATTATAGCCGTGTTACCAACAAACCTTATCCTATCATTAGGTATATCAGGTATTAAACCTATTATTTTTGCGTTTACTGGATCTATGTGATTACCGAATGAACCTGCAACGAAGATCTCGTTAATGTCCTTAACGTCCACACGTCTAGTAGACATTGCTATGGATATCCCTGAAAATATTGCTGCCTTAGCCAGCATTATCTCAGTAATATCCCTCTCAAAAACAACGATATCCTTATCTATGGAAGTTTCATGCGCCCACGCAATCACATAACCCCATTCTTCACCATATCTCCTTATCCTCTTATTATTAAGATCCTTCCTCAATTTTCCCCTGCGGTCAATGAAACCATTCTTAAATAACCCAGCAACTATGTCAATCATTGCGGAACCAGTAATACCCCTAGGTTTAACATCACCAATAACCTCATATTTAACCTCACCATCACCATCTATTTCAACTCTCTCTATCGCACCCTCTATAGCCTTCATACCAAACCTAGTCTGTGCACCCTCAAAAGCTGGTCCAGATGGAGCGGAGCACGCGATTATTTCCTCGGAATTCCCAACAAAAATCTCACTATTTGTTCCAATATCAATGAGTAAGGTTATGTCCTTCCTATCAATAACGCCTGTCGCTAACACATCGGCAACAGCATCGGCACCTACAAACCCCGCAATATTTGGTAAAACAGTCACCATAGCGCCAGGGTTTCCCCGTAATCCAAGCTCCCTCGCCCTAAATGATAATGTTTTCTCAACCACGGGTGTGAATGGCGACCTTCCCAAGTATTTAGTAGGTAAGTTAAGAAAGAAGTGATGCATTGCTGTGTTGCCGACAACAACAATTTCGTAAATTTTACCGAGAGGTACCCCTGCCTTCTTACAAACCCTCCCTATGAGATTATTAATAGCGTTTATTACTAAGTCATGCAATTCCCTTAAATTCTCAGGCCCTTTATCGGCATAGGTCATTCTCGACATTATATCAGCACCATAGGCCAATTGTGGGTTCTCATCAAAATCCACAGCCCTTATCTCGCCATTCATAAGATCCACTAAATGCACCACAATTTTAGATGTACCTATATCAACAGTTACGCCATAGATATCCCTGCTGAGACCACCGATTGGTTCAATTGAAATAATTTTATTACCCCAAAGAATGACGTTAAGGTGCCAATTATATGCTCTTAACTTTATAGGTAAATCCCTTATTAGGTCGAGATTCACATCTATATTATCAGTATTGAGGACATTCCTTAATGTATCAAGGAGCCTATCAAGATCCGCCCTTTGATCCTCTAAAGTTGGTTCTGGCAACATAATCTCTATCTTTCGAATAAACGGATTTACCTCTATCTTTTGCATAAAGCCTTGACTAACAACTCTCCTACTCCTCTCCTTAATCCTAATCTCCTCAGGTACCAATATGATGACGTCACCTAAAACCTTAGCCTGGCATGCAAGCCTATAACCCTTAGAGATATCATCCTTCGAAAAATGCCGAAACTCAGCATTCGTTAACGGAGTTAGATTCTGTTGACCGTCTAAAACAATCACCCTATCCTTGCCGCATACACCAAACCCACCGCACTCTATGGCAATATCAATACCGGCTTTCCTAATGACCTGAAGAAGAGTTACACCTTTCTCAACATCAATAATTATGTTATCAGGCTTAATAATTACCTTAACCATCCGCATTCAGCATCTTCCAGAATTATTTTAAATTTCTTGTTAGTTTTATGCGAATTACACATTACTTATTAATGCACCCTTATTCCTACCCCTCGTAATAAACATGTCTATTTCATAACCCCTCTCTTCAGAGTCCTTTTTAACCATTGATAGAACCTTAACGGCCTTTCTATAGCCTTTAACGATGCCGTATGCGGTTGGTCCCCAACTGCTTTGTCCCGCACCATAGGCGCCGTGTTTTAGTAGTGAGTTTATTATGAACTCCGTTTCCTCGCAACAGAACACTCCTCCCTGGTACCTTGAGAAGTACGTGCCGACCAGAGTTTGTATTTTCGTTATTACCTCGCTGAATAGCTTAATATCCTTCTCGATCAGTGAGGGCATTAACTTGAGTATTAGTAGTTTGTATAGTTCGTATTGCATGTCTTTAGGGATTGATTGCGGTGCATCCATTGCTCTCCTCTCCGCCTTCTCGTCGAGCCCTACGCGGTTCCTGGGTATTGCTATTATGAAGTACCAATCCCTCGGCAACCTAGCCCTAAATATTGGGTGGGGTAGGTCATTAATTGATTTGGGGACCTCAACAGTCCCGCTATGAACCCTCCTGCCCGAGTCCATTATGAACCCACCGTATTGAAATGCTGCAATCCCAATCCCCGAATCTCTACCTCTACCCAATGCTACGGCTAGTTCTCTAACATTGACTCGCCTGTCTATGACTCTCATTATTGCCGTCCCCAGTGCGAGGCTTAGTTGGGTTGTTGATCCAAGCCCCACGTGCCTAGGTATTGCCCTCTCAATCCTCACCTCAACGCTGGATACGCCCAATTTATTGGTTACGTTCTCGATGACGTCATCCACGTATACATTGGATTCATTTATTACCTTAAATTCCTGGGAACGCCTAACCGTAATGACGACCTTCGGCTCCTCGAGGGTGAGCCCTATACTGCCGTAGGCCACGTTATCTGTTAGGAAGTTGTAGAAGCCCATGTGAAGACGTGCTGGGGCTTCTACGACAATTCTCACCTTTCGTCACCCCTAATGTCTATGTACCTCGGTAATTTGAATAGGGGCATCTCCTGCACGTAACTCTTATTGAGCAGTAACGCCATCTCAGCCTTCGCCAATTCCTCACCTAGATACAGCGCGTGGGATATCTCTGACACCAAATCCCTCGATGCAATCTCGTACCTGATCTCCCTAGCGCTCCTCCCCCTAATCAAGATTCTGCCCTTCTTACCAATGTACATCGCCTCTATGCATTTGTTCTCATGGTCAACCCAGATCCTGAAAAATCCCAGCGGGTCTAACCTAAAGTTCCTCTTTTCGCTTGATGCGTAGATAACATCATTATACCTCTCATGTACCTTACTCCCAACCCTCCTCTTATCCTTCAGGACAAGCAGTGATATGCCCAGGTCCTTTGGTGGTGACCTCTTATAACTCGCGAGTGCAGCCATCTGGGCTGCGACCTTCGTCTCCAACACAGACCCCTGCGCCTTTTGGCTCTTCTCAACAACGAAAACCACACTAACGCCTATTTCCTGGGCCAACATGACCATCGAGGCGTTAACGCCGATGCTGTCGGCATCTATGAGCTCCGTAACGTTGCCTATACCCATGAACATGGGCACATTGGGCATTACGCGCTTAAACTCGTAATACGCCATTAACGAATTGAAGGTGGATCCGAAGGGGTCGAGTATAGCGTCAGCCATCACCCTCCTAAACCCTCTGCTCCTGGCCTTATCGACGGCTTTAACCAGTAATTCAACCCTAGCCTTAGGGTCTTGAGGTATCATCCTAGCTCCAGGTATTTCGGGGATGATGACTATTGCCACATCCCTATCTATATTGATTCTATCCATGTTGTTCAAGTTAATGTTGATGATGGCGTCGGCGCCGGAGTTAACAGCTGCCTCTATCTCACTCGGTATCTCACTATCCACGGCCAGCGGTACATCATCACGCCACTCCCTTACTTTCCTAACCAACTCGCCCACCTTGTCTGGGTGTGGATTGAGCGCCTCGAAGCCTAGGACCACAATGTCAGCCCCAGAATCGATGTAATACTCTGCCCTCCTAATTACCTGGTCAACACTTAGTTCGTGGGCCTCCGTTACTTCAGCGGCCACCCTAATCGGTGGTGGCGTTAATGGTACCCTCAACCCATTGATACTGAGGCTATTTTCATCATTCAATTTATTCTCGATCTCCAGCAGTATTCTTTCAGCCGCTTTCTCACGATAATCCCTTAGGATTTCGTCTGCCGGTACGTCCGGTGATAGGGAGTCTAGTGAGTCCATGCTCAGTATGTCAGTGAGATCGTAGGCGTTTACTGTACCTTTCAACGCCCTAACCCCAATCGCGTCCTCAATAACCTTTGCTGAGCCCATTGCCAGGCCGGGTATGAGTACGTAATCATAATCAGACGCCTTAACCCCCAGCTTCCTTAGGTAATCCGCGATATACCTCGTCGTCAGGAATGCGGCAACAGATACTGGGGTTACCAAAATATCCACTTTATGTGTAGTTTTTACTTTCGAAATTACCTGCCTAATAATGGGCTCTGCGAGTATTCCGGTCACTATCAATATTTTCGCCATAACCTTCTAATTTGAATGATGACTACAAGTTAAATATTTTTATTAATAATGCATTTTGAATCAATGAGTTTTAACAACTTCGCCTGGGTGATCACGGGTGGTGGTGCACACCTGAGGGAGTGCGTTGACGTAATGTTCTACCTCAAGAAGCACTATAACGCAAAAATCACGCTCTTCCTCACGAAGTGGGGTTATGAGGTATCTAGGCTGTTTGGTGCGTTGCCTAGGCTGAAGGTTATTTCGCCAGGTAGGTACTACGAGGAGTTCCTTGTTGGTGATGAGGGCATGTACTACATAGGCAGGATAAACCTAAGGAGGTACAAGGCGCTTATCATCGCGCCGGCAACGAGCAACACCGTGGCTAAGATCGTCAATGGCATAGCCGACACCATAGCCACGGCACTGTTCTCCCAAGCCCAGAAGAGTGACGTGCCAGTTATAGTTTTACCTACGGACATACCCGGCGAAGATGGACTTATGGAAACCGAGATACCGTGTTCAATAGATAGGGCAATATGCATGCAGAAGAATTGTGAGGTTTGCGAGCCGATGAGGAGGTGCCCTGCCAAGGCTATCGAGAGGGTTGATGGCTACCCCAGAATAAACTATGCGAAGTGCATTGGCTGCACCCTATGCGAGCATGTGTGCCCATACGATGCCGTCAAGTGTTGGGAGAAAGTTAAGTTAAGGCCGAGGTCTATCGATGTGGAGAATATCAATAGATTATCGAAGATGGATAACGTGTTCGTAGTCAATAGTGCCCAGGCAATACTAGACATAATTAAAGATGTAATATTGAACTCACATTAGGATGCTAACAAGGCATTCAGGGTTATCGAGTGATAGATAAACCTCCCCATCCTCGTAATACTCAATCCTACAATTACGAACAAGGAGCCTTGACTGCTCGGGTATTTCACTAAACCTCATTCTCTGGCTTCTCACGAAAACTCTCCCATAATCCCCAAGTATGGCTTCGTACAGGTAGGGCATTGCGAATGGCGACAGCGCCTTGATTATCACAACCTCACCCGTGTAGTACTCCACCCTACTGACGCATTTTGGCACCTCATTCTCTAGGCAGGATATGACCCTAATACTGTACACAAGATCATTGAATATGCCCTCCAATACCCTATATCTCAATAGCGCATTCCTTGTCTTGGGATCAGTCCCGCCGAAATCCTCATTTTCCATGTAAGGCTTGGTCAACCCTCTATTCCTCATATCGACAAGCCTATTGTAAATTCTCAATCCCAAATCCCTCCCCTTCACCAGTAGGTCGAGGTCCCTCGGCTTGACAGGGAGGACCCTAGACACTAGGTAGCTACCGGCTAACCCAACATGCCTAGAGTCCATCACGTTCAATGCATTGAGAAATGACGCAATGCTACCAGGTAATTGAGGCCATTGATCCCTATCGAACGGGTTCAGCACGAACTCCACCTCATCACGTGGTACTAGGGGGACCTCCATCATTAAACAATCAAAATACTTAACCAACCCCAACTTCCTCGCTATAGACACGCCCAATGATGGGTCCTTCACCTTGAGTCCATCCCTCCTCGAGTACCTTGGGTAGGCTATGAAGAAGTCCTTTGGGTGCTCGCACCCCTTGACAACCCATAGGTAGGGTCCATAGGCGATTATGTAGCCCTCAACAACGTCCTTATCATTATACGGCATCGCCGCCTACCTTAATCAGTGCCCTTTTATCAAGCCTTTAGGAATAGGTTCTTACCAATCTCATACGCGGATCTAAAGTCGAAAATGCCCTTGGGCTCCTGAAGTGCTTTCTTTATCAGCTCCGTCTCTATGTTATTCTTAAGGATCCCAATGACTAGGGCGCCAATACCATAAACGCCAGGTATCATCTCCTTACCATCCATGTTGGGGTCAATACCCTCGATACCGTACGGTGGTATCGCGTTGACATCAGCCACAATCCTAACCCTCTTACCATAACTCTTGAGAATGTTCAGCGGTAGTAACGTGACGCTAGGCGCCCCCGTGGATAACACGATGTCCGCATTCTCGATAGCTCTACCCACCTGCTCCGGAGTCCTCGCCTCAACACCGACTACCCTATTAACCTTCAACTCATTATTTATGCTATTAGCCACGCTCTGGGCCCTCGATAACTCACGAGATGTAACTATGACATTGGCCCCCTCGGATGCGTAGAGCCATGTCGCGGCAATACCCACGGGTCCCGTGCCCGCGAGCACCGTGACGCTCTTCCCCTCGAAAGATCCAAGGCCGAGCTTCATCGAGAGTTGCAAGGTCTTCAGGACGGCAGCGCTTGCCGTTGTGTATGACCCTCTGGGGTCAACGATGACTGCTAACTCGAATGGTGGGAACATTATTTTCCTTAACCTCTCAACAATGGCGTTGACAGTGTTCAGATCCTTACCATTCACGAAAACCTTAGTGAATTTGGCACCCTTCGGCCCCCTAGGGAACATCGCGTCGTATATTATCTTCTCGGCATCGTCAGGCGTTACCTGCTCATACTTCAGCACAACAACGTCAGGTATTAGGTCTATCACGGTAAGTATGTCAAAGGGGCTCGCATGCTTATCAGTGTCTAAGAATATAAAAATGGGTTTGTACTTTTGCGACATCTGAATTCCCGCAGTCACCTACTATATACGGTATTTAATTCTTTACCTCCATAATACCCCTAGACAGCTAAAGTTGGGAAGGCGAGAATATACGGCTTGATGACGTAACTAACAAGTGCGTTATGTATGGTTAAATTGATGGTTTGGGTAGTGCCGTAGTGATGGTCATCGAAGGAAAAGGCATTAAGGCCAAATGCGATGAAGATGCCATGGTTAATTCTAACCTGGCCTTATACGGTGATGCTGGGTGCCCTTATGAAACCCCTATGTAGTGCCGTGGCGATAAGCAAGCCATCTAGGTTGTACTTTATCAATTCCTGGATCTCATCAGCACCACGCAGGCCACCCCCTACGAGTAATGGGCCGTTGTATGATGCCCTGACAAGATCCAAAGCCTTTCTATTTATTCCCTGCATCGTGCCCACGTACTTGAGGTTTATGACTAGTAATGCCCTAGGCGTTACGCCGGTCCTTACGATGCTCTTCACAACTTCGCTCAATTCGTAGGTGCCGTTCATGAACTTGACCCTCTCGTACTCAAGATCTAGGCTGGAAACCCTATTGTTGATTAGCCTTAGTTCCTGCGGGTACATTAGGTACTCGGTCCCAATGACGTAATGCAGGTTCTCGCCATCCATCAACGATAGGCCATCTCTGCCAACATCAGCGTAGACCCTAAATCCCCTGTGCAATGCGTAATCTATGACCCAACGGTTACTCCCAATACCCATTATCGAATCCAGGTCGGCGATATAGATTGTCCTGAACCCCAGGTCGTAAAGCCTGTCTATCACGCATGTTGGCTTCGCATTACTGCACAGGGTGCTGTCGGTAAAGGGCTTGTAATTGTCGCGTTCACCACGTATCGCGTGGACTACGAATCCTCCCATGATGTCTAGCACGGGTATGATGTTGATGACTCTACGTGCCATTGCTACGAATATTAACCGATCCTCCCTATTAAAGCATTGTGATCCCTCGTTAATTATTACTCGTAAAAATAAATTAAAGGGTGGAGTGTGATGCCTCTTTCAATGAGTTACGATAGGCATGTACTATCGCTTCCCAGGGGTATACTCGGGGAGTTCAGGCTTGTGTGGCAGGCCATAGGGGTTATGTCGATAGCGGCGGATGCTGCATACCTAATAACTGGCGCCGCCTACTTTGCCCTCGGTTCGCTACCACTCTCCATCGCGCTGGGGGTGGTGTTCTACCTATTTATTATGAATACTGGTTATCAATTCTCACGGTTCGTATCGTCGGCAGGTAGTTACTACAAGTTCGTCTCTGTCTCGTTGGGTGGTTACATGGGTGTTTTTCAGGCGTGGAACATGGCATTTTACATAATAATTGGTTACGCCTCATTTGGGTTCCTGGGCTTGGCATCCTTCCTACTACTAGTTAACCTGAGCTACTCCATAATTGAGTACTGGCCTCTTGTGGTCATAACCGCAGGCACAATATCGCTTTTATTCACATACTTCGGCATTAAAGTATCCACCGACTACCAAATCCTTGGTGGATTATTAGAAATCGGTACATTATTAGTAGGTGC
>OFEJ01000630.1_pt1 | contig 10879 bp, 9 predicted proteins | sample 1521051 | NCBI WGS metagenome assembly OFEJ01 (sample SAMN06268701, study PRJEB24108) | sediment metagenome | isolation source: Joseph's Coat, Yellowstone National Park, Wyoming, USA | place: USA:Joseph's Coat, Yellowstone National Park, Wyoming, USA | reverse complement strand
TAGAGGAACTCGCCCTCAAGCGCCAAGTCCTTCCGGCTGTCGTCGCTCCTGCCGATATACACCCTGCCGCCGGGAATTGCGATGGACCGCCCCTTGATCATGAAAGTAAGGCCCTTCCGCTCGACGCGCTGGTCGCTCAAGAACGTCAGAGCCTCGCCGGCATCTGCAAACCGCCGGCTGTAGTCGGGATCCAGCGCCTTCGCTATGAACTTATTCAGAAGGTCGTCTCCGAGATCGGGGAGCGCCAGCTTCAAGGCCCCTGGCGCCCTTGGGGATGGGGAGCAGTCGTAGCCCTTTATGAACTGACACGGCGCCTTCCTGGTGGCAAGGTAGAGCACCGTGGCGCCGAGAGACCATATGTCGCTCTGGAAAAGCGACGTGCCCCTCAATTGCTCAGGCGCCGTGTAGCCCCCAGGCGACACCACGATCTCCCGCGCCGACTCGAAGCGCAGAAGAGCCGTGCCGAAGTCTATCAACTTAACCCTGCCCCCCTTCCTCATCAAGTTGCTCGGCTTTATATCGCGGTGGATTACGCCTGCACCGTGGACCGCCGCAAGCCCCTCGAGCGCCTGTCTAAGAACGTCCTTGAGCTCATCGGGCTGAAGAGGCTGGGGGATGTCCCGCAGAGAGCCGCCCTCCATATACTCCAGCACTATCATCACCGAGTTGAGATCGCCGTACTTGGCCCTGTAGGCCCCATAGAACCCGCACACGTTCTGATGCGATATCATTGAGAGGATCCTCCCCTCGTGAGACACAAACTTGATGTTGCGCAGAGCCTCCTCCTGGGAAACACCCTTCAAGATCGGCTCCTTCGCCGCGAACCAGTTGCCCGAGCCCTCCTCAATAAGCCACACGATGGACATCCCGCCCTCGCCCAGCTTCCGCCTCACCACGTACCTATCCCCAAGAGACGCCCCGACGGAGAGCAGGCCGCCGCGCTGCATGTCACCCACAGACGTCGTACCCGCCCGCAGACTGCCGCGAGGACTTGCGCCACGCAAAGACAACCACCACTAGCACGACGACCGCGACGGCCAGAAAAACCCCGAGAGCCAGATAGCTAGAGTCCAGCCTGCCCTCAAGCTGCCTCGGGGGCGAGTACACAGAACTCACAGTGCCGTTCAGCTCAGGCGCCGACGGCAGTTGGCCGGCTCCGTATATCAGCACAGCAAGTAGCAAGATAACGGCGGCCCTCCCTTTATTCATATCTACTCCTCCAGCGTAGATATATAAGTTTTGCAGAAAAAGCCGAGTCTTCAGCTGGGCTTGAAGACGAGGTTTATCGCGCCTGCAGGCGATATCACGTCGCCCGGCTTAAGCGGCACTGGCCCCTTCTTCCTTATCTCTTGCCCATTAAGAAGCGTGCCGTTGGTGGAGCCCAGGTCCTCGATATACCACTGGCCGCCAACGTAATATATCCTAAAGTGTCTAACCGAGATGAACTTGACCGTATCCGGCGGGAGGTAGGGCTTGAAGTGGTCGCGGCCGAACTCAACGCTAGACTCGGCGATTGGTATAGTGTATCCGTTGGGCAACACTAGGAAGGCGATCGGACTCCCCACCCTGGTCCCACCCCCTCCGGTCCCAAACTGCGGCTGGCGGCGCGCAACTGTCTGAGAAAACCACCTTTGCAGGGCCCTCCGCCCGGCCGGCGTCAAACCTACTCCAACCAATGCCGCGATCAATGCTATGATTGCCATCACCAGAGTTGGGTCTGTAGCAGATGCAGGCGGCGGAGAGGCGCTTGTGGATTGCGACATAACATAGAATTCCAGCTGTATAGTCCGCACTGGATTGTTAGCGCAATCGTATACGGCTATGTACAACGTATACTTTCCCGTTAGCGTCTGCTGGGTTACCGGAAGTATCTGGATGTCTTGCGCTGTTGATATCATGTTGTTTCCGCAGTAGGCGTAGGACTGCGGTTGCGACTGTGCCCCCGTGGGTCCTATGTAGTATATCGCCAATTTGCCCGCGAAGGTGCCGTAGGGGGCTACCCTGAGCATAACCACATCGCCCGGGTAGAAGGTTGTCGCCATTTGACCTTGTACATTCACAATATAGAAATTTGGAACCTGGACGACTTGACCTAGAAGTAGAACCGACATAGCCACGATGCTGAACAACAATCCAGCTCGCATATGGCATATATCTCAATATTATTTAAGCTTTGCCGCTCAATCTTAAAAATCCCTTCTATCTACCCTCCTATTTAAATACAAATTCTGCAAACAGATAGGCCGCCGAGAACGCCGCCACACCAACAACAGCCCAAAGCGCTACCTACCACCCACCAATCTGGGAAGCACTCGACCCAGGCCCGGTGGGGGCAACCACGATAGAAGACGGTTGCCAAGACGTCATGGCAGTCGGGTTTATGTATCCGGCCGTGGCCGTCGGGTTAACGTATTCGGCATAGATCTCATAACCTGCCGCCGTTTGCTTCTCCTCCAGAACTCTAGAAAACACACAAACAGTAGTCTCGTTTGGGGTTAACACCCTGGGCGGCTTGTACGGCGGACTGCTCGTGGTCAGACTAATCCAAGTGCCGCAGTTAGAGTGCAGTATAACTCTATTTATCTTGAGACTTACTTGGCCACCTTGCGCGCGCTGGAGCGAAAAATCTTTTTGTGGGCTACCAATAGGCGTATTCAGTTGTAGTCGTATCGTGGGAGTTATATAAAATACTGTGTCCAACTGTACGTTTGAGCTGGGGACGAGGGTAGTATTGGTGGGAACATAACCGCCGAAAGTCTGCGGCGTAGCGCCCTGGACAGTGGTGTCAGCAAATACATTGAATGACCCATAGAGCCGCAACTTTGCCAGTGATACTCCTATAAATGATGCCAGGTCGATATCTACAGGCCCCACTTGCTCGCCAGGTTTGACTTGTATATCACCACTGTATATATCCTGTCCATTCCAGCTGATTGTATAGCTCAATACTCCGCCTGAGGCCGAGTACCTCACTTCTAACGAGGAATCTGATGCGGGTAGCCACTTGTTTAGGTTCTCCACATTCACGTCAACGTTGACCCGATACGTGATAGTAAGCCCTATAGTACCTCGGATAACACCGATAGAGACGTCCCAGTTGAATCGCCACGTGGCTTGAGCTTGTGGGTCGCCAGATTGAGAAGGAATTACGAAGTGGCCGCTGTGGCTATACTGTCCCCCCTTCGCTGGGGAGAAGATGGCGTTGATGGGCGACGCTAGGGCGAGAGATACCAGGTACAGACTCGTTACATCGAAATGAAGTAATAAAGCCTTAAGGATAGTCATAAACACTACAGTCTCCATAAGTCTCCGAAAATTACTATATTTAAACTTTTACTCAATAGATCTATATTAAAGAAAGTTTTATATATATTTCATAAAATATAGTGATTATGAATAAAGCAAATAAAATATATCTTATTGATATTTTCATTATATAAATATGGTATTATTTGTTATCAAACCTAATAACTCACTGTATGTAATTACATATTTTATCCTGTACACTTATTGCGATGGCTAGCGCTCTCTGCTCTAAGACCTATGCCGTTGAGCTCTATATTCGGCAATGGCATTTGTTACGCCGCCGTGGCTACAGACTTAAAGCCTAGCGTCGCCTATATCTGCTATCTCCAGCCACGCCAGTGCACGACGTAACCTCTGTGCGGACTGGCCGGTTTGGCAGAACAGCCACTCTAGGAGAGGTCTCGGCTGTCGTTGCGTCAGGCCGACGCTTCCATATTCACTGCTAGGTGGAGCCGCGAAAAAAACTTAAAAACGAGACGGCTCTCAAAATATGCTTGTCAAGTCGAGACTTGTAATTACTCTCGTAGTTTTACTGATAACGCTTATAGCCGCGACAGCCAAGGCGCAGGCAAGCCAGAACGTTCAGATAATCTTAAACCTACTTAATGGTCAGCAGTACTTTGGCGTACCACATATTTATCAGGGGTCACCGATATATTATGGGCCGTCCAACGCGAGCTTATACTGGGCTGAGGGTAATCTGAGCAATGACCAACCAGTACTTGAACTTGTTTCTATCGGGTCTTGGTATCCAGGTGTTATGTTCTGGAATGGGTATTTTGATGGTGGTAACATTACTGTATCAATGATCGGCACATACTCCAGCGGAGGTATACGCCTTGCCGACGGATCATCATATCCTAGTGGCGGTTTTGTAATATACCTATTCCTAAACCCAACAACGTGGAACATAAGCCCACAATTCAATTACACAATAATGATGATAGCACCAGAATCACCAGTGGGGGACACTATACTTTTACCACAGAGTTCAATACCATACCTCATAATTCAGTGGGAACCGTTTTGGGAGTTCGGCTATACGCAGAGTGGTGCTACTGGGCAGTGGAATGTTTGGATCGTGAATAACACCAACGGTGTTCTAAGCGTCACCCCAAGCCCATCGCCAAACCTTGGTAGTGGTTGGGCTGGTTGGATTGGTATTGGCACAGGAGCATTCCGACCCAACCCAGGTGATTTGATTAACATCACCGTGACTTATGACCCAAGCACAAATGCACTTACTGGTATTGCTTACGACATGAACACTGGGCAATCGGCAAACTTTACGCTGAACTTAGGTAATTACTTCACACCACCGAGTAGCGGCAACTACGTATTCGGAGTAGGCGTAGCCATTATTAGTCCTATCGTCCATGGGACACGTTATAATCACACTGGTATTGGCCTCCCTAGTCCTTTCTATAGTTCTAATAATTGGGCCTTACTTTACACAGCAGTCTCCTTGCAGTTAGCTCCTCCACCCGTACCGCCTACTGTTTCTTCTTTGACTGTCCATGTGTTTAATGTTCTTAGTAGGCCTGCTACCACTGTACCTGGTGTTGTTTTTGGAGTCCTCTACAATTCTAGTTTTAGTGAGGTTGCCTACATGAACTCAAGCGGCTATCTGAACTTCAACAACCTCACTCCAGGGACATACACTCTAGAGGTATACCACTACCCCAACCTCGGGCTCAACCTCACCGAGTACTGGGGAGACATAACCGTGAGCCTCAAGCCCGGCGACAACTTCGTCACCTTCTACAGGCACGAGCCTTGGATCTACGACCTACAGGCCGTCGGAAACAGTGCCAGGATAACTATTAATGTTACAGTTAACAATCCGCTCAATGCAACTCTGCATGGAAAGCTGTACATCTGGGTTACCACCAGTCCTCAGACGGCGAACCCGAGCGAGCCCACCATAGACACCTCAGCCACCTCAATAACCATAGGGCCAGGGCTCAACAAATTCACCTACTACTACGCAACCACACAGAATGGACCTTATTACATTTACACAGCGTTACTGATCTACAACAGGACTCAACTAATCACTACAGACCAGTGGAACTGGACTGCTATGTATCAGTTGAAGTTCGTTATAAATTCGTGGGCTCCTTCTGTCTCGTTTAAACTATACAAATCAAACAATTACTTCCGCCAGGTACAAGAAATCGCCAGCATCGAGATAAACGATGCGTTGCAAACTATCATATTTAGCCTTTCACAAGGTATATACAAATATGATCTAAGTTTGAGCAACCAAGATTATACGATAGCACCGAGCCCTACAGGATTCATTAATTTAACCAAAAATCAAAATATTCGTCTCTTTGTAATTCAAACAAGCAATTCTCCGCTTGTAAATCTGATTCCAGTCGGTCTTCCAGATCCCTTGCAGTGGTACTTGACTTACCAGAGTCCGCTTGCATCCTTAATATTTCTTCCAGATAGGGATGGCGCAATACGGCTAAACGTGTTTAGCTTTTTTTGGACCGGGACCTATATAGTCAATCTAAATGTCTACTCAACGAACCCACAATACTATCCGCTACTGCCCACAATACAGTTAAACGCAACGTTATTTTTCTACTCGTCGTTTAGCAACGTGATTTATGCCGTTCCGTTCGCAACGGTAGACTATCCCGCCCACATAGTAAAGCGTAATGGCGTCCAGTGGAAGCCCCTCCTCAATGAGTACTCTCAGCCTAATTTCGGCTATGCCTACGGCTATCAACCACGTATTAATGCCTACGATAACTATATTAAGGGTTTCTGCTGGGGCATGTCGTCAACAGCAATCCTCTACTACTTAGGCATTTTGCGGCTCCCGAGCCAAAGCGCGAAGTCTACTAGCCAGCTATATCTTGGTCCTGTTGATTCCAAGACCATACGATCTAAACAAGGGCTTAAAACGGTGTCGTCCCTTGCCTATTTGACAGACGCATCTCTAGCTGTGGCAGTTCACCAGATATTTGATCCAGACAACAATGCCCTTATTTCCGAAATTTCCAAAGTTATATATTCGTCTTTTTGTAATTCAAACAAGCAATCCTCCGCTTGTTTCAGGAATTCAGCAAACGAGATCGCGTCGAAAGCCATCAGTTATATAGACAACAATGAACCTGTTATACTTATAATTCGCTTTACCAATCAGAGCGGTAACAGCTTATATGTTGGTTCTGGCTATCATGCGGTAGTGGCGTGGGGATACGTCAAGGAGCCAAATGGAGACATTGTTTTCTTAGTCTACGACCCTAACTACCCGCAGATCATTACCAGGGCAATATACAACTCCACATCGTTCATCTACATAGACGGAGGGCCTCCGTATTCAGTAAATGTAAATGGTCAGATATTCTCATATCCTGGGGACATCGGAGAGGTCATTGGAGTAGCTTCGCCCCAGCCTGCTAAGTTGCAGTGGTTTAATCCCAACCAGTGGTTGTTAGACCTTGCATTGTGTTCGTTATATCCCTTGTGGTGTTGGTTGTGGTGGTTAAATCAACAACGGGTCCAGATACTTCAAAGCGGGTTGCTGGATTACACTCTATATGTCAGCACGAAGCCGCTTAATGTCTTCTTAGGCGGTGAGCTGGCGGGCTACTTCGTTGATAAGTATTTCATCACTGCGTCTAAAGTCTCGCCCGGCAAGCTCGCGGGTTATGTCGACGGTAATCCATCGTCACGTCTGTACGTAGTGGCGGTCCGCAACGACGTCGCCGCGAGGGTTGACCCTGACTCCACTCTCGTAGCGATCAGGTTCGCAAACGCCTCAGGCAATGTAATGGTTTATGGCTTCGTCGCCAACTCGACAGAGCATGTTATGGTTCAATTCGTAAACCAGTCCTCGTTTATAATGGCCTCGCCGAGTAGTACTGTGGTGAAGCTCGAGCTGTTCTCTGCAACTAATAGTTCGGTAAAGACCTACAACACCACGCTCGAGCTCAACAGTGGAACTGGCTATGTGGTGAGCGCGAACTTCACGAACTTAACGAACGTCACCATTAAGACGGTGACTGTGAACTGGGAGAACATCGCCCCGACCCAGACGACCACGACTACTACGACGTCGACTGCGGCAACCACCGCGACTACGACATCAATTACAACAACCGCGACGACTGCCACGACTGCTACGCAGACCGTCCAGCCCTCCGTGCAGACCGTGACGACGGCCACGAGCACCTCGGGGGTTCAGCCGCCTCCTCTGGTGGTCGTCCCAACGCCGCAGTTGACTGCCAACGCGAACGGCCAGACCCGGCAGATCGGCGCGCTACAGATAGCCACCTGGGCCCTCGTCGGCGTCGCCGCCTTCCTCCTAGCATACCTCCTAAGCAGATCTGTGCTGAGCAGAAAGCCGTAACTACGGCGCCTGCCGCTTTCGAGGAGGGGACTGAGACAGCCCAGCGCCCTACCGCGTTGCCACACGGTAGTGCCGCGGTGGACGGGTAATACTCCGATAGTGGTTTATGACAGCTATTGCAGTTTTGCCATTATCGCTTAGCGTAAGGGAAGGTTGGTATCTGCGTGGGTTGGATCGGCTTGACGCATAGGTTGCTGGCGCGAGCGACGATGCCAAGGCAGGCGGCTCTCAGACTGCGAGAGTTGCAGAATGGAGCTCGTGTAGCAACAGGTCGAGACTAACGGGTATGGGGAACCCGCTACGTCTCTATTACCATGGCCACTACGGCGAAAGTTGCGGCTGGAACCGCGCTGGTGAGACTTGCGTCGGGCCGTCAGCGGATTCCGCATCTGGGTCTGCGCCGATCTCCGCTGTGAAGGAACCAACGTCGATCCACCGGTAAGATAGGACGCGTTTAGAAGCGGCGTTATGGAGTTGCCTAAGGATGCGGGGTATACCGTGGAGAGGTGGATTTACTACGACGATAGGGGCTATGTCTACGGCTACTACCAACACCGAACTCCCAGATCATCCTGATACCGTACTTGGAAGCCTCATCCAGTATCTCGGCTAGGTTATCAACATCATTGGTGCCCGGCCTCGCAACCATGGAGTCCACGTTTAGGTAATCCAGAGCCTAGTGAACCTCTCGACATCACCCTACGCCTAAGGTAACCAACCCCAATCTGCTCAATCTTGAGGCCCAAGTCTTCAAGCTCAACGGCGAGTAATGACAGAATTCGTCAAGGTTAGGTAAACCGCGAACATCAAGCTCCACAGGTATACCCAGCCCGGGTACCTCACTAATCCTGGGCTTAATGCTTACTAGGATTTCCACGGAAAAACTATAACGACATTAATTAAAAATATTGAATCGAGGTTTTAAGGGGGACACTTAAGTAGGAGGCGTTATGGATATCTATGAGGAGAGTGAGAGGTTGATGTTAAAAATGATGAGTGAGATCATGGCAAAAGCAGTAAAAGAGGAGGAAAGTTTATTTTAACAATATTTTTAGAGTAATTCCTACCGCTCGCCACGTTTAATCATTAGTAACGCAACAATCAATACTACCACCACTACAATCACCGCCGTTGCAATAATCCAGATGGGTAATGCACTGGGTGTCAGCTCTATACTGGTTGTCATCGCCACGTATAACAAAGCCCAACGTGGCCCCGCTCCGCCTGCTCCGAATATGTAGTTGCCGCTACTCGGCGGTGTGAAGTAATTGCCTAAGTTCAGCGTGAAACTTGCTGATTGTCCGGTGTTTAGGTCTGTGGCAACGCCACTGAGGGTGTTCGTGCTTGGGTCATAAGTCACGGTTACATTAATTCGATCAGCTGGACGAGGCTGGAATGCTCCCGTGCCAATACCATTCCAACCAGCATATGGCAAGCCAATGCCGGAATAGCCCCTAAGGTTTGGTGATGGGCTTGGGCTAATGCTTGGGTTATCACCGCTTGGATTACTCACGATCCAAACATTCCACTGCCCAGTAGCACCACTTTGCGTATATCCCGCGAACTGCCAGATTGGGTCCCACTGAACCACGATGTACGGCGTCGAGCTCTGGGGATAGATAACATCACCCTCAACACGCGATGGGTAACTTGGGGGACGTGTAAGCCATCCCGCCCCAGCCGTTGATTTGTATGGTATTGAGTAGTTGTAGTTTGAGCCTATGCCCCACATCGTTGGTTTTAGGAATAGGTATATCACGAAACCATCGGCGGGATTTGTAACCTTTGCGGAGAAAGTGCCGATCATAGTTATTGTCACTGGACCTCCACTGTAGGTCTCGCTCCAGAACATGGCGCCCGCGGTCCAGCCAGATGGGCCTGCTAACTCAAGCGCTGGTGAGCTGCTACTTATGCCTGCATTGCTCCAGTAACTGCTTGCGTTGTTTGGCCCATAGTACACAGGCCATCGATTTGTTGATGCACCGTTATAGTCGCCTTGGTACACATGGGGCACTCCGAAGTATTGTTGGCCGTTGAGTAGGTTCATGATTACCTGTGTATAGGGTTGTTGAGCCTTGGTTACCGCACTCACGATTACTGGCACCGCTACTAGTAGTATTATCGAGAGCACAATAATTAGTCCAGGTTTGGTAGACACAACCCAGATTTTTGATGACTTTTTTAAGTTTTATCATATGCATGGGAGACACTGAATGCAGTTATTGAGAGACTTGGCGTTAGGCCCGTAAACGTCGTTGATGTTGATTATATGGACTCGTTGAAATCCTCCCAACTTGAGTCTTAGGTTCGTGACTCAGTTTCCTTCAGTAATTCGACAAGGCTCAGAACCATCTTTGCATTATTTAATGCGTATTCAGCGTCCAAACTGGTGTAGGGTTCTTCAGGTAGTATGCCGCTCTCCTCATCGCCGTACATTGCCAATTCCCTCTCCTTCCTGAGACTCCTCGATTGAACACCAATTCATCCATCTGTTCCTGAAACCACGCCGGAAATCTGCCCGCTCCCTCCTCAACACAGGTCCCACGTTGTGCCACTTCGGCGGCTCAACGCCCACTATCCTCAATGCGGCCTTGAGGGCTGGCTCAACCGCCTTCTGGCATTGCTTAACGACGTAGGGGTAATTGCCATTGGTTAGTGCCTCCTCGGCATGCCTAACCCTCTCCGCGGCTTGCCTCAGATGCGACCTAGCCATGTGGAGGTTATTATTCAATTTCGATCACCACGCCGAATTCCTCAAGACCAACAAATGTAGACACAACGCACTTAACGTTCAGTGATCGGATTTGGATCTTAACACGGCAAGGTTTATAACTCACTAACGACATATTTAAATGGTGAGTTTGGCTGATGAGATTAGGCGGGTTTTGTTGGAGCGGCCGGGGATCCTAGTGGAGGTTTCACGGCTAAGCCGGAGATCGTCTACGAGGCGCTGGCTAAGTTGATGCCTTGGCAAAACCTAGCCACCGAGGACGACTTGAGGAGGCTGGAGGAGAAGATAGCGACTAAGGAGGATTTGAAGGCTGTCGAGATATCTCTCGAAGAGAAAATAAGGAGGGTTGAGAGGTCCCTCAGGGAAGATTTGAGAAGGATTGAGCTTGCGCTGAATGCCTTGGGCGCCAGGTGGGGGGTTTTAACGAGGATGCGTTTAGGAGCGGCGTTAGGGAGCTTCTTAGGGATGCAGGT
>OFEJ01000628.1_pt1 | contig 10883 bp, 16 predicted proteins | sample 1521051 | NCBI WGS metagenome assembly OFEJ01 (sample SAMN06268701, study PRJEB24108) | sediment metagenome | isolation source: Joseph's Coat, Yellowstone National Park, Wyoming, USA | place: USA:Joseph's Coat, Yellowstone National Park, Wyoming, USA | reverse complement strand
CGGGTCGCGCACCGGAAACCCTCTTAACGGGGCCGCCGCCGAGGCTTCGGTGCGGCCCGCGGCCGGCTTCGCGTTCGGGCCCGTCCCCTCGAGGAGGCTGGGGAGGAGCCTCGGCGTGAACAACGTGCCGTACAAGACCTGCTCGTACAGCTGCGTCTACTGCCAGCTCGGCAGGACCACGAACCTCACCGTCGAGAGGAGGTGCTTCTACGACTGGAGGAGCGTGGTCGAGAGCGTGGCGGAGGCGCTGCGCGAGCTGCGGGGCGGGGTCGACTACGTCACGTTCGTGCCCGACGGCGAGCCGACGCTCGACGCGTGCATCGGGAGGGAGATCGCGGAGATCAGGGAGCGGTTGGGGGCGAGGGTCGCCGTCCTCACCAACGCCTCCCTCCTCCAGCTGGAAGAGGTGGGGGGCGACCTCGCTCGAGCGGACTACGTCTCCGTGAAGGTCGACGCGGCCAGCGAGGAGGTGTGGAGGAGGGTCAACAGGCCCCACCCCTCGCTCAAGCTCGAGAAGGTGCTCGAGGGGGCGCTCGAGTTCGCGAAAGGCTTCAAGGGGGCGTTGGCGTCGGAGACCATGCTCGTCCGCGGCCTCAACACCGAGCCGCGCGAGCTCGAGCGCATCGCCGAGCTCCTGAAGGAGCTGAGGCCCGCCAAGTCCTACATCGCGGTGCCGGTGCGGCCGCCCGCCGAGCCCTACGCGAAGCCTCCCTCCGGGAGGGAGCTCGTGGAAGCCTACGCGATCTTTGAGGAAGCCCTCGGCCCCGGGAGGGTTGAGCTGCTGAGCGCGCCGGAGCCGCCGCAGTTCGAGGCGCGCGGGGATCCCGCCGAGTGGCTCCTCGCGGTTGCTTCAGTCCATCCGCTCAGGTACGAGCACGCGGTCAAAGCCCTAGCGAAGCTCGCGGAAAAGCCGGAGGAGGTGATAGAGGGGCTCGTACGGAATGGGCTTCTCCTCAAAGTCCCCTACATGGGGGAAGTCTTCCTCGTCAGGAACTTCGGGAGAACGCAGCGGCGCGGCGCAAAGCATTAAACCGCCCTCCCGACAGCCGCGCCGGATCGGCGTGAGGGTAGCGGTTCCCGTCGTCAAGGCTAAAGGCGACTACTTCCTCGTCCCCCACTTCGGTAGGGCTCCGAGCTTCGCTATAGTCGAAGTGGAGGGCGGCAGCTACAGGGTGGTGGAGGTGTTCGACAACCCGTACGTAACCCGCGAGCACGGAAGGGTGAGGCTGATCGACGACCTGGTTGAAAAGGGCGTGGACGCGGTCTTGACGCTCGGGATCGGCCACGGCGCCTTCTACAGGCTGAAAGCGGCGGGCGTGAAGATCTACTACGCTTCCCCTCCGCCCGGGAAAGGGACGCTCACCCTAGCGGAAGCCGTCGAAATGCTCACTTCCGGGAAAGCCGAGGAGGCCGCCGAACCCAGGGAAGCCGACTAAGCGCGACGCGCCCCCGCGCGCTGCGCCTCCAAAGCTCGCGGGCTCAAACCCTCGGCTTCACAACGTCGCCCGTCGCCTCCAGAACCCGCACACCCTCCTTCTCCGCCCTCTCGATCAAGTCGGGCATAGGCTGGCTCGCGTAAATGACTTTCAGCAACCTAGGCCTCAGCTTGTCGGGCGAGATCCTCTTCAGCCGCTAGACCTTCTCGTTCAGCTCGTCCAACGCTCTGGAGGACGCCCTCACCCTAGCCTCCCCCACAACGCACAAGTCGCCGGTAGCGCCGTAAATATCCACCTCGACTTCCGGCAGGATCAGCGGAGCCACTTTGAGCTCGTAACCCATCTCCCTCAGCCTACGCTAAACCGCGATTCTCGCTTCCTCCTCCACGTCTAGCGTTAGCTTCTCCAGCGTCCTCTCAACCCTCGCAACCCTCACGTTGAGGGCTCCCACCTCCTCCCACAGCCTGTCCTGCCCTTCTCTCAGGGCCTTAACCTCCAGCCACAGCTTCTCCTGGCCTTCGCGCAGCGCTTTGACTTCCTCCCACAGCTTGCCCTGATTCTCCCACAGCTTCTCCTGACCCTCTCTAAGCAGCTTCACCTCCTCCCACAACTTGTTCGCGTTTTCCCAGAGCCTATTCTGGCTCTCCCACAGCTTCTTAATGCTCTCTTCGATGGAATCAAGCCTCCTCAGAACCTCCGACAGCCCCAGGTACCCCGCTACCGCGTAGCGGAACTCCAAATCTCTCTCCAGCAACTCCAAGATCTGCTTCTTTAAGCGCCCCGCGAAGGCCGACCACCGCGCAGATCCTCTCAAAGCGGCTATTTCAAGATTAGCTCGTGCCGCTCCCGCCTCCGGTGAAGGGTTGCAGCTTTCCCGTTGACTGCCGCCGCTCTGCTCGGGAAGGCGCGATGCCGAGCGCTTTGACAAGCCCCGGCACCCTGCCCCTCCCCCCTTTCCAGGACGCTCATCACCGCGCTCGCGCCGGCCCGCACCAGGTTCCGCACCCTGACCTTTTCCGGAAAGGTTTCGAGGCGCATGCAGGGCTAGCGTGCGTTTTCGAGAAGCCGCGTCAATCCACTACTTCCTTCAGCAGGCTCTCAACGTCTCTTATGTACTCCTCCACCTTGCCCAGCTCCACCTCGATCTCCTCGAGATCCACGACCCCCTCGTAGAACGCTTCCCCGTGCAGGACCTTGTACCTCGCCATGTACCTGTCCCTCAACCCCAGCCTCTTCGCACCCTCGAACCTCCTCTCGAGGTCCCTCAGGGCAACCCTCCTCTCGTAGTGGCTCATCGGCCTGACCCCCGTGAGAGCGTAGATGAGGGCGTCCGTCGCCTGGACAACCGCGTTCCACGCTTTCTCGGCCGCGTCCCTCACCTTGACCGGATCCCCCTTCGACTCGGAGAACTCCCTCTTAGCGGCTTCGAGGAAGCTCCAAGCGTCGCTGAGCTTCGCCCTCACGAAACCCTCAGCCACGGCCCGAGCGAGAGGAGAGGAGCCTTAAACCTGCTGCGGGGAAAGCACGAGCCGCAGTCCCCGTAAGCTTCGGGCGCCGAACGCGCGCACCCTCTCGCAGCGCCCCGTGGCGCTTTACCCGGCCCGCGGATCGAGGCGCTGCGCTCGCAGCGCGAGGAGCTCGGGGCTCCGCCCGCCCTTCTCGTCACTCCCTTAGCGCCAGGATGACCGCGATCGAGGTTAAAAGGGTGAAGACCGCGCCCTCCGCGAGCGTCACCCAGAACATGAGCGCCGTCAACCACGTGGGCCCGATCCGCGTGAGCGAGAAGACCCACGGGGTCACGAGCCGGTCCATGACGAGGTACTGGATCAACGCGCCGGCGAAGGGGATGAGCGCGAGGAACAGGCAGAGCCCGTAGAGGATGCTCAAGATGAAGACCGCGAGCGCGCCGTCCAAACCCCCGTAAACGAAGTACCCGAGAGCCGCCCAGAACAGGTGGAACTTCAGGTCTGAGACCGTGCGCACGCTCTTCGCGTACTCCTTCGCCTCGCCCCAACCCACCGCGCCACCCGCTTCCCCCTCCCTCTAACCTTTAGATTCCTTTCCCAGCGAGCGCGCGACCCCAAACGCCAAACGGCACTCTCCGCGCCTAGTTCCAGGCGTCTCGGTCTCCGAGAGGGGCGCTCCGAAGCTCCGCGCGCTGCCCCCAGCGCCGCGCAAGTGGGGGCGAGGTGCCGGCGCAGGCGACTTACGGAGGCGCCGGGCTCCCTCCTCCCTTTTCGGCGTACTTCTTCGCCGTCAAAGCCCTCGTTATCGTCGCTTAGGTGTGGAGCTTCCAGGCCCCAGGGTACTCGCCGTACTCCTTCGCGACCTTCCTGGCGAGCTCGAGGAACTCGTCCGCCTCCTCGAGCCTGAGCTCATCCCTCTCGCTCTTGTCGAGGTACTCTTTCAGCTTCTCCCACTCCTCCCTGGAAAGGGGGTTTGCGAGGGCGAGCCTCACGACCCTACGGGCCTCGCGCGCCAGGAGCTCGCGGGCGCCGCCCTTGATCACGCCCTCGCTCGCCAGGTACTCCACGAAGAACTCCTGGTAGAACGTGAACGCGTCGGCGAGCCTCTCGATCCTCCTGGAGAGCCTTTCCTCGAGTTCATCGAATCTTTTATCGATTAATTTAAGCTTTTCAGCTATTTCTTCGAACTTATTTTCAACCTCAGCGAACTTTCTGCCGAGCCAATAAGCGACGCCTATGATCGTAGCGAAACCTCCCACGCCTCCTGCGGCGGCGAGTAAGCTCAGCACGTCAACCAAGCAGCGCTCACCTCTGAGTAAGTGCAAGGGCGCATATAAACGTTTGCTGGTCGGCATCCAGCTGGGCGCGGCGGACTCGAAGCAGCGTTCTTCGCGAGAGGCTTTCTTGAACGAAAAAGCTCGCGAGCGGCGCGTCTAGCTCAGCTGGTTTTCAAGCTGCGGCTGCTCCGCCGGCTTCTGCAAGACCCGGCAGCAGACTTCATTGTTGCCGCAAGCGCAGGATCGAGCTCGCCGACCCTCCGATCGCGCCGATCAAAGCTCACTCGAGAACTCTCTGCTTCACGTAGTTCAACAGCCACTCCACGTATCCAACATCTTCTTTCACATCCTCGACCGTGTACTTCGCCTCGTGGAAACCCCAGACGCGGACGTCGAACGCTCTACTCCACGCGTCGGTGATCCTCGGCTCGTTCAGCTCCCGCGCGAGCCTCCTCGCCGCTTTGCCCAGCAGCTGAGCCCACCACCTACCCTCCCTCGCGGCCTCCCGGTGCTCCGGCGTATCGTAGCGCTGCGCCAACGCTTTGATGCACTCCTCAACGGCCTCGTACAGCTTCTCCGAAGCCTGGACGGCGTCGCCCTTCGCCAGGTACTCCTTAGCCTCCGCAAGGTACTTCCCGGCGAGCTCGACGCGGGCTTCAAGAGCCACTTTGGGGTCTATTTCCTCGCCCAACGCGGAAATTACGAGATCCACCAGGTCGATGCCTTTCCTCTCGAGCTCCCTAGCGAGCTTTTCGGGGATGAGCGCGCCGATGATCCCACCTCGCCAGCTTAGTTCAAACCACCGCCATCAGCCATAAAAAGATAGAGCCTTCGCGCACCAACGAATGCTGCGCCACGCCGACCAGCGAGCGCTTCGAAGTCTCCCATTCCGCCGAAAGCTCTCCTCGTCCAGTTAAACGTCCCTCAAAGCGTTCTACACCTCGATGCCTACCGGATGCGGATGGCTGCCACACGACGAATACGGTAAAAACCGGTAACCCGCGCGCAGCTTAGCGCGCCCGCTTACCAAAGTACTTTTCCACAAGCTTATCAACGCTCTCCTTGATGCGCAGGTACTCCTTCAAAACCTTCACGTCCTCGTCCTCCAACTCTACACTTCCCAGAGCAACGCACTCAACTACCCTGTTACCGGGCAGCTCTAAGCCTCGGTACCTGTCCTCCTCGGTCCAAAATACGTAGCCGGCCTCGTTAAACGCGATTTTAAGCTCAGGGATGAATATCTCCTCGACGTACCTGTACGAGCCGTGCGTCCAATTCAAGAAAGAGTCCACGACCGGAAGCCTATACTTGATACCGCGAACCATGCCTGTATCACCGACAGAGGGTTCCCGAGCACTTAAACTTGCGCGCAACGAAAGCAGTGCTGCTTCTAGCCGCTTAGCGCGCAGAGGCTCAGAGTAGTACTAAAATGCAAAAAGTTTAAACGGTAGTACTAGAAGGTACTTCCGCGGATGAGGGTCGAGACCTACGTGAAGGTTACGCGTAAAGGTCAGGTTACGATCCCCCTGGCCATTCGCAAAGCCTTGGGAATAAAGGAGGGCGACATCCTGGCAGTGAGGGAAGAAGGCGGTAAAGTGATCCTCGAGAAGATCGGCCTCCCGGAACCCGGCGAACCGGTGGGCCGGGAAGCCTACGAGAAGCTCGCGAGGGAGCTGGAGAGGGTGCGGGAAGCTTGGCGCTGATACTGGATACCCGCTTCCTCCTCGTTCACGCTTTCCCGCCTTCCAGAGAGGATAGAGAAATGCTTCTGGAGTTTCAGAGAAAGCTCGCGAGAGAAACGCTCCTGATACCGTCCATCGTTGTGGCGGAGTTCATCAAGGTCGCCGGTCCCAAGCTCGGCCTCGCGGCCGCTAAGGCGGCGGCGAGGAACTGGGTGAAAGCTGGTGCCCGAGTGACCGAGATCGCGTGGGAGGACGCGGAGAAGGCTGGCGAATACCTGCTGAAGATGCCGGAAGTGCCGATCGCGGACGCGCTGATCGCGGCGCAAGCGGCAAGGTTCTCCGCAACCGTTGTGAGCGACGACCACCACTTCCGCGCTCTAGGCGTAAGAGTTACCTGGTACAAGCGCTAGGCGCACACCAGCACAACCGCTTCCCGGCGTCGCGCGCTCGACGAGCAGAAAGGCGTGGGTTGCCCAAGCACCTCATCGCATCTCAGGTCGCCTAGCCGGCTAAATTACCTCAAACTCGATGGGGACCTTTCGCGGCCTAGGCCCCTCGGGCGTGAAGATTATCCCCAAGCATCTATCTCGAGCCTACCTATTATGAGGTCGACGTCCCCTCTCAGGTTCTCAGCTACCTCGAACCTAGCGCCGCCCGGCACCTCGACTCCCTCAAAGACGACATCGACGTTGCAGTAACCGACGACCTTCAACCTTCCGCCCCTGTCAGCCGCCCTCAGCTCGTAGGGCTTCTCGAAGGGGGTGAACGCCCCCAAGTAGTCCGCCAGCCTCTTGGAGATCACGCTTCTAGAGTCGCCAGCGTCCACCAAGGCCTTCAGCTTGATCCTCCTGTCCTTGAACTTGAGTTCGACTTCGGCAAAAGCCTGCTCGGCCTTCACTCTCCTCGATTTTTACATCAAAGAGGGACACCTCCTATAAAGGTTTAGAGACCTGCGAACCTCAAAGCCGGCGACCTCTCGCTCCTCCACGTTTACAGACCGTTGCAACGGAGGTCTCCTTTCGTCTAATTTCAGCTCCCCTTTTAAAACTTTTATTAAAGCCTCAATATCCACGGTTAAGCATGCTTGCGGCTTAATACCAGATTGCGAAAAGACGGACAGCATGCACAGAATTAAATCTAATTATTTTAAAAGCTGTCTCAGCTTCTCAATGAACCTTTTTACGTCCCTAATGTTCCCCTCAACCATTTCCCCCGGAAGCCAGTTCTCATAGAAGTTCTGGTGAAGCATCCCAGCAGACTGCCAAAGCATCCTCACCTCCTCGTCCCCCAACTCCTTGGCGATCCTCGCAACCTCTCGGTGCAATTCACCGTGGCTCCCAAGCTCCCTACCCTCCCTCGCCGCCACAGCCTTAACAATCTGGGCCGCTGCGCCCCAAGCCTTCTCACACGCCTGCACGTAATCCTTCTTCGCCAAGAGCTCCTCAGCCTCACGAATGTACTTCTCGCAGAGCTTCAGGTGGAGCTCCGCCCTGGCCTCCGGGTCAGCGATACCGAGCCGCTCAAGCACGGCATCGCTGACGAACTCCTCCACAGCCCTCCCTTCAGCCGCGGATCTCCTCTCCAGCACCTCCAACACCTTCCTCGGCAACGCGTTGGTGATCACGTCCACCTGCCCACCGCACATCGCTAGCAACAGCAAGCCCCTAAGTTATTAAGCATTCTCAGCCCAGTAAGCTTAGACCGCGCGCTTCTCGACCTTTCTAGCAGCATCACTTCTTTTCCACGATCCTCCGAGCTTCTGAAACCATTCTCTCGATGTCCGGCAACCTCGTCCTAACATCTTCAGGATCGAACTTCGCCTCGTGAAAGCCCCAGACGTGCAGCACCCACGCGGCATCCCACGAAGACCTAAACCACTCCCCCACCTTCTCGGAAATCCTCAAAACAGCCTTCCCGAGCTTCCCAACACTCCACCTACCACTCCTTTCAACATCCTCAAGGATATCCTTCAGGTCGAAGTACGTTGCAAGCGCCTTGACAGCCTCCTCTGCAGCCTTATAGAGCTTCTCGCTAGCTTGAACGGGATCTCCGTCGATGAGATTCCTTCCCTCCTCCAAGTATCTCACAGCTAGCTCGAGGTGAGACTCTGCAGCAGCCTGAGGATCCAATTTCAGCAAACCGACTAGAAAATCCACAACAAGGGGCTCCACATCCACACCTCTCCTCTTGAGCTCCTCAGCAACTCTCCTAGGAAGCACCACGCTCATAATCCTGTACCACTAAGCGCGCGTTCCTATATTTAAAACCGCCGACAACACTAGCTTCTTCAGCTCTCAATAACTGCCGTGATGACAGATCTTTAGTAGAAAGTAAACCGAAGGCGTGCGCGCTAATTCCGAGCTATCACATTTTACTTTTCCTTGCGTGAGCGCGCGCTCTTCCCAAAGCCCTCTCTCATGTAGCTCGCCGAAAGCTTCACAGCCTCAGCTACCTCGCGCATCTCCTCAGACCTAGCCCTCGCCTCAGCCCTAGCCACAACCTCCTCAAGACGCTCCCAGTCCTCCCGCGGAAAGAATTTCGTTGAACCAGCTCAGCGGAACCGCCTCCTGTTGAGCTGGTTCAGCGAGCCCCGTTGAGCCGGCTCAACGGGAGGCGGTTCCGGGGAAGCGGGCCCGGGGCGGATCGGAGGGGGAAAGCCGGTCCCAGCGAAGCTAGCCGGCCCCCGCACCACCCTGCGGGGCTTCGAGCGCGGGCCGAACGCTCTCCGCCGAGATGGCTAGCGACTTCAGCGCCGCCTCGGCGAGGGCGGGCAGCTCGCGCAGCCTCAAGACGTCGAAGTGCGGCAGGAGAAGGTCGAAGAGCGCGAGCGGGGGCGAGGAGGGAGGGCCCAGCAGTGGGAAGGCGGCGGAGACCGGGAACGGTACGGGGGCGCCCACCGTCGAGAAGTTCCACAGGCGGGGGAGGGCCCTGCCTCCAGCACCGCCGCGATGCTCGCACCCCCAGCCCCCCTCAAAGGCGCGCCAGCCACGGCGCTCGGAATAGACGATGCAGGCTACCTGCGGTGCCCAGACCCGGGGCAGCCCTACACCCGCGGAGGAACCGTGGTATTCGAGCTCAGAGGAGAGAAAACGGGGAAGAGCAGCGGCACGGGCTAGCCGAGACCCAAGCTGGAAGGCGCCCGCTCCGTACCTCCTCCGCATTCCCTCAGCCCCTCGGCGATGCGCCGAGCGCCCGCCCAGAAAGCTCTCAACGTAGCGCGAAGGTCTCTAGCCCGGCGCGGGTGCGCGACGTGACTCGAAGGTTTTATTGGGGGAGCCTCCGAAACTGGTAGGGCGAAAACATGGCTGTCAAGTCTATTAAAAAATGTAGGAGCACTTCTCCCTCTAGAGAAGCTCGAGAAAGCGCCAAGAAAAACTCAGCGAGCAAGGAGAGCACGCCAGCACCACCAAAAACAGCATCCGGAAAATATCTAGAACTCTTCAGGAAATACCTAGCCGAAGCCGAAGAGCTGTACAGGAAGGGCGACCTCCCGCAGTCCGGAGAAAAGTACTGGGGGGCCACAGCGGCCCTCCTCAACGCCATAGCGGAAGAAAGGGGGTGGCCGCACTACAGCCACAGGGACTACGCGGAGATCGTTGAGAAGCTCTCCGAGCAGCTGAAAGAGCCCCTCGGACCGCTCTTCGCGAACGCGGAGCGCCTGCACGCAAACTACTACAACTTCCTATCCCCACTCAACTTCGAAGCGCACAGAGAGCAAACCCTCAAACTCGTAGAAAAACTAAAAACACTACTAACACAGGAACAGGAAGCCCAACAGTAACCGACCCAGCACGTTCCAGCCCACAATAAGACTCGCGAAACCGTTCAAGCTACGCGCAAACCATCTAGATTAGGCTCTCCAGCTATCCAGCCCCAGAGCAAGCACTAGGCCTCTCTCAGCCTCCCCCGTAACCGTTTCCACTTCAAGACACAGGGTCTCGCGCGCCGTCGCACCCGTCAGCATAACATCAACCTCGCTAGACACGAGAATGCGCGAGCGAGCTCAAGCGCGCACACCCTTAGCCCTGTTCTAGGTTTTTCGCGCGCCCGTTAAGCCGGCTCAACGGAGACCCCTCTGAAGGAAACGGGCCCAAAAGCTAGCGCGCGCTTCCCCACGACTACGGGTTCTCTGCACGCTACGCGCGGTCCCCGTGAGACCTCGAGAAGGTTTGGCCACCACATACTCAAGAGCTTGCGCCCCGAGGTTAATCCGCGTGGACTGATGGAGGCGAGGCCCAAATAGCCCTGTAAACGGCTCCTCAGACCATTCATTGAGCGCTCGCGCCAAAAAGTAATAAGGAGAAGGGCGAAATTGAGAGCTGGAGCGAATGGTTCGAGTCGAGAAGGAGATTCGGATCCATAAAGGTGGGAAGGTGGTAAGGGCGAGAGCGCTGTTCGACACAGGCTCAAGGGGCAGCTACTTCAGCGACAAGCTCGCTGAGAAGATAGGGTACGAGCCCTACGATGTGGCGAGGGAGGTAGGCTTAGCAGTTGAAGGGAAAACCGCCAGGGTGATAGGCAGGACAGCAGTCTTCATAGAGGTTGACGGCTACCTCCTACCCGAGGAGGAGACGATAGGCGTCGTCGAGGGCCTGCGGGTCGACGCGATCATCGGGCTGAACCTCATGGAGAAGTACGGCATCTACGTTGAGGGCGACGAGTTAAAGTTCAAAGAGATCCCACCATCCTCAGCAATAATCTGAGCACGCGCCTTATTGCAAAGACAGCCGGCTAACAAGCGCGCGCCTATCGAAGTCTACATAGAGAGGGTGTATTTCCCTTACACCTTGGCGCTACGCAACCACCGCGCTATCGCATCGCTCAACCCCGCTCTCTTCTCTTCCGTTAAGCGCGCGCCGCGAGCCAGCGGGTCCCTCCGCCTCTCCTCCTCTGTCAAACCGCCCAAGTGGTTCGGGGCCCGGCACGGCTTCGAGGAGCACCACGCGAACCGAGCGGTGCCGCACCCACGGCCTGTACTCCCTGCGCAGCGGCGGCACGTCCACGACCGCCACGTCCCGCAGC
>OFEJ01000621.1_pt1 | contig 10928 bp, 10 predicted proteins | sample 1521051 | NCBI WGS metagenome assembly OFEJ01 (sample SAMN06268701, study PRJEB24108) | sediment metagenome | isolation source: Joseph's Coat, Yellowstone National Park, Wyoming, USA | place: USA:Joseph's Coat, Yellowstone National Park, Wyoming, USA | reverse complement strand
AATAAATATAAAGATGTAATGTTAATGGGATTAAATGATTATAAAGATAGGGAAGCAATATTTTCATTAGTATTTAAAATAGATCCACATATAATTGGAAAAATGCTAGACTCTTATAATATTACTGTTAGAACTGGATATCATTGTTGTTATATATTATTTAGGCATTTGGATTTGTATAAATATAAAGGATCTGTTAGAGCTTCATTGTATATTTATAATACAAAAGAAGAAATTGATTTTTTCTTTGAAAAATTAGAAGAAATTGTTAAAAAATTTTAAAATTTTTGAATATATAAGGGTTATACTTTTCTGTAAAATTTTAATGGTTTAACCTAGCCTAACCTAGCCTAATTTATATCATAAAATATATCAAATTTTAGACAAGGGGTGTATATATACAAGAAAATGTCGGATAATCTTGGTTATGCGACATACATATACTTATCTTTGCTAATTTTTGTTACTGATAAAAATATATAATTTTTAATAGTAGAGTTTGTATTACGTATTCCATATATCTTTAATTTAGGTTACTTATTAAATCAAAAAGATCTTCATAAGATTATATATACAGGATGCTTATATTCAATCTTGTAATAGCTACTTAAAATTATCTCCATAACGCTTAATTACATCTATAGCCCTTTCTTTATCCAAATGTATAATGTCATCTATTATCTCATATATATTTTCCTTTAATGATGATTTATATTTAGCTATAATAATATTTCCATAACAAAGTCCTAGATCATAAGGAATTCTTTTTTTACTATATTTATTTTTTTCTAGTATATCTATTTTTTCAATATAGTTTCTACATATAGGTATATTAACATATGCAGCTATATATCCTTTTTTATGCTTGTAAAAACCATTTACTAAATAATACATTACAACTTCAAAAGCAGAAGCTCTCAATTCATGATTATCATGATTATTTAAAATAGTAAGAAGATAGTCTCTATCTTTAATAGTAGAATCTTTGTACAACTTATGTAAGATACTAAGATCAATAGAATGCCAAATCTCATGAAACATTATTGAACGAATAATGGCTTCTGCTAGAGCTTTTCTTATATTTCTATTATTTATATAAAATGGATTATAAAATGGATATAAAAATACTGAGTTATATGACCTATCTAAATAGTCTATACTTTTTATTTCTCTATAATCTAAAAATTTTAATAGCTTATCTATCGTTCTTTCATTTTTTTCTTTATAACCTAAAGATTCTAATTGCTTATCTATTGCTTCAATGAGTTTTTTTAAAAAAATAATTTCATTTTTAGATAATTTTGAAAACTTCCCAATAATAAAGGGGTACTCATACTTCCAATCTTTTAAACGTATATCAACAGTAAGTTTTTTTATTTTATTATAACCTTTTATTTTATTATAACCTAAAAAATCTAATTGCCCATCTATCCATATTTTAATGGGTTCTTTTGAAAGAATAATTTTATCTTTAGAATCTAAATACTCCCCAGGAAATCTATAATATTCCGATATTTCTAATTTCGGTTCTATATCATCTATTTTATACTTCCTTTTTATATATTCTGTTATACCAAGTTCGTTTAGAATTTTAAAAGCTTTTTCATACTCACTTTTTATAATTTTATCTAAATTTAAAGAATTCAGTTTCATATATTTTATTTTTATTTTATATTTACTTTCTATTAAATATCCTATTATTTTGTCTAGAATTTTAAAAGCTTTTTCATACTCACTTTTTATAATTTTATCTAAATCATCATTTAAAGAAAACATATTTTTTACTTTATAGGCTACATGATTTATATATTCTTTTAGATCACTCATTACTATATAATAGTAACGTAAAATTTATAAACTTTTATCATTCATGATTAACAAGACAAAATAAATAAATGATTAAAAAATTAATAAAAATATAATATGTGTTATTGTATCAAAGTTCCAATCTAGCCTAAATATTATTTATATAACAACATTAGAATTTTAGTTAATGTATTAATCATTTTGGTTGCATCTATTTCATCCTCTTTAGAGAAATATTTGAGCTTTTCTATTGTATTTTTTATATTTAATTTTGGTGATTGTTTATCTTTATTTAATAGATTTTCATGAATATATATAAGATCATTTGCAAAACAAGATCCTAAAGCATAAGGATATGGATATTTTTCCTGTATAAAATTTTCACATATTTTCATATTTTGTTCCATAATTTCATACACTTCAGGATATTTATATAACTCATTTTTATAGAAATATACTAAAAATTCAACAAAAGAAGCTTTCCATTCACCCTTACTACCTATTAAATGAAGTACAGCATGTCCAATTTCATGGATTACAATTGTATCAGTAACAGCTTTTGCTATAACCTTTTCTATATCATCATTATTTTTATATACTGGCCATAGTATTCCATTATGAGTTATAGCAAATAAATTACCAATAAAAATTTTATTTGGATCGTTAACTTTTTCATTTATATTTTTTTCTAACTCACTTTTTATAATATGAACTTCATTTGCTTGTCGATCATACTCTCCAACACCAAATCCTCTAAATACTTCTGTTGATTCAAATATTCTCAATTTTAGTCCTTCAATTTTTATACCAATTTTATTTAAATACTCTATAGTTTCCTCAAAGCTATTTTTTATAAAAATATCCAAATCATTTTTATTTTCTTGCATTATTAAATGATAGTAATAAATTTTCATAAATTTTCACTATTTTATGTCTAAATTTCATGGATGTAATAAAATTATAATTTTAATTAATGTAATAAAATTTTAGTTGTATTCAATATTTCCTTATATCAACTGAGCATTTACTCCTTCATTTTTTGCAATTTCATATTGTTTTATATCAGATGTTACTAACTCAAGGTTCTTTGATTTAGCTAATGCAATGAATAAGGAATCATAAATAGTTATTTTATTCCTATTAGCGATTTTAAATGCTTCAATTAGATATTCATCTTGGTTTACAATTATCATAGCTTCTCGTTTTAATAAGTCGGAAAGTATTTTAATTGCAATGTCTTCTTTCATTTCCCCCATAAGAATCTTTTTCCATAAAGCATTAGCAACTTCTTTGATTGATAAATCCAGGGTTATAACTCCTTCAGATATTATTTGAGCTACTTTTTCCCAACCTTTTTCTTTAGAGAAAAATTTTACTAAGGAAGATGAATCAATGACCTTCACGGTCTTCTCTTATTGATTTTATAGAGAAACCTTCTTCACTAGGTTTAACATTTTTTAATTCTTCAATCCATTTATTTACATACTCTTTAGCCTTGACCTTTATATAAAGTTCTTCTAAAAACCTTTTTATTTCTTGACTAATATCTATTCCATGTTTTTCTAATTCTTCTTTTATTTCTTTATTTATCCTAACGCTAATGACTGTAGACATAATTGTTTATTAGTTGTATACATTTATAAAGATTTCTATAAAAGATTATGTAAACTGTTGAAAAAGTTTTAGTCTTTTTTTATTTTAACTGGTATCATTTGCAAAAACATAATTCTGTTATTTGATAAAAAAGCAAAAGTTAGGTAGATTTATAAAGTTTAGAATATATTTACACTAAATGAGAATAACTGTTAAAATTGTTATTTTAGTAATATTATTAAGTGGAGTCTTCGCATTATTCTATGAATCTTTTTATTCATCAACCAAGATTGCTAAGAATACAGGATGGACACCTGAAGGATTAAGTCAGATAGTAAATTCTAGCAATAGTTTTGGGCTTAAATTATTTAAATTAATACAACAAAGTAATCCAAATAATAATATTATGATTTCTCCTTATGGTGTTTTTTCGACTCTTTTATTATTATATAATGGAGCTGGTGGGAAAACATATGAAGAATTAAAAAATGTATTAAACTTAAATGAGCCAAATTATATTAATCCAAACTTTGGAGAATTATACAATATTTTAATGAATACTGGTGGTAACTATGAATTAAAAATTGCAAATGGTTTATTCTTAAATAAAGATTATGAATTCAAACCCACATTTATAAATACTGCAAAAGATTATTTCTTAGCAGAAACTGAAAATATAGATGTAACTAATAGAGTAAAATCTGCAGAAACTATAAATAACTTTATATCTCAAAATACAAATGGTTTAATAAATAATGTAATATCACCATCTGATATCAATGAAAGTACAGTATTAGTTATGGCAAATGCCATATATTTCTATGGAAAATGGGCAACGAAATTTAATAAGGAGGATACTAAGCCTAGAGATTTTTATATTTCACCAAAAGATGTTATAAAAGTACAAACAATGGTTGCATATGATGTTCCATTGAAATATGGAATTTTTGGGGATATAGAAGTTGTAGAAATACCTTATAAAGGAAATAATACTGCTATGGTTGTAATTACTCCATATAATCTTTATTATGATCTATATCATCTTATAGGTAATCCATGTATCCGATTAAAAGAAGAAAATCTATATAACTTATCAAATATAATATCGAATCTTACATTAGATAATTCGGAAGAAAATCTATGTGACTTATCAAATATAATATCGAATCTCACATTAGATAATTTATATTATTATCTAAATAATTTATATGAAACTGTAGCAGATAAATTATATATGCCAAAGTTTAGTTTTGAAGGAAAATATGATTTAATACCATATCTTAAATCTTTGGGTATAAATACAATATTTAATCCAGGATCTTCAAATCTTTCAAATATAGTATATTCTAAAAGCCCTGATGAGAATTTATATGTTTCATTATTTAAGCAGTTTACATATATTGAAAATAATGAAGAAGGAACTAAAGCTGCTGCAGCAACTGTTATAGGAGCTGTAACTGTAGCTTTAAGAGAACTGGTAATAAAAATAGATAGACCCTTTATATTTATGATAATAGATCTAAGGACAAAAGAAATATTATTTATTGGCCAAGTTGTAAATCCTTCATCTTAGAAATTATTTATTAATAATTATTCATGATATAATAACATTAAGACCTTAATTAATGTATTAATCATTCTGTTTATATCAATATAATAGTCTTTAGTTATAAGCAATGTATTAAGTATTTTAGTTATATCTATACCATCTTCATTAGAGATGTATTTAATTTTTTCTATTGTATTTTTTATATTTAATTTTAGTGATTTTTATCTTTATTCAATACTGAGGGATTAAACCTTATTAAACATTTAATTAAATAATTATAATGACAAAGTACATATTTATTACAGGAGGCGTGTTATCTGGGTTGGGTAAAGGTATAACAACAGCTTCTATTGGCAAAATACTTCAAGCTCGTGGTTATCGTGTAACAGCAGTTAAGATAGATCCATACTTAAATGTGGATGCTGGTACAATGAACCCATTACAGCATGGTGAAGTGTTTGTAACATTTGATGGTGGTGAAACAGACCTTGATTTGGGTCATTATGAGAGATTTCTTGATGTTGAGATTCCTAAGTATCATAATATAACTAGCGGTCAGGTTTATTATAAGGTAATTAGAAGAGAGCGTAAAGGTAAGTACTTAAGTCAGACAGTTCAATTAATACCTCATGTTACTGAAGAAATAAAGAGAAGAATAATGCTTGTGACAAAACGAGAAAAACCTGATATTATTTTGATTGAGATTGGAGGTACAGTTGGTGATTATGAGGGATTACCATTTCTTGAAGCTGCAAGACAAATGAAGCTTGAGATACCTAGTGATGTATTGTTTGTTCATGTTGCTCTAGTTCCTTTGCTATCAACTACAGGTGAACTTAAAACGAAGCCATTACAGCATAGTGTTGCTGAGCTTAGGAGGGTTGGTATTCAACCTGATATAATAATTGCAAGGGCACCAAGGTTACTTGATGAGTCAACGAGAAAGAAAATATCTCTATTTACAAATGTACCAATTAATGCTGTATTTACATCACCTGATGTAAATATAATATATAAAGTGCCACTTATCTTAGAAGAACAGGGACTTGGAAAATATATAGTAACAAAGTTAGGGTTAGAACTTAGGGAGCCTAATCTAGATGATTGGGTAAATTTTGTAAGGTCTCTTGAGGATAGTAAAGATGAAGTTAATATATACATGTGTGGTAAGTATGTGAAACTTCATGACTCTTATATAAGTATTGTTGAGGCTATAAAACATGCTGCGGCTAAGTTAAAGATTAAGCCAAATATTATCTGGTATGATACTGAAGAGATAGAAAAGGAACCTACAAAGATTGTTGAACTCGATAATGCTGATGCTGTGATTATGTTGCCAGGTTTTGGAGCTAAGGGTGTTAAGGGTATGATAGAAGCTATTAGGTATGTTCGTGAGAATAATATACCATTTCTTGGAATATGTTATGGAATGCAGCTAGCTATAGTGGAATTTGCAAGAAATGTTGCCAATCTTAAGGGTGCTCATACGACTGAGGTTGACCCAAATACTCCATATCCAGTAATTGACATAACACCAGAAGAAAAAAATATTAAGGAGCTTGGTGGTACAATGATACTTGGTAATAGAAGGATTAATATTGTTAAGGGTACAATAGCTCATGCAATTTATGGAACAACTGAGATAATAGAGAGGCATAGGCATAGGTATGAAGTAAATCCTGAGTTTTTTAAGATACTCACTGAAAAAGGTCTTGTTTTCTCAGCTTGGAGAATTGATGTGCCAAGGGTAGAGATAATAGAGTTGCCAAACCATTATTTCTTTGTAGCTACGCAATTCCATCCAGAGTTTAAAAGCAGACCCTTACATCCACATCCAATATTTGTTGCACTGTTAAATGCAGCATATAGTAAGAAGCATGGATTACCTTCACCCTGGTCTCATGCGATTGATAGACAATAATTTTTCATAGTTTAACAGGTATATATTAAGTTATTTTTATAAGAAGAGTTAAAATTCGTTTCTATTAACTATTATTATTTCTTACTCAATATATTTTAATCCTAATTTTTCCTTTGATACAATTTTAAAGTCCTAATTTAAAACCTATTTAATATTTTTTAAAAAAGCTTTCAATCCAGCAATATTTTTACTATGATATGGATCTACATTATTTCTTTCCGCTAATTTTAATGTAAAAGTCCTTAATGATAATGTACCTAAAACTAATTCTTCCATTAAATTTCTATATCTTAAATCAAATACAAGAACATTGTTTCCATATATTTCCAATAAATCTTTCATATAATTCATCCTATATTCAATTCTTTCATAATAATTAAATTTCAATAAAATAAAATCTATATTTAGTTTTGATATACCTTCTAAATCATGATGATTATATTCTGAAATAATTCCATATTCAGAGAACCATTTTGCATCTTCATTTAAATGCATTTTTAATGCTAAGGCAACAGGTTCATGTTTAGCATCTGTATAAATCATTATTGGATTTTTTATATCATTTACAAATATTGATAAATCTTTTAATCTATCTCTATAATTTTTTAATATTTCTAATAGTTCATAATATTTTTTCTTATCCAATATTGATAAAATTATTCCTAAAATTACTGGAAATGTATATCTTGTTGCTGGATAATTATTATCAATTTTTATATAATATAAATTCTTTTCTTTAGCTATTTTTTCCATTTCTCCTCCAGAAGAAATTGCTATAATTTTATTTCCATTGTTTATTGCTTCATTCATACAATTTAGTGTTTCTTCAGTATCTCCAGAATATGATATAAATATTGTTAGCCAATCTTTATCAATAAACTTTGGTAAAAAATAATCTTTACAAACAATTATTTCCCTATCATTTAATATTTGTTTTGTATAATCTCCAAAAATTCCAGATCCCCCCATTCCAGATATTAATACCTTTTTATAATCTAATTCCTCAAGATTTTCATATTTTTTAATTATTGAATAATAATCCAAATAAAATGGATCATACATAAAATAGAGAAATATTTCAGATATTATAAGTTTATCCTCCAGAAACAGAATCTAGTATTTTTATATAATCTCCATCATTTATTATATCATCTTCTGTTACAATTTCTCCATTTTTTACAACAATAAATCTTGAAGAATCTAGGTTTAACATATTTAATAAATCTTTTACAGTATTTCCATTAAATTCAATATTATTTTCAGTATAATATCTTTCAATAAATACCCTTATTTTTTTCATTAATATTTTTTAAGTTTTATTCTTAAAAAATTTTTAAATGAAAAAAGAAGATATAATAACATTTATCGTACTTACAGTAATATTTTTTGTAATATTTTATATAGCCTTTTATAAATTATTTGGCAAAAATATAAATATTTCGGAAAATATGCCAATAAATATAACATTTTATCCAAATCCATATCAATATAATGTAAATTATGTAAATAATACTTTATATTTAAATATAACTGATTATCAATTGCCATATATAAATACTTCCAATTTCATATTAAATATAACTGGGAATATTTACAATTTAACATGTGAAAAAGAAATAATATATCCAAACCAGTCCGTATTATGTTATGTAAAAAACATAATTATAGAGAATAATACATTAATTCAATTATTATATCAATTCAATGGTACGATGTATAATATGAAGTATGAAATGATAAAATAATTTAAAGTTATAAATAATAATTTTTAAAAAATTTAATATGCCGCGGTGCCCGAGTGGCCCAAGGGGATGGATTGCTAATCCATTCCCCGAAAGGGGGCGTGGGTTCAAATCCCACCCGCGGCGTTATTTTTTATAAATAGTAATATTAATTATGCAATTATGTATAATCATTATGGAGTAGCAACATTGGATGATTTAATAAGAGAAATAGAAATAAAAAAGAAAATAAATGATCCTTATAGTGATAATTTATATCTAAAGAAATTAAAAGAATTTTTAGAAAATAATATAAAAAGAGAATATGGAAATATACTTACAGTAGCTTCAGTTCTTCTTATGAGAAAATTTAATGATAAAGAAGGTATTAAATGGGAAAAAGAAAAGAAAGAAATTGTAGAATATTTTGAAAATATAGAAAGATCAAAGACAAAGTCTAAGAAATATTATCTAATATCGGTTGAACACTATAATGGATATCCTATATTAATAATCGGGGAACCTGATGGCTTAAATTTTGAAGGTAAGATGAATAACAAAGCAAAGATTTATGAAATAAAATCATTCAATCTTATGTACTTTTATACTATATATGGATCAAATGAATATTTTATTAAAAAAGTTATCAATAAAATAAAAACAATTTCAAATCAATTAATAGTATATGAATATTTATTAGAAAATACAATAAAATTTGGCTTAATTAGAAAGATTGAAAAAGTTAACCTTTATGGAAGAGTTTATTTTTATTCTAAAAATATAGGAGATTTATATAGTGCAATAAGAATAATAAAACAAAATTTTAATAGAATTATAAAAAATGCACGTAAATATAATGCTTATAATTTAAGTTTAAAAAAAGAAGAAAAAATATATATAAATGGTAAAAATGTATATTACTTTAAAATTAGTTTTAGAGTAAGATATAATCAAAAAACAATAGAAAATTATTTGAATAATTTAAATAAATTACTTAAGTCTTTAAAATTAGTGGATAATAGAAATTTATAAAGATTTCCTCTATTTTGAATAAAATGAACAAAAGAATTATATTATACTACCTAATTGCATTATTTATGGTATTATTAGGATTTCTATTAATTTTATTATATAGTGAAAAATTTAATTTTTTATATAGTAATGAATATTCGGTATATATTCCTGCAGTTCTAAATCAATCTAATAATTTATCTGGAGAAATTACACAGTTTTTCTTAAGAATATCTCCAGGTTCTGGAAATGTATATGCAAAGATTCCTCCTATATCATATGGTGATTATGATTTAGCATATTTATTCGCAAAAGTTGCTGCTTGTAATATATATCCAAACAAATGTAACAATTATGATTATTATTTTAGTTCAAATGATGTACTATTTGCGGAAGGATTTTCAGGTACTGCAGGATTAACTTTACTTGTTTTAGAAGCTTTATCAAATAAAACTGTGATAGTTAGTTATCCAATTACTGGTTTTATGTTACCAAATGGTATAATAGCACCAGTTGAAGGTATTGAATATAAACTAAATGCAACTCTACAACATTTTCCATATATGGTAGCCCCATATTATAATAATTCTAAAGTAATCCCTGCATATACAATACTTGATTTAGAAAGAATATATTTTGGAGAGCAATTTAATAATACATATAATGTTCCTCAAGATTACATTCTTGTTATGAAAAATATAACAAATGAAATATGTAAAGGAATAAACAATGATACTGTAAATTACTATATCTCTTTGGGAAATTATTATACAGCAGCAAGTTTATGTTTTGAAACAAAAGTTACAGACCCAAAATTTTATCCTAACATAACTAAAGAAGAATTAGAAAAAAATATAACAAATTTTTATAATTATATAAGTAATTATCAGTGTTTTGGAAATTATGAATGTGAGGAAATAAAATATCAAGTAATACTAAGACTAGAAGAAGCTAACAAAACATTAGATAATTTAAGGCAATCATATTGGAGATATTATTCAGCAATTGGTTGGGCACAATTTTTATCAATAACAAATAATATATATAAAGAAAATCAATGTTCATTAATAGATCAGCAATATATACTAATGCAATATCTATATAGGTATAAATTACCACTAAATTTATCTTGTTTTGAAAAAAGAAGCTATTTATCTAATTTATATTTTCTCTACATAGCAAATAGTACAAATTATGTTAGTAATTATACTATAAAATCAATAGAACAGTTAAATTATTACTATTATAACAAATATGGATTTTCTATAACTTCCTATAATTATTTACAATTTGGAAAAGATTTAATAAATATGGGTAATATAAATTC
>OFEJ01000610.1_pt1 | contig 11039 bp, 11 predicted proteins | sample 1521051 | NCBI WGS metagenome assembly OFEJ01 (sample SAMN06268701, study PRJEB24108) | sediment metagenome | isolation source: Joseph's Coat, Yellowstone National Park, Wyoming, USA | place: USA:Joseph's Coat, Yellowstone National Park, Wyoming, USA | reverse complement strand
TTTTCCCAGTTTCCCGAGAGGCAGACAGCGAAAAAGATACTTGACGCTATCCGTGAAAACAGGCTCATCGAGAAGGCCCTGAAGCAGGCCCTTTCCAGGGAGACAGGGGTAGCTGAGGAGTGGCGCCTCCTCTTTAACCCGAGGATATTGAACCTTGTGGGCTATCTTGCATGGAAGCATTTTAAGGACGACGAGGTCAATCTAGTCATGACGGCTGGGGAAAAGAATAGTGCCCTCGCAGTTGTTTTGGCAGAGTGGCTCTCGGCAGACGCTTGTGTAGCTACTGAGCATGCGTGGATAAGCTGGGGCAAGTTTTACTCCGCTCCCTACAACTCCTCTGAGAGAGAGGAGTATGTCTACCTACATGTCCCCAAGGAGGCTATAAAGAGGGACTCAAGGGTACTCTTCGTTAAGGGCACAGCTAAAAACTTTGAGTCTTTGTCGGCCCTATATAGTATAGCTGAGCAGGCAAAAGCTATTCCCGTGGGGGGCCTAGTTGTATTGGCTTACACAGACAAGTGGACAGAGTTCACGGCTAAGACCGGCATAAAGAAGTTCTATGTCGTTGCAAGCCTCCGCGGTGGGCAACTTGTTGTAAGTATTTAATGTACAGAGCCTCTGCCTTCTTTCATGTTTCATTCCAAGCAGACCATCCATATCATAAGGAATCTTCACGAAAAGCCGGCTGACATAGGACATATATTGTTGATAACTTTGTAGTGCTAAAAATTGCTAAGGGTAGCTTGAGATAAAATTTATAGCATTCATGGAAAACAGAAAAGTGTATTCGCTATGAAGGATAACAGCTTGGAAACAATACTTGCATGGATTAACGTTATACGGGTCAAGTTCTTTGCAGCCGGCATACCACCTGTGATTCTCGGGTTTTCAGTTGCATACTACGTTGAAGGCCTATTGAGTCCCGACCTATTTTTGCTGACACTCTTCGGCATAGTTACTGCAATGATTGGAAGCTATACTTTCAATGAATACTTTGACTTTAAAAGCGGAGTCGATCTTGTTGTCAAAGATGAACACGTTACTCCTTTCAACTCTGGTAGCAGGGTTCTGCCCTCAGGCCTGCTGGATCCCGAAAAAGTTTTTGAGGTTGGGCTCTTCGCATCTCTGGTCACGGTCGCAATAGGCCTGTACCTAACCTGGCTCCGCGGACCACTGGTTCTAGTTTTAACAATCTTGGGAATGATAGCTGCTCTAGGCTACACGGCTCCTCCTTTTGCTTTTGCGTATCGAGGAATAGGCGAAGCAATGATAGGGCTTAGCTATGGCCCATTCATTACGCTTGGCAGCTTCCTTGTCCAGACAGGCCGAGTGGACAAGGTGGCACTTCTCGCATCTCTGGTACCAGGCTTCCTGATCACGGCGGTTATTTGGATAAACGAGTTTCCAGACTATGAAGCCGACAAAACTGTGGGTAAAAGAAATATGATTGTTAGGCTGGGAAAGAAGAAGGCTGTCCTCGTATATCCATGGTTTTTCATTTTGGCATATGCAACCGTTATTGCCGGCGTCGTTCTCAGAATGTTTCCTCTATATACACTGTTCTCCTTGGTTACCCTTCCCATAGCGATACAAGCTACTAGGAATGCCGTAAAGAACATTGATAATCCTCAAGGCCTCGTCCCGTCAATGAAAAACACTATTTTGGTATATGTTCTCACAACTCTTCTCCTATCACTTGGCTTCATTGTAGCCAGGTGGATTTAGTGCCAGAACGCGCTCCCCATGTTTTACCTTTCTATATTCCTCCTACGTTGGTCTTGAGACAAGTAAGCAGTCTACTTGCTTTCAAGGAGTTGACGGGCTGGCCTGGATTGGACAGGTGGCTTCCAGAGGCCGGACTACTGTTGCGCACTGCCGCAGGGGCTATTGGCTTTGGCTGTTTCGGGATGCCTATACATCCAGTGTACGAGGTTACTGCCGCCTGTAATCTTAGGTGTAAGCACTGCCACGCCAGAGGGGGTAAACCATACCCAGACGAGCTAGACACTGAGGGAGCTAAAGATGTAATAAGGAAGCTTGCCGAGGTGCCTGAGTTCCGCGTACTTGTCTTTACAGGTGGAGAACCACTTGTCAGGCCAGACATTTACGAGCTTATCTCTTACGCTAAGAGTCTCGGGTTCAGCGTTGTAATAGCTACAAATGCGACTCTAATCACAAAGAGCGTTGCAAAGAAATTGCGGGAACTGGGAGTCGAGGGTATAGCTGCAAGCATAGACTTTGTAAAGCCGGAGCATCACGACGAGTACCGAGGCGTGCCTGGGGCTTTTCAACGCGCCATAGAGGGAATAAAGAACGCGGCCAGCGAAGGTCTATATATCCACATAAATGTCACGCTCTCCAAGCTTAACCTCGACCAATTAGAGGACTTGATGCGGCTTTCTGACAGGCTTGGGGCCTACGTCGTGTTTCTCTACCAGCTGTTGCCGTTTGGAAGGGGAGAAGAATTAAAGAACTTGCTATTAACCCGTGAAGAATTCCTGCAGGTCATGGAAAGAGTCAAGAAAATACAGCGAGAAGTAAAGCCTGTAATTGTCCCAGTAGGTCTGCCTGAATACTTCGCCTATCTCCTTAAAGATTCTCCACTGTTCAAAATCTATTCCCCATTCTTTAAGGGATGTAGCGCGGGCAGCGGGATGTTCTACATAAAGCCCAACGGCGACGTCTGGCCATGCGCATTCGTCCCCATAAAAGCTGGAAACCTGCGGGAACAATCAGCACTCGAAATATGGAGAAACAGCCCAGTATTCAGGGCTCTTAGAGACAGAAGTAATCTTAGGGGTCCATGTGCAACTTGTAAGTACAGGGACGTGTGTGGAGGTTGCAGAGCTAGAACCCTTGCATTAACAGGAGACCTATTTGCCTCGGATCCAATGTGTCCACTCGCAAGTAACGAGACACAATTAAAGCTGATAAGAACCCCAGATATCAAGGCGAAGCAATAGCCATTGTGTCTCATGTCTATTTTTTGGAAAGAAAGTCTTGGTTATTTTACGTAGCTCCTTGTCACCAGAAAAATCTTCGCAATTGTGGCCACAAGTACTAAAGAGAGTATTCCCAATAGGCCATTCCCACCCAGAAGTTCTCCAGTAGCATCCCCTAAATTATTCGCCAAAATCGTTAACGTCCAAAGCGCGTTTAGAGCTCCATGCAGAGAGACTGAGGGAAGTATGCTCCCAGTCCTGGATACTAAGATTAGCATTATAAATGTTAGAGGTATGCAAAAAGCCACGAAAATTGGAACACCGAGCCACTTCAAGTTTGGATAGTTGTGTCCCAGAAGCCCTATAGCCGTTGCATGCCACAGTCCCCAGACGATCCCTATGATGAAGCTGTTCTTCAGGCTTGGAGCAGAGCCTAGCCGCTTATAGAGGTAGCCTCGCCACCCTATCTCTTCGCCCAAGGCATAGAAAGCATTGATGGTTAGGGCCGCCAGGTAAGTGGAGACAAGCTGTACAAGCAGGAGTACTCTGGCGACTTCTATGGACATTTTTCCCTGTTCCGCTATTATCCTGACAGGCTTTTCTAGGTCGATGACGTTGAAGGCTAGGCCTAGAAGAAAGTAGATTCCTAGTGCAACGTAAACTATTAAGGGTGCCAGAAAATACCAGTAGACAGCTTTTTCCCTCACGTTAAGATAGCTTTTAAATTCTCCAGATATACTTTTCCCGGACATCCGTAAGGCTACAGCCGCACCGGCAGTGGGGGTATACATCCTGAAGAGGCCCCACAAAAGAGCTACCTGTGACAGAACAAGGGGAGATGGCACATTTTGCGAAATCGTGAATACGAGTACATCAGCCAGGAATGCGAGCCCAAACGAGATGGCGAGGAACGCGACAACGTCCCTGTAAGCCATATATTCCTTAGGGGCTTTACGATTAAATTTTTTGCGGGCCATTTATAGTGTTTTTGGGAATTTTCAATAGGCAATTCTATCCTAGCTTCTTAACAAGGATTATATCGTCCTCGTAAGCATAAAGCGGCCCCTCAAGCTCCTCGAATTCTTTTTCTCCCCGCCTATACAGTGCATAGCCCATTTTCGTGAACATACCTATCGAGGCCACATTGTCTCGCCTAGTGCTGGCCGCCGAATATCTACAGCCATGTTCCCTGAATATCTTTTCTGCCTCGGCTACAAGGTTTTTACCTATGCCCCTGCCCCTGTAGCCGGGGTCTACGGCTATAAAGCTTATTACGCCTATCTTGCCATGTGTTTTAGTGTCCTTTGTGTATATTTCGGCCACACCTACGACTCGCCCATCCATAATGGCTACTAATGTGTCTAGCCTGCCGAGGAGGAGCTCGCTCCAATACCTATAGGAGCCAGTAAAAGATTTTTCGAGTATTTCTTTTGCCTGTTTTAGGTCGCCCTTCTCGGCAAACCTTACCTGAAGACCAGTTAAAGCCACTTCTCCGACCCTCTACAAAATTGGGCATCCTGCTACAATAAGTTTATCGCCCCCTACAATACTATTCTCCACATGGACTGCAAGGCTAAGGCATACATACTCTCCATTGGAAACGAGCTCTTAATTGGAAAAATCACCAATACGAATGCGTCGTGGCTCGCCCAGAGGCTAACACTCCTAGGCTACTGTGTAGAGAGGATAATCGTCCTGCCAGACAACATGGACGACATTATAGAGGAGTTCCAGAGGGCGGTTTCCAGGGCAGACCTCGTCATATCTACGGGGGGATTGGGACCCACACCAGACGACATTACAAACATAGCCCTAGCAAAGGCGCTCAACAGGGAGCTCGAGACAAACCTGGAAGCGCTCGAAATGCTCAAGGAAAAATACGCTAAGCGGGGCTACCCCCTCACCCCTGAACGCGAAAAAATGGCAAAGCTACCCAAGGGCGCTAGACCCCTGCCAAACCCCGTGGGGACGGCTCCTGGGATCATGGTCGAGACAGATTCACGCCTGATAATTGTTCTTCCAGGGGTACCAGCAGAAATGGAGGCAATATTTGCAGACTATGTCGAGCCAATCCTCAAGTCAAGGGGGAGGCCGTACTTCTATAGGGAAAAAATGATTAGGGTAAAGGGTGTCCCAGAGGCAGACCTCACACCAATACTTAGGAGAGCACTTAAAATCGACGAAAAGGCATACGTAAAGAGCCACCCGCGCGGTCTCGAGGGTGGGGTGCCAGTTGTAGAGATACACGTATATGCTTCTTCCAGCAGCGAGGAAGAGGCAAGCGGTATTGTCGATAAGGTGGAAAAGTTCCTCATCGAAGAAATTAGGAAAACATTTGGACAAGCGGCAACAATATCTCCTCTAAACTGATACCCAAGAAACCTTTTTTCCATGATTCTCGTATAACGTGGTTCACTTATTGGAACTCTCATATATAATGGATAAGACTTCTTCTATGTATTCGTTTTCGCTAAGCTCCATAGGCTTGTTGATAGAGTAGCACATTAAGGCGCCCAAAAGAACCCTCATCTTTACAATGTTCTTTGTGTTAAGTTCTCCGAAAACCTTCAGCGTTGCCTTTTGCAACAGTTCCCCGCATGTCTTCTTGAGCAACTCGGCTAGGGGCTCGTAGTGGCTTGAGGCCGAGAGGGAGTGAAGCAAGAGGTTTCTCATTTTTGGGTCAGTATACTTTGAAATATAGGACTCTGCGATGCATCTCAGGAGGTCTTTTCCTGCGATATCTTTCTCTAAGCAACTGCTAATTACTTCTGCGGGAAGAGCTTTCCTTGCGACTTCTAGTATAAGTTCATCCTTGTCCTTGAAGTACCAGAAGATAAGGCCCTTTGAGACGCCGGCACGCATCGCTACAAGGTGTGTAGGGGCACGGAAGAATCCGTATTCACTAAATACTTCTGTTGCCGCGTCTATGATCTTTTTTCTTGTTTCCTCCATGTTTTCTTCAATGTTATATTGATGCGGAGGGTTAAAAATGTTCTGACTGACCCATCAACCAAACATTTATTAAGCGGTCAGTCAAATAATCTGCGGTGAAAACATGAGCAATGAAAAAGCAACAAGGAAAAGCACCATTAGCCGGCTAGCTGAAGTAACCAAAAAATATCTCGTCGTGCTCTCGCTCTTTTCGACACTTTTAGCCCTACCTGTGGGATTCTACTTTCACAAGACCATCGTCTCTAACAAGCCTCTCATATCGAACACTGTACTAGTGCTTGCTTTCCTCACGATTTTTCCCTCAATGATCCAGCTTAAGACAGAGGGACTGCTTAAAAGCATGAAGAAAGTCAAGGAGATAATTCTTTCCCTGCTCTATGTATTTGTCGTTTCTCCATTGCTGGCTTTCCTCATAGCCCCCACGCTTGGCGACCCACACATAGGAGTTGGATACGTTGCCGCAAACGTTGTACCTGCTTCCAGTGCATCAATTGGATATGTCCTCATCGCTGGGGGAAGCATAGAACTTGCAACAGTCCTAGCTGTTTTAACTCTGATCCTTGGCATACCCTTGATACCAATCCTTATAGGCATGTATAGTAGTAGTGTCTCAATCTCGGTCCCAATGGAGCCAATCGTAAACTCGCTAGTCGAGGTGCTTGTGCTTCCCCTTATCCTTGGGCAACTGACAAGGTACATCCTCCTAAAGACAAAAGGTGCTCCCTATGTAGATAAAACAATCAAGCCCCACCTCTCATTGGCAACAATGCTTTCTATGCTTGTCCTCATATTTGTTCTCGTACTAAACCAGGCCATGACTATTATCAACAAGCCAATGCTGGCTCTACTTATAATTGTGTACCAGTCGATTGTAATCGTAGCCCTCCTCCTTGTCTCAACAGTGATAAGCAAGGCACTAAAGATATCCTACGAAGACCACCAAGCCCTCGCCATGATATCCGTAACAAAGAACCAAAGCGTAGCGGCAGCTATGGCCACAGCCGCCCTTGGACCCCAGTCAGCACTTGCACCCGCCCTTATACCAATTATTCAGCCCGTCCTAGCCATAGCCTACCTAAATGCGGAAAGCTGGATAAAAAAATTCCTAAAAAGCTAGAAGCCAAAACAAAAATATTTTCGGTAGACTTCTTTTTTTGTTCCAATAAATTCACAAAGCGTATCTACTAGCAACTTAATTGCTTCGCATTTATCACGATTCAATAAGATAACACAATAATATTCAATAAAATATACGATTTAACTCTCAGGTTTTCGAAGAGACGCTGGAGCGAGGTAGCTTACGCTTCACCAGCAATAACGCTAATACAAGGAGGGCAATTGATAAGAGGGCAACTAGCTTGTAGATATTTGCCTCGTTCTGGGTAGCCCTAAGTTGTTGCTCCAATTCTCCGTTTTTAACCTGTAGTGATCGAACTTCTGTCTGTAACTGTGACAGGTTCGATTGTAGTTCTTCGATTTGTTTCTTGAGCTGGATATTCTCATTAAAGAGTGCCGTGGCAACCTTTTCCTTTTCTTCAGCGTTTTTCTGCAACGTAGCTATATTTTGTTGGAGACGGAGACTCTCGTTTCTAAGATGCTCCACAAGTTCAATGCTACCAGTAAAACTAAGGAAAGTGGTAGGCACGTCTACAGGACCCATTGAACATGTCAATTGTAGGTTTCTAGCTTTGAGCAAATCCGATAAGTTCCAATTTGCTATTACGAGGTTTTCGTCCTGGGGGTGTTTAATATATGGCGTGAACTTCGAAGTCTTTACAACGACAACTATTTGACTACGAGAATCATAGGCAAGAGGTATTTTCGAGAATGCCGCAATGCCGCTATTATTAGTCAATCTAGGCTTCTCCGTGTATCTCAAGCCGACAGACCTAAAGAAGTTCAGTGCTACTGATACATTTGCAAGGGGCTCCTTCGTGTCTGCGAGAACTGGCCTGAGGTATAAGTCTCCCACAGGGAAAACATATTCAAGCTTCAGATTGCCGCTTTGATTACCTAAAACTATCGGTCCAGGGCCACTTACAGGCTCAATCAAAACACCCTTAAAATAAAGACTCATGTTAAGGATTGTCCCCGGCACTATTTCTTTGTCGATGCCAGGGACATAGCTCGGTAGTTGGAACATGAGAATTGTTGTTCCGTCTGGCGATAACCCTGCGAAAAACGAAAACTTTGATCCATCAGGAGTTGTGAAGGTTAGAACTAACGTAGCATTTTTGTCGTCTATGCTCGTTATGCGGCGTCCGCAAAGATCCTTAGCAATAATAGTGACAAAGAACATCTTGCTTGGCTGCGCATAAGCATATGTGGATAAAATAATGACGAAAATCCATGTAATACCTAACATCAACCTTGCTGTGTGCCCTAAATTCTCCATTAGTATTTTAAATATTCTATTGATATAAAAAGATGACGGAGAGAGGAATTATTTAAGAAAATTTCTTCTAACTATAACCAACACTTTCAAAAATCGTTCGATTCCTGTTTACCTACTTTTGGAAAGCTTTTTTTACTAATCGGCAGTAGCCTAAAATGTGAGGATCTATAGGGTGCGTGGTTTAAGCGAGGAGCTCTATAGGCGAGTAAAGGCTGTGGCTTCTCTAAGGGGTATACGTGTCAGTGATGCTTTTCAGGAGGCTTTAACAATCTGGCTATCCATTAGACCTGTGGTTCTAGAAAAATTCAGTGAGATCGAGCCTGAGACCGAGCTAAATCGTAAAGCGCTCCAGGAGAAATATGATGAGCTGGTTAGGGATTATAAGGGCAAATACGTAGCTGTTGCAAGGGGCAGGATTCTAGGTATATATGAAACTCTAGAAGAGGCGGCTCAAACAGTTGAGGGTGCAAGCGCAAAACAAGGGATTATAGAGAAAATAGAACCCAGGGAAAAGAAAGAGGTAGAGCTGGGGTGGAGCCTCGTAGAGTTATAGAGGGCTACTACAGCAATCTCGAGAATCCTCCCGTCCCAGTCATTCCACTAAAAATTTTTCCGCCTACGAGAAGGAAACATATAGTGGTTGAAGCCAAGCTGGATACGGGATTTTCTGGGCCGCTCCTACTAACGCCTGAGAACTATCTTTCCCTTGGTTTACACCTTTATGAGAGCAGTGAGAATGTCGTGGGACTCATAGCTGGGGGTTACAGGGTAGAGCTTCGTGTCTCACGGGGAATAGTTGAACTTGGGAAGACAAGCGTCCCTGTAGAAATTTATGCAGCTGTCTTCGTTAAGAAAAACATCATAGGAAGACTGTTGCTCAACGAGTTTAAAGTCGTCTTGGACGCTAAAAACGGGAAAGTGCTCCTGGAAAACCCCTAACGGAGAAACTCTTCTTTACGCTCAGATGAGCTTAGGCCTCAAAGCCTGAGGACAGAGGTTCAGGGATCGAGTGATTTCTCCTTGCTCTCTAGGATTTTAATGAACTTTTCAAGAATTAGCTTGGCTTGTGGTTTAAATTCTTCCGGCATATATGGGTCTTCTAATTGACTTCTGATCCTCTCCTTTGCCCAGGCGTAATCTCCTCTCTGCAGTGCGTATTCTATTTCCTTTTCGAGTGCAATATAGTGGATTGTGTAAACAAGTGTTCTGGGAGAATCAACAATTATCCTCCTGTGAATTTTAAAACCCCTTTTCTTCCATTCATTTATCTCAACGAGCTCGTGTATCAGAAGATATTCGTTTTCGAGAACATCTCTCAAGTTAACCTTGTCCTCAGTGTAGGTATCAGTAGACATATAGTCGACAAGATCTTGAGCAGAGACATCCAGGTGATAGTTAAGTGACTCTAAAATCCTCCGGGCTTTCTCAATTTTAATCTCAATTTCCTCGAGCATTGATCTCGCCTCTAACGTGCCAGTAGCAATGAGCTCTTCATTCGTTATCCCAAAAAAGTTCACCTGATTCATGAGCCTTCTTTGTGGGGATTTTTGTCTCGCTGACCATCTTTGCAAGAGAGACTAATTCGTCGGGACCAAGCGTCTCAGCGCCCTCTATTTCTGGAGGTTTTTCTTTCAGGCTGATGAGTCCCGCGTGGGGTATTCCTAGGGAATGTATCCTTTCAACTGCTCTCTTGGCCTCGTTTTGCTCAATGCTACCTAGCTTTACCTCGTAGCCTGCGATGGGCATTTTACCCTTAAGGACAATTACGTCTACGTCTCCAAACGGTGAAACATAAAACCCTGGTACACCGGAGTACCTTTCAGCCATTAGCTCGGCAATACATGCTTCTGCCTCTCTTCCCAGTGCCGTGTTTGCCGCCTCTGGGGTAGCCGGGTAGCCCTCACTCACCGAAAATTTTTGATCCAAGTAGTAGACTAGCGACAGTAGTGGTGAAGAGTGCCTGTAGTAGGCCTTGGCCCCTCCAGATCTCCAAGCCTTTAACTTCCTGACTAATCCCATTTTCACCATTCGCTCAAGTATCCCCACTACCGCAGAGGCTCCACCCTCCACGAGCCCCTTAGGAGCCAAGACGCCCGCGATTTCGGCCGGCTTCCAATAACCCTCTGCGAGCAACCTCAGCACTGCTTCATACAGCGTTGTGAGTCTCCTCTCTTCCTCCACGAACACCTCTCCAACAAGACCCATACTTGCAAGCGCCAGCCTCCCAGCGTTTTCAGCAATGAAAACCGCAGGGGACAGGCTTAGGTCAACAAAGGGGACAATCCATGGATCCCTAACAATTATTGCCCAAAACAGTGCTTTTTCAGGACCCAACCTTTCCACAAGAGAAGAAACTGCATCCGCATAGCTTACAACATCGACCCGGAGAGGATTCACCAGGCCCAGCAGGGGGCTCCTCCTAGAAAAAACCTTCTCAACAACGCCAAAACTTGACCCAGAAAGCACGAGCCTGCCTAAAGGGTGCGCAAGGGCCAGCATGTCCCAGTAGTTTTCAGGAAGCCTCTGGAACTCATCAATGACTACGCACTCCCCCCTTCTGAGGGCATCTACGACACGCTGAAGCCCCTCCTCTAAACCTATCTTCTCGATGCCCCCGTCGCTTTCAAGAAAAATCTCTCTAGACCTCGTTACAGTTGCATAGATGCTCCACGAAAGCTCCCTTCTAAGCAGAAAAGTTTTACCAACCTTCCTCCTACCATATACAAGTAGCCAGCCCCTCGCCTTCTTAA
>OFEJ01000597.1_pt1 | contig 11158 bp, 11 predicted proteins | sample 1521051 | NCBI WGS metagenome assembly OFEJ01 (sample SAMN06268701, study PRJEB24108) | sediment metagenome | isolation source: Joseph's Coat, Yellowstone National Park, Wyoming, USA | place: USA:Joseph's Coat, Yellowstone National Park, Wyoming, USA | reverse complement strand
CCCCACTACGTGCTGGCGCACCCTTCCCAGCCTCGCCAAGTTGCGGGTAGAATCTCAAAAAGGGTTGAAACCTCACACACGCGACATAGTAGGCATGTACGACGTGGACGAGTAGAATCTCAAGAAGGGTTGAAACCTGTATTCTCTGTGTATGTCGAAGACCACCACGTTGAGGCCCCTCCTGTAGAATCTCAAGAAGGGTTGAAACGACCATGAGATGTCATAGCAATCCTCTACTTGTTTACTTATGTAGAATCTCAAGAAGGGTTGAAACGCCATAATTCTTTCGTGGGTTGCGGCGCAGGGCTTTTTATCTCCGTGGGGGGTGCTGGATGTGTACCTCTATCTGGGCAAGGTCTCCCTCGGCTCCCTGTCTGGCTACCTGTGGCTCCTGGGGCGCAGGCTCTACCTGAAGCTGGGCTGGCGCCCCCGCGAGACGTACTTCCTGGGAAACCTGGGAGACCCCCTCTCCGTGGCGGTGAGGCTGAGGCGCCTCGTGCCGAGGCCTATGGAGAGGAGGGCCGCGGCCGTCATAGCTAGGGCATTGGCCGCGGCCCTATACGTGGCGAGGAGGTGCAGGGATTCGCCCAGGTGGAGGGTGCGCGCCTGGGAGGCGGAGTCGCTTTTGCTGGACGCCGCCTCCGCCCTCGCCTGGGCCTGGCCGGCCGCCCGCAGATCGCCTAGAAGGGAGCTGAGGAGGATGGGCGAGGGGGCTCCCGTCTAGCGCGCCGGGCGCCTAGGAGCGCGGCCCCTCTTAATCGAGTCTGTGAAGCCGTTTGTGGACGTGGAGGGCGCTCAAGCCATATCGACGCGCATCCGAGGCGCTGGGTGGAAAGAAAGGGAAACAGCAAATAATCATATCAAAATTCTAAGTAAGTTGTTTAACTCGATTTCGTCTATTTTCTTCTCAGTATTTTGAATTAAGTAAACCAATATTGCATCTCTAATGGCATCGGCCGAATCGTAGTATGTCTCCGCATCTCTGAGGTATAGCTTCGGGGCCGTCTTCACGGACTCCATGATCTGCGCCCTTATTCTCTTATACCGCGCCAAGGCCTCCATGACCACAGACCGCACCTCGCTGGTAGTCTTCACGTAGCTCCACATCTCGACCAGGAGCGCGTTCCCGAGCAAAGAGCTTAAGTAGAAGTTGACCACATACATGCTGGAGCGCGTGGCGACGCCGTGCAGAAGCGCCTTAGCCAAGGTGGCCCCCATCCCTGTCAGTACTATCGGCTTAGAGGTAAAGCCTCCGCTTATCGATAGTTTTTTCAAGGTAGGATATTGGGCTAAAGCCTCATCAGCCGCATGCGACACCAAATTTAGAGCAGATAGGAACGCATAAAGAGCTGGTGCAATATGTTTAGTAATTCTTTTTTCATGAATTTCTTCAAAATCTTCACCTTTTTCCAACATTTTTTCCCTTAGCGATATGGCCCTTAGGCGAAACTGCGAGGAACCGTAGAGATACACGTGGGCGGCTGCAGAGCGCAGAAATACGAACTGGGTCATAACAGCCTCAGCGAGGTCGTAAAAAGTCAACGGAAGTCCTTCCACTACGTCATATATCTTAGCTCTAAGTCTGTCCCAATATACGACCGGCGAAAGCGCCAAGGCGAATACGACTTGTCTAGAGATCATGTCTATAAAAATATTATTAAACTCTTCGAAATTTCTTGATATATTTAGTCTAGTTTTCTCTAGAATTTTGCCAAGAAAATCTTCAGAGTCTAAAAACCTTTGAAACAGGCCGCGCATATGGACGGAATACTTATCGCTAAGTAGCTTAGCCACTTGGTGAACCTTATCATCGTAGGAAAGCAGGCAACAGATCCGTTCACTCGGGCGTTTGCGACCAAAGCCTTTCCAGCCCGTAATTACCTCTGAAATTGCAGGTATCAACGCCCTTCTGGCCTCCTCGTACAGAGCCTCACTCACAGAATCTACGGAGGAGCCGCGACCTTAAATAGTTACTTAGATATCTAAGCGTAACCATGCGAACTTCTTCGTATAGCTTCATGAGGCCTTCTATATGAGGCCTCAGACCTGAATATGCAGCTAACATCAAGCGAAAATCCATATCTAGCGACTTGCCATCAATCAAGAGATTTCCGTCCTCATCTCTTTCAATTCGTATTTGGCAATCACTAAGCACTTCTAGGTTACTATGTCTATTCTCTCGGAAGTCTATACATAATTTTACTGTATTTTCTTTCATATTTTCATGTTTTTTAGTTGGACATTGGATCCGGAATTTTAATTCATGCACATATACATTTCTCCTGACATTTCCGAAAAGCTCTCTAGTTTCTATTGTTGTAACGTTTGCGGCTTCTTCTAAGTTCTTTTTCAATTCAACTAAAAAGTTCTCAATAGATTTTTTTACTTTTTTGTTACGTGGATGAAGTATTAGCTCCTCGGCGACTCCCTTTAAAGAATTTAAAGCATCTTCAACTTCGTCAGCCGTTTTGGCGTCATAGAATACACTAAATACGAGACGTGGCGGAAGTTTTTCTAGTTTTTTCGCTATATTATTCAACACATTATCATTACCTTTTATTCCAATTTGACGCATAATTTTCACGTAATCCTCAGTCGTGTATCCTCTAAGTTTTACAAGAGTTGCAATGCCCTGACCTGCAGACGACGATTCACACGGCGATTTACCCTCTAAAAATCCAGGTAATGACTGGACAACCAGAGCTTCTTGAAGCAAGAGATATATCCTTATATGGTCCTTTAGAGCTGTATCTAATTGTTTAGCTTCGTTGCATATATTTGTAAATGCACCACTCAGATCTGTCGCAACCTGTTCAAGCTCATCAATTATTATATATAGCTTTTTCTCTAAGATTTCTGGAAGAAGCTCACTTATTATTGAACCTAAAGGAATCTCCCTGTTGTTTATTTCATCTATAATTTTTGATAATCTTTCTTGAATTTCTGGTATATTTGTATCAAATATATTGTTTCTTATTAATATTTCTATTGGATATTTTTTATCTACTAATGTGATAACAATAGACTTTAACACGTCACGTAACCATAGCGGCTCCGTTTCAAGCTGTGTCACCGCGCCTTTAAGTTCGCGCGAATTTACATAAAGGTAGAAGTTGTTCTCGTTTTTGGCTTTACATATTACATATCCGCCGACCCCGATAGTTTTTCCATATCCATAATAGCCTGTTACTACATTCAAAGCGAGAGGTGCCCGAATTACCCTCTTAGTAGTCTCCGTTTCAAATATTCTCGTGCCAAGTGCATAACATGGCCTACTTGTCTCAAGTTCTCTCGAGGAACTTACTTCCTCCGAGATGTCTACCACCTCATCAGCCACATTATGATTCGAAGATAGGTCCATAGCACTAATCAAGTGGCGTTTTTAAAATTTCCTTCTTGATTAATTCATACAATTGCTGATAATAATTAACCATATTATGGATTGCTGGATCATTTGCAAAATACATTTTGGTCTTTCCTTCATCCGTGATATAAGCTATTTCAAAGTATTGTGCTGAACTGCCAAAATTTGCCACTAAAAATTGAAGAAATCCTATAAATTTTATTGAATCTTCAAGACTAGAAAGAAACCTCTCGCCTCCTAGCACCCTATATAATTCACTCAACTGCCGTTTAACTGAACCTGCAAAGATACATATCCGCCTAGGTCCTCCAGAACTACCTGTCCCTGTCAGTTCACATTTCCATTCCTCATCATGTCTGTAACATCTAAATTCTATAGCATCTCTATATATTGTACCCTTAAATTTAAATCCATATATCATTACTATCTCAAGATTATCTGTTGTATAATTACCTATGTTTTTAATTATTCTATTAATATAATTCGCTATTATTTCTGGAAATTTAGATGGCCCGTGTTCTATGAGTGGCTTTCCGATTCCAGATATAACTTGATGAAGCGCTTCAGAAAGCCTAACTATAACATCTTCATCGCCTGCCATAGCCACATACGCAATTGGTTGCTCTTTCACCTTAAGGAGAGTTATTTTACCAATGCCGCTGTGTAGACCGTTTTCTCCGCGGATATAGCCGGTGTCTGCTGAAAGCACCACGCCATCAAAGGTGTTACATGCGATTATGGAGGTCACAAAAAATTTATATGTTTTATATATTGTTGCCATGGTGGATCTTTCACGGTGTCTAGAGGGATTTTCCCAAAGGCCGTTATTAATACCTACAAAAACCATAGCTCTTGGCGCCTCCTTCTGCGTTAAGAAGGCGTTTCTCTCGTTGATGGTGGATGGGGCCCCCTCTTCTCACGTGCCCTACGACCAGCCGTTCCATGCCCAAAGGGTTCACGACCTATTGGCCTACCTCCTGCCACATGTTACCTATACCCTGTTGGATGGGAGGCAAGACCTTGAAGGAGCTGTCAAAGAGGCCTGGGGGTCTATACGGGATGCCGTGGAGCAGTATGGGAACCTCACGGCAGGGGACTACGAAAAATACAGAGATACCGTGTCGGGGTTTCTGCAGATCTACGCCGCGTTGTTGAGGTGGCTGCAAAGATACAGGGGATTCTCGCCTGACAACACGTTAGTATATACGGAGCGTATGCTTGTTAGCATGCCGCAGAGATCGCTTCTGGGGGAATATGCCGATTTCCTGCCTATGGTGGGGGTTCCAGACGTTATCTTAGTAAATGCTAGAAGCGGATATGTTGCGTTAATCGACTGGAAGACGTCGTTGGAACAACGGAATAATCAACTGCATTACTACCAGCTGATGGCATACCGCTACGTCTTGCAGAAAGTGGCGACAGACGTCGACGTCTTCCTCGCATATCTCACTCCGACAGGCAGAAAGAAGCTCGTATCGTTGACACGACCTCTAGGAGACATATCAGAAGTGGAAGCGGAATATAGGGATGTTGGTGACATGGCCGAGAAGATTAAGGTTATCGCATCGCTGTTGTATGGCTTAACATTTTGCAAAGGGATGCTTAAGGTCGCCGTGAAGATGGGCGATCAGTACGGCTTCCGTCTTTTTAACCCGCGAAAGGAGAAACCCCCCTGTATCTATTGTAATTACCGCGATGTGTGCAAATACCGCTTCGCGAAGAAGAGCGAACTACAACCAGAAGAGGCGAAGCTGAGAAGCGCCTTCTATAAATTGTATAGAATAGTGCTTAAGAAAAAAAGTGATGAATATAAACATTTCATAGAATTTGAGAAATGTGTAAAGTTTGATAGACTTACATTCGACGGACCTACCACGATTAAGCTTTCTGCATCACTAAGTGCAAGGGAGCCGCTCTCAGACGACGTCATGAAGTATTCGTTAGGCAAAACCACAGTTTATGTGTTTAGCATAAATGATCGGTTGAATACTAAATTGGATAACGGTATTTATTCGCCAATATTATTTGGAAGGTACGAAGATGATGAGGTTGAATTTGTACGAGACATGAACCGGTATAAGCTTGAGGCAAAGATACGCATGGTATCCCCTACGTTTGCGGTGCGTTGGCTACCTATTTACGTACTTTACCGTTTAAAGCCAAATTCAGAAATTTTCAGCGATATCGTTGTATGCCCCGGGAGGGTGCCGATGAACATAGAGCTAAAGGCTATCGCTACAGTAGAAAATGCTATAGTAAAATATCAACAGGCAAATGTTGATGAAAATCTAAAATGGACCATGGATACTTTACGTAAAATTGTCCTAAGTACTATAGATGAATATGACTAGTTTTTACGACATAGGCGTTCTGCTCAATAGAAATTACAGCGGTCGTAGCCAACAGTACTACGAAATATTATTTGGAGCATCTCCATATAAAGAATTGAAAGAAAGAGTAGAAGAAATTCTGGCAGGAAATCAAGCTGTTATCGTAGCCCCCGGAGTTCCAGGCGCAGGAAAGACGACGTTCTATGCATATATACTAGCTAAGCATCTAAAAGACGAGATCTGTAGAGAAAGTATAAGTTTCAATTATCTCTATATATACATAGCTTCTACTAATGATTTAGTCAGAGATTTTATAGAGAAATTCCTTGGATTCCTAAAGGGTACATTCGGCGTTGAGTGTCGGCCGGAGATACTTAGCAGAAGGATTCGTGTGTATGGTTCTAAAGTATCGGCGCCAAGTTATCCACAGCTTCTAAAGGCCATAGACGATGAGGTGCTTTTGGTCGCTTCAACAGACTGGCAGAGGGTAGCGGCGCGTATTCTGACGCGGAAGGAGCAGATCTACCTAATAGACGAGGCGAGCCGTATGACCTTTACGCGGCTTTTTGTATCCATCGCAGATGCAATAGCCAAGGGTAACACCAAGGGCGACATACGCGGCTTTTCCGTAATCGGCGACGAGAACCAGGCAATAGGCCTCGAAGAGGAGGAGCGTAGATTCCTCCTCTTAAGCTCTATTAGGGAAATAGCTGAAAAAGGCAGCGACCGTGTTTACATAGTTCCTCTCAATGTGAGCTGGCGCCTGCCCGAAGATACGGCGAGGCCGATTAAGTTTGGTTTTTACAACGGCGACCTCATAGGAAGGGGAACTCCCTTCAAAGTTAATCCAGAGGGTGAGATAATACGAACGTTGATGCGCGAAAAACTTTGTCAGAAATATTCAAAATATATTTGGGATATTCTACAGATTGCGTCAAGATATCCGTTAGTTCATGTTGAGCTTGGTGAACACTTTCGGATAGGCGAAAAGTTCGACGAAAAACGTGCCGAGCTCGGCTGGTGCCTGGCGTATGTGCTTTCAGGTTTAGTGGGTAATAGGCAAGTCTCTGTGGTTGTGCCCTATACGCAAATGGCCTTTGCGATCCGTATACTGAGACCTCCTCAGAATGTTAGGGTGGCGACTATCGCTAGCTACTTGGGTCGGGAAGATGATATTATAATATCCATTTTTGGCAAAGAGCAAGTCTCGCAGTGTAATACATATTATCTCAAAGATCCATATACCTTCAATGTACAACTAAGTAGGCAACGGAATGCGCTATTTACAATAGGCTCCGCGGATATATTAAAAATGTCCGCAGAATATTGTATAAAAATTTCGGAGAAAAAGCCTAGAAAGAAGATGCTACTTTCAGGTTGGGAAAAGTTGGCAAGGACCTTAAATGAGATCCAGACGATAGAGAGTTCCGTTACCGTCTCGGCCTAAGCACGAGGTTCTGCATGTCCTTTCTCACATTACGCCTAACAACCTCCCAACCGTCTAGCAGGTCTAGGAGCTCGTCAACTGTATAGCCTATCGCTCCTCCGTGGTTTACGGCGTACGTCTCTAGGACCAGGTGTTTCCTGATAATTCTTGCCGCCTCTTTAAGGGCACCGGGCCAGTGGTTTTTGCTTTCTAAGAACATGAGCACATGCGTGTAGAGGACTACGTCGAAGGCTTTGTCTCTGAAGGGGAGGTGTGTGGGGTACGCCACCACGTCCGGTCTCGTGTCAGGTATCGCGTCCATCCTAACGGCGTATGCCCCGAGAGACTCCAGATATTTCGAGTTTCTCCAGTTGCTGCACCCGAAGTCCAGGACGCGCCTACCACTCACGTCCGTCACGCCTAACAGCAGCCTGACGCCCGTGCTTCTAGGACTCCTCTTCACTATGGGGCAACGGGCGCAGTAGTAATCGCGGAGTATCCTAATCCTCATGGATCCTCACCACGGCCTGGAACTGCGTGTTGCCGAGCCTCCTCACGACCCTCGGGACTCCCCACCTCGACGCTATAGAGACGAACTCCCCAAAGGCTATATATCTGCCGCTCCCCGCGTTGTAGGTCGAGAACACCACCTCCCGCCGCGCCACGCGTCCTATCTCCTCCACGGCCTCGTCGGGGCGGGCCAAGAAGTTGAGAACGTTCCAGAACACCGCCACGTCTATGGATTTACTGCGGAGCGGCAACATGTGGGCGTCGGCGACAACCTTGTCTATCGAGAGGCCGTTGCCCCTGCTCCTGAGCACCTCCACGTCTACGTCGAGGAGCACCGCGTATCTGGCGCCCCATCTGAGCGAGGCCGCCCCCTTCGTGCCGAAGCCGCTGCCGACGTCGGCGACCACGGCGTCCTTGAAATCGGCGTGGGCGAGGAGCGCCGGTATGGAGTAGCGCGCCGCCTGCGACCTCACGACCCTCACCGCGCGAGGCGGAGGCCGGAGGCCGGGAACCACGAGGCCCCCTCTGACGAACCGTCTGGCCTCCTCCCAGAGCAGATCCGCCGGGACGGCCCTCCCCACGCCCCATCCCGCCAGCAGCTCGTTGAGCGGCACAGCGTTGTGCACCTCGAGGAGGTTGGGGAAGAGGAGCCTCAGCAGGACGATCGCATCTACGGCGGCGGCCTCCGGCACCCCGGCGCACAGGGCGAAGGATCCGACGTCCCGCGCCCCGCAGAAGCCGAGCGAGTCGACGACCCTCTTGGCCGCGCGGAAGAGCGGGTATCCCAACAGCTTGCCCACATCGACGTGGACGCGGCCCTCCGCGACGCGCGCGAGGCCGTACTCCTCATATCTGGCTAGGGGAGGCATACGCCTTCTATCCACAGCGCACGGGATCCGCCCCCTCCTGAGACTCCCCAGCTGCGCCTCCACCACAGCCGCCCTGTCGCCGACCCAGTAGTTGGCGGCCAGCTTCCCATCTCCACAACAGAACTTGCGCAACTCGCCGCAGTCGGCCTCCGCACGATTGGTCAAAAGAGGAAGCAGAAGGAGCCGGAGCGCTCCCACCAATAATTTTATATCTTCCCCAAAGATTTTAGATGGTATTGCAGGTGAATATCTAGGTGAAGTATTTTTATCCTGGTCGATGTTAATCCATGGCGTTTCAATTGACGCACGACGCATTTAGGGTTTTTGATGAGGCGGCTTTAAAGTTTAGAACGTTCGTACTCGCGTTTTCGGGAGGCAAGGACTCCACGGCGACGGCCATCCTGCTGTATAGATGGCTGGCCGAGAGGGCCAGGCGGGGCGAGAAGCTCCCCAACGTGGTTCTGCTTCACAACGACACGTTGAGCGAGATACCCGAGATGGAGGAGTGGGTCGAGGACTTCGTGGGCCAGTTCAGGGAGCGGGCGGGGAAACTCGGCGTCAAGCTCCGCGTGGTCTTCGCGAGGCCTAGGGCGACGGAGACGTGGTACTGGAGGGTGTTCGTCAGAGGGTATCCAGCCCCGACGTTCAACTTCAGATGGTGCGTCGATATGCTCAAGATAGAGCCCACGGGCGGCTCGCTGAGCCGCTATAAGAGCTACGTGTTGGTGGTCGGGGCCAGGGACGAGGAGAGCGGCGCCAGGTCTAAGTCCATGAGGGAGCGCTTCGGCGTCTGCGCCGGAGGCGGCTCGTGCCTCGGCGCGTACTTCGCGTCTAACAACGACATGCCTAAGGTCGCGCCGATCAGGTTCTGGAGCTACGAGACCGTCTGGGCCTTCCTCAAGGCGCAGAAGGACTTCGACGTGGGGAGGCTCGTGGCGCTGTACAGAGGGCTCGCCTCGAACGGCTCGCTGGGCGGCAGATACGGCTGCTGGCACTGCACGCTGGTGGTCAGACAGGCCGCCAACTACTACCGGGAGGAGTACCTATACGCCGAGGCCGTCCGGCTGATATACCGCGCCGTGTCGGACCTGGCCGAGCTCTTCAGGGAGAGGAAGGAGGGCGGATACAGCAGATGGGGCCCCCTGAACCCGCTGGGGAGGGCTGTCATCCTCAACGCGCTACGGACCGCGGAGGAGCTGGCGGGCAGGCGCCTGTTCTACGGGCTGGACAGGGCGAGGATCAGAAACCTCACCCTGCGCAGGGTCTTCTACGAGATGGACCCGGAGAGGGCCGACAGAGTGATCGCGCGGGCAGACCCCACGGACAGACGCGTCCCCGTGGCCGTCCTCCGGGATCTGTCGAGGCATGAGGGCCTGAGGGCGGCCCTGGGGATGCTCGACGCCTACTTCGCCTCGAGAAACCACCGCGGAGAGGCGGCGGACAAGGCGCTCAGAGAAATACTGGCGTCGCTAGGGCGCTAGGAAGGCCGCGGCCTCCAAGCCGGCTACCCATATCGCTCCGAAGGCGCCATTTCGGAGAGACGACCGCGACGACTGGCGGCCACGGAGATCTGCGGCAGACGCGCCCGCCACCGCCTCTAGCGGAAGGTCCCTCCTTGCCGTGCCTCACCGATTTTGAATTTATTTGGTTCCTATCTATGGATTTGCTCTTTCGCCGCCTCTACGAGCTTAGGGCCGAGGAGGCGGCGAGGGGCGGGGCGTCGGTGGTCGTGGTGGGGCCGCCCGGCGCCGGGAAGACCACCTTCATCAAACAGTTTCTGAAGACACGCAGCGTTGAGGCAGCCGAGGAGACCGCGGGCCTCGCGCCCGAGGTGGACGTCTCTGGGGGGCTGCTGGGGATGGCTCCGTATGCTCGTGGGGGCCGTCTCGGCCGGGCCTGAGGGAGGTCTACCCTCGCCACCCATATGATGTGGAGGATGCCTAGCGGCGGCGAGGCGGAGACGACCATACGTGTGGATAGGTGTGAGTGAGTATTCATTAATAAAGTATGTTAGGGCTAGTCAAGAGAGGTACTGTAGAGTGATGCCAAGGTTTTTAAAGTAACTTGGAGCGGGGAGTGTGGATGTGGAGGAGCTTATTCGCGCCGTCTCCCGCGAGGTTGGGGATGAGGTGAGGGGCTTGCGCCGCGGCGTCGTCGTCCTCGTCCCGCCGGGCTCCTCCCGCTTCGAGGTGGTGAGGCGCCTGCGGGAGGAGAGGCTCGTAGACGTGGCCTACGCCTACAGGGAGGAGGCGGGCGTCTCCAAATACCAGAACGTTGAGCAGCTTGCAGACGCTGTGGTTGAGGAGTTTAGGAGGGCTGGGGATAGGCCGGTCTACCGCGTGGCTGTGGCGCCTCGAAGCACCCTAGAGGCCTACCTGCTGGCAGAGAGGCTTAGGAAAGCGAAGAGGGAGGAGCTACAGGTAAAGATCATCTACCTGCCCAAGTACTACGCCGAGGCGGCGGGGAAGCTGGAGGAGGAGCTGCGGGCCCTCGCCGAGGTGGAGCACAGCAGGCTGGAGGCCGTGGCGAGAGGCGAGTACCGCGGCATCTCGCCCAAGCCTCTGCAGATCTCGGACAAGGAGAAGCTGAAAAAACTTCTGGAGGCTAGAAAGACGCTGGAGGAGCTGAGCCCGGGCAGGCTGGGGCTTAAGGACGTGCT
>OFEJ01000591.1_pt1 | contig 11192 bp, 9 predicted proteins | sample 1521051 | NCBI WGS metagenome assembly OFEJ01 (sample SAMN06268701, study PRJEB24108) | sediment metagenome | isolation source: Joseph's Coat, Yellowstone National Park, Wyoming, USA | place: USA:Joseph's Coat, Yellowstone National Park, Wyoming, USA | reverse complement strand
AAATAATTGAAATGAGAAAGCTTATAAGCCCTTCATATTTCATCCCCACCTTGAAAGGCGAGGCTTTCAGTTGTAACAATTGTTAGCCAGCCCACCAATACTAGGAGCAGCAACGCCGAGGCTTTCTCAAGCCAGGTCCAGCTCCTTGGACCGGCTAGGGCCCAAACAGTGTTCAGAAAACCTATGGCAACTATGCATGTGTTAAGGCTAACGGGATGCCCTAGCGCTGTTAATATTGAGGCGAGGGCCCTGGCACCAACAATGTTCATAACAGCTGTCCAGCCGACCAGCTGGAGATAGTTCAGCGCTGAGGCTAGATAGGAGCCACTTAACCCGGGAGGCCTCCTCGCGAGAACCATTGTAGGAACCCCGACCCTATAGCCCTCGATGGCCACGAAGCCCATGAGGGCATTGCCAACTATGTGGCCCACAATAATAATGATAAGGGCCTTGAGCAGAGAGACGCCCGGAACCAGAAGCGCACCTGCCCAGAACTCAGCTATTGATATGCCTGCGCCGAACCATGTAGCTAGAAGGCTTCATGAGTCCATCGGCCTGGATCTGCTTGGAATGGGTTTGATGCCTGTAATCTCCTCATCGCTCATGGGCCTCTCACCGATTCCGCATTGCCTTGTTGGTTTAGCGGATATTAAATAAGGCTTTAGCTAAGACTGCACGGCACTTCTTAAAGTATGGTTGATACATGGCTACACGAAAATTAAATCTTGCGGTCATGATTGCTGCGTGATGAAGACATACTCGTCGTCAGGGCTCATCCTGAAAAGCTCCGCGAAGGCCCCCCACTCCAGTATGGTTTTCACCGCTTTTGTGGTGTTGTATGGATAGAACCTCTCCGCTATCTCCATGAACTCCTCCACAGTTATTCTCTTCTTTCTTCTCAGAACCTTAATTATCGTTCTGAATGGCTCTATTTTGTCTATTATCCTTCTCATCCTCTCCTTAACTCTCTGCACATCGCCATCAGCAATCTCCTTGCCAAGCTGTGTTAGCCTGACATTCCCGTTCTCCAAGACCTCAATTAAGCCGAGATGCGAGGCCACGTCTATAACGTGGGGGAGCAAATCGATCTTCTCCCCAAGCAAGTCCCCAAGGTACATTGGGTCAACTGTGCCAGTTAAGTTGTTTATGGCCTCGAGAAAACCTAGGACATGGTCTGGTTGAACAAAGGGTGGAAGCACGTACGCGTGCTCACTACGAGACAATTCCTCGCTAACACCAATAAACGTTTCTTTTGGTAGAAACAACCTTAAAATTATTTCTGTTACTCAGTATATAAACGTAATTATACCTAGCAATAGACATGGCGATTCAATGCTTACGGCTGAAGTGGTACGGGAGCTTCTGGCGTCGACGGGGCTTAGCTTAGCGAGGATGGTTACTGCCTACATAATCTCCTTCGTAGTGGCTGTCTTCACTGGCGTGGCCATGGCCAAGAACAAGTATGTTGAGGCCGTTATGTTGCCATTGCTAGATGTGCTGCAGTCTATACCCATACTTGGCTTCCTCCCGGCAGCGCTCATAATGTTCGTCAGGGTGCTGGGTCCAGCCGTTGGCGCTGAGCTAAGCGCCGTTTTCCTGCTCTTCACGAGCCTTGTCTGGAATATGATTTTCGGCGTCTACACATCCGTTAAATCGCTTGAGAGCTCGGTGGATGACTTAGCGAGGGTTTACAGGCTACCTCTACTGCACCGGTACATGTACATCTACTTGCCAGTGTCGAGGAGCTCTGTGGCCGCTAACAGCATTGTATCGTGGGCTGGGGGCTGGTTCTTCCTGACTAGCGCTGAGGTCCTATCAATAGGCAAGACCGAGTACAGCTTAAGGGGGCTTGGCTCATTCATAATCAAAACGTACGCGCAGGGCGACCAGACAGCTTACGCAGCCGGGCTAACCATGCTCTTCGCCGTTATTCTCCTATCATACCTGCTTTTGTGGAACCCGATAGCTATGAAGTACACGCAGACAAAAGCTCTCGTAGGCTTCAACAGGGTGTATAAGGAGCTGGAAAAAGCTGTCTCAAGAATCCGGGGGCTAATATGGGAGAGTCTGTCCTCCGCGTACAGCGTATTTAGGGGGAGGAAGAGATGGCTAGCATTAGCCATTCTCTTCCCCGTCTTCCTTGATGTAGGTGGCCTCTATAACATAGACCCTACTACTAGCTGGCTGAGCAGATCATGGGTATACATAGAGGAGTTCTTAGTTAACCTGCCACTAACGGCTCTAAGGGTGTATGGGGTGATGGCGGCTGGGCTCGCGCTAACAATCATGCTAGCGTACATATCGCACATGATGCCCAGGCTTAGCAAGGCAATAGTTATGCTGGGCGAGGTGTTATCATCTATCCCAGCCATGATGTGGTGGCCCATCCTGCTGCCCGCTCTCAGGGGGTTCCCGACAGGAATCATGCTTTTTATCTACATGCAGGGCTCCATATGGTACGTTTTCTTTAACACGATTGTTTTCGGCCTAACCCGCGTCACAAGGGAGCTCGATGAGCTATCGGAGATATACGGTGTAAGAGGGAGGCTGTACATAACGAAAGTATTTATACCATCCATCATGCCAAGCATAGTTGCGGGGAGCATATCATCGTCGGGTGGCGCTTGGAATGCATCAATAGTAGCTGAGCATATACGCCTCGGGGAACTAAACATTGATGTGGGTGGGGTTGGAAGCTTGCTAAGCAGGTACGCTGAGATGGGCGATATATACGGCGTGGTGTTAACATCAATCCTCATGAGTGTAACCATAGTTGCTATCAACAAGCTTCTGTGGGCTAGGCTTGTGAGAAGGATAGGTGGCACATATGTCATTGGGTAGTGACATTGTCATCGAGGTTAAGGAGGTATCCAAGAGCTACGCAACAGACGGCAGGGAAGTTGAGGTCTTAAGGAACATTAGCTTCTCCGCTGGAAGGGAGTTCGTCGCTGTTCTGGGCCCTAGCGGATGTGGGAAGTCGACGTTGCTGAGAATAATAGCGGGGGTTGAGAAGCCGAGCAGAGGGGAGGTCATATTCCACCTTGATGGGAAGCCTTCTATCGGCTTCGTTTTCCAGTTCCCAACTCTTCTCCCATGGCTAACCGTTGAGGAAAACGTCTTACTTCCCCTGATGGCCAGGAGGATGAGCAAAAAGGAGGCGTTGAGCAACGCTTATAGAGCGCTGAAGATTGTCGGGCTCTATGAGTTCAGGGACTTCTACCCAAACGAGCTAAGCGGGGGAATGAAGCAGAGAGTAAATATAGCCCGTGCAATAGCCGTGAACCCGCACATTCTGCTGATGGATGAGCCCTTCTCAAACCTTGACCCACTAACAGCGGAGAACCTGAGAAGCGAGATACTGGATATATGGTCATCATCGCTGCTGCCCATAAAAACCATCATAATGGTTACCCACAGCGTTGAGGAAGCAGTGCTGATGTCCGATAAAATCGTTGTTTTATCGCCGAGGCCAGCCATAGTAGTGAGGATAATAGAGAACACGCTTCCAAGGCCGCGGAGCAGAAAGGCAAGCGAAGTACAAGAGCTGGTAGATAAGGTATACGAGTACGTCAGCTAGTCATCCTTCTTGGAAAGCAAGGCTTTGAGCCTCAACCATCCACGAAACTCCTATTCCCAATCATGATTTACTCAGACTCTATGTTTACATTTCATTGACTATGCCTTTAAGACCCTGGTGTAGACCTCCACTCCATGTTTCGCCGCTACTTCTCGTGCTTCTTTATTAATAAATTGAGTTATTATGACTAATCTTGGCTTTATTCCTGTACTCCTCTTGTATAATCTCCCTTTTCTCCACAGCAATGAGACATCCCAAATGGATGCACTTGCCTTTACAACCGAAAGCCTCGCCTTTTAAGGCGGGGATGGATAGAAGGATTTATAAGCTTTCTTGTTTTAATCATGAACTGTGGTTGCCCCTAAGCACGTGGATGCGGGGAGCACAACCACAAAACAATGTTGAGATGGGGGGGTCTCTGGCCACCCCGACTGCCCCGCAGAGGACAGATGTATCCCCGAACAGATGCGGGGAACCAATGAGCTGCTCAAAGGAAAACCTCGCCCTTCAGTGCGCGGAGGAGGTCAGCTCTACTAATACATGTGCACTATTTTTTAATCAGGACATCTACTTCCACCTGTGAAGGGTAGCCGTAAACCTCGCCTGCTTTATCATAGTAAAAAAATTTTTTATACAGTAAAAATCACTACTATACACAAATTATATTAGTAACTATATATATACTTCAACGACTACTGATACATCTACGTGTTCGACGTTAGAATACTAAGTGGTTTATATGAGGCTTTGGTCTTTACATCCAATGTATTTAGATAGGGTTGGTTTGGTCGCCCTATGGAGAGAGGGCTTATTAGCTAGACGCGTGCTTCAAGGCTTGACGCGGGGTTATAGAAATCATCCCCAACTCTACAGGTTCAAAATTTATGAAAAGCCCTTAGATCTCATTGATGCGTACTTATATCAGGTCTACCTGGAGGCTTCTAGGCGGGGCTACAAATTCGACATCTCGAAAATCAAGGTGATAGAGCTAATTGGCGTTGCATCAGTGACTCGTGGCCAACTCATTTATGAGTACAAACACCTGCTCGGAAAACTAGAAAAACGCGATAAAAAATGGCTGGAAAAAATTAGAACAATTAGACCGGAGGAGTTACTTGCAAACCCTGTATTCAACGTGGTTGAAGGTGGAGTGGAAGAATGGGAGAAGAGAGCCTGGATGTATCCCTTGAAATAGGTTCTTCTTTGCTCAAGTCCAGTAGGAGACTCCAGAGATAGTGGTCATAAGCCAAGCAGTAAGAATTGTAACATTTTTAAGAATTCTCGTTTGCTGTTGCTTTAGTAATCAATTGTGTTTTTGGTTTGAGGTTCAAGCCAGCTTTCTCAACATGTACTTATTCTTTTTTTTATCTTCATCTACATCTACGCACTGTGGGCACCTGATCCATGAGCTACCAACTAAGAACCTCTTAGAGAAGCGCTCTTCAGCAAATTATGATGCCTGGCTTGTAGGGAAAAATATTAGAGAGGGTTAGGTATCAATGAGAAGTCTGGGCTAATGAGAAATAACATGAGATGGTAGGTTTAGCGAAGTGACGTCAATACGCAGTCTCCCAGAAGAACGAAGCGCGGCTACAGGCTCACGCCGGCAAAGCCTAGATGAATGCTTCGTGCAGTTTGGCTCAACAGCTACCTATAATACAGCACTAACCGCTCGTAAGGTGTAAGCGAAGCGGAAGTCCTTGTTTAAGACACTTAAAAACTTGAATTGAAGAGAACGACTATCCAGGGACAAACTGTTTCAAGATATAGTACGGTATTAATTAAAGGTCTATCTACTCTGATACAATAGTTAAAAAAGCTTATCTTTCAATCAAAATTATTATTTTGAGAGTTCTTGCTTTATTGTGTATTTAGGTTGTTTAATGCACAGTGATTGAGATGGGCAATAAGGTTCTTAGCACTAAGGATTTTGAGCATCTCTCGCTAAAGGAGACCTTCGAATTACTTGGTTCGAGGCCTAACGGATTAAGCGATGAAGAAGCGAAGAGGAGATTAATTGTTTATTGACTTAACGTTATTGAGGAAAAGAAGGAAAACCCTGTACTAGAGTTATTAAAGAAGTTCTGGGGACCTATGCCCTGGCTTCTAGAGATCGCAATAATACTCTCCCTCTTCATTGGACACGTTGTTGAAGCCGTTATAATTACGCTTCTTTTGGTCATTAATGCAGTTATAGGATTTCTTCATCATGAATCTAGTAGAAAAGTCCTGGAAATGCTGAAGTCTAAGCTGGCTCCTCGGGCTAAAGTTTTTAGAAATGGAGTCCTCAGAGACGTTGAGGCGGCTTTAATTGTTCCAGGTGACGTTATTGTCGTTGAACTCGGCGACGTTGTGCCGGCTGATTGCAAGGTTGTAGAGGGGGAGGTCTCGGTTGACCAATCGATTTTAACTGGAGAAAGCCTGCCAGTTGAAGTATCTTCTGGTGGAGTTATTTATGCTGGGTCAATCATTAAGAGGGGAAGGGCCAGATGTCTCGTAGTAAACACAGGTAGGAACACCTATTTTGGTAAAACTGTGGAGCTTGTCAGAATAGCTAGACCGAGGTCACACACGGAGGAAGTAATGCTAGCAATAACGAAGTATTCGATGTTCACAGGAGTAATGGTGATGATAGCCGCGGACATATACATTTTCTTCTCAGGTTTAAAGAACGAAATCATCTCGATAATAACATTTGATTTAGCTATACTAATGGGATGCGTGCCGGTCGCTCTCCCAGCAGTTATGACAATAATGCAGGCCGCTGGAGCACGTGAACTAGCACAAAAAAGCGTCTTGGTAACAAGGCTAGATGCTGTTGAAGATGCCGCCTCAGTGGACATCCTCTGCCTGGATAAAACAGGTACAATTACAATGGGGTCTCTAGAGGTAAGCGAGGTAATACCAATCAGTGTAGGTAGTGAGAAAGAGGTCTTGGAGCTTGCTTTATACGCCTCACCAGAGGACTCGGAGAGCCCAATAGACATCGCGATAATCAAAAAAGCTAAAGAACTCGGTGTTACCAGGAGAGGAAAACAAATCTCACTAACGCCCTTCGACCCTTCAATTAAAAGGAGCGAGGGAGTCATCGAGCTAGGGGAGAAGAAAATAAGGATAGCTCTAGGAGCTCCACAAGTAATCATTAGTTTATGCAGAGAAACCCCGCAAGGCCTCGAGCAAGTACTAGAAAAACTCGCTGAAAGGGGGTTAAGAGCTCTTCTTGTTGCTTATGGCGAAGAAGGAAAGGCATTGACTGTGGCCGGGGTTATCGGTCTCTCTGATCCTCCAAGACCGGACTCGGCAGAGCTCATAAGCGAACTGAAAAAGCTGGGCATAAAGCCATTAATGTTAACTGGAGATAGCTTCCCAATAGCTAGGGAGATTGCAAAAAAAGTTGGAATCGGTGAAAAGGGATACCCACTTTTACGTATAAAGGAGAAGCTCGGGGAGATTGTAGAGAGCATTGATTTTATAGCAGAGGTTTACCCCGAAGATAAATACGCTGTCGTCAAGGCTCTTCAGGAGAAAGGACACATGGTTGGCATGACCGGTGACGGGGTAAATGATGCCCCAGCACTACGCCAAGCTGAGCTCGGTATAGCTGTTAGTGGAGCAACTGACATCGCCAAGAGGTCGGCCGGGGTAGTTCTTTTAGCCCCTGGACTAAGAGGAATAGTAGACGTTATAGATATTAGTAGAAGAGTTTTTCAAAGAGCCCTTACATGGATTTTAAATAAAATAGCAAAGGTCATACAGTTCACTCTTCTCTTACCACTTGGATTGTTGTGGCTACACTACGATGTGTTATCATTAATGGGTATGACACTACTTATATTTGCTAATGACTTCGCGACAATGTCTCTCTCAACAGATAATGCCTCGCCCTCGCTTAATCCAAGAAAGTGGAGGATACAGAGCCTTTTTGTATCTTCACTAGTTGTGGGAATAGCATTACTCGTAGAGGCCATACTAGCTATATACATAGGACTCAGAGTATTCAACCTAAACATGAAACAAATGCAAACATTCACACTGCTCAACATGGTCTATATAAGCCAGTTCAGAGTCCTTATACTCAGAGAGAGAAATTACTTCTGGAGAAGTAAACCAGGTAAAATGCTCATAACATCTATAGTTGGCGTGATCATAGCCTATACGTTACTGGGAATAACAGGACTAATAATAGAGCCAGTTTCAGTCAACGCGGTCCTCTTCTCGCTGGCATACTCCTCAATATTCACGCTAAGCATAGACCCCATAAAAGTACTTATGTTTAAGAAAATAGGTTTGATTAGCTAAATCTTAGCCATGCATTCTCCGAGCCGTGGAACGAGTTTAACAGCGTCGGAGGCAAAATGTTCTTTAAGAATAGAGGCGCGGACCTCAAAACACCATATGGAGAGTATTACAAATAAATACAAATTACTAATAGGCTCAGCAAAGACACAGCTAATCCTACCAGGAATGATAATGCTCAGAAGATCTTCTTCAAACTACCGAAGCTCGAGAAGTAAAAACGAGCTCCCTAAATTCATATCAAGAGTCACCCAGATTTGGTACAAGCTGACCTCCATTTCGCCCTAAAGGAAGAGGGTTCTCGCTAAGGCAGAGAGAAAGTAAGCTGAGCTACTATTGTTAAACTCATGTTAATGCATAAAAAACAAAAATTATCGTCTACACAATGTGTTATGATTTGAGGTATTAGTGCATGAAACGCATAGGCGTTTTATTTGATTTTGATGGTACCTTAAGTCCATTAAACGTGAACCGAGATGATGCAAAGATTCGTGATGATGTTGCCGCGGTGCTCAAGGAGCTGGCTAAAAGGTATGTGCTTGGTGTGGCTAGTAGTAAGGATTGTAAATTCCTTTTAAGTAAGGCTCCGTTCTTCCATAGTTATATTTGTGTTAATGGCTTAGAAATTCTAACTAACGAATATTTATTGCTTGACTCCGTAGTTATTGGAAAGAACTTGCTCAAGGCTATTGAAGATGTGTATTTTGACGCTAAGAAGTTGCAAAATGCTATCATTGAGGAGAAGAGGTCTTTACTGGGTTTTCTGTTGGGTATCAGTATTGATTGGAGGGGATATGAAAAACCGCCTGAGAATCTGAATAATGTGATTAAAACAGCTTCTTTTAAGGGATTACACATCGTTAGCTATAAGCACAATCCATTCGTAGATATCTATGTGTCTAGAAAAAATAAAGGTGAAGCTGTTAAGACGCTGAAAGCTATACTTAACTTAGAAAAGCTCATATATGCGGGAGACGGAGAGAACGATATACCAGCATTTAAGGTAGCTGACATTGCTGTTTTGGTACGACATGAATTTAACCAGGAACTTAAGTTAGATGTAGATTATGAGGTTAAATTTGAAGAGCTGAGTAAATGGTTGGTTGACTATGTTGTTTCAGGTAGATTACCTTAGCTTGCTACGAGCAATAGGCTTTGGAGCTCTCACAATCCTAATAGGTTATGTAGCGGGATTTCTAGTTAAACGATTTATTCGCTATGTTCTTGCAAAAGTGGGCTTTGATGAATGGTTTAAGAAGTTTGCCATAGGTAAAGCTATATTACGGAGTGGATATGTAGCTAGCGAGTTCTTCGGGCTCGTTGTTTCGTGGATTATATATATAACAGCTACGTTGTTAGCTGTGGCTATAGCTGCCGCAAATCTGGGTTTCACCGAGATTTCTGAACCTTTGTATCGCGTAGTCTCGGTATACGTGATAGGATTTGCCAAGGCCTTTGCAATATTGATTGTAGGCTATATACTTATAGATGCATTCATAGGGTACATATATAAAAGCACGGAATTGAGAAGCGAAGCATCGTTTTTAATGCCTGTTGCAGAATACTTAAGGATACTATTTTACATAGCAGTACTGGTGTTTGCTTTAGAGCAAGGCGGTTTGAACGTCAGATCGCTATATATTCTGTTAACGCCCATTATATGGGGCTTGACAATAACTATGATTATAATAATACTAGCTAACTTAGTGCAGCAGGTCATTAAGAAATGAAGTTCTTTTCAGTAATGTACCAAACATCTTATAGTAAAGGACAAGAGCTAGTTGCACAGAGAATGGTTAAATGGGCTAGGAGGTTAGGTTACGAGGCGTGGCTTATTACTAGCATATACCATGATGGCGAGACTGTGATACCTCTTGACAGAGTTTTGAAGAGCGAAGAAGGTTATTTGATGTTTGAAAAAGACCCTAAGATAAGTCTTCCGGTGATTAGGGTTGATAGCTTTAAAACCTTTTGGCCTCCCAGACGAATAATGTTTAGAGACTTCATTACAGTTCTTAGAAGACTTGATGAAAAACTAGGCATAGATTTTATAGTGACTCACTCAACTCTTTGGAACGGCCCCGAGGAGGTTTCTAGATGGGTTATATGGAAAAGGCTTATAATGAGTCTAGGTGAGGCCACTCGCACCACCATATATGGTCATATCTCGCACTACCAACCGCCAGACCCCACTAGATATGAGCCCGTTGAAAGAGCTTATAGAATGGCTTGGAATGCAACAGCGTTTCCCATGATTTTTAAGTCTGCTGATATAGTAATATGTGTCACAGGCATTGAAGCTGAGGATATGATAAATCACGGTGCAAGGCCTGAGCAAATTCACATTTTTCCAGGTGGGCTAGACGATGACTTAGCCATGCTCATAGAGACTGCTAAACCAGCGGAGTTTTTAGAAAAATATAACATAAACAGAGATAGTTACGTGATTTCTTACTTAGGTACCATTGAGGAGAGAAAAAATCCATTAGCTATTGTTAAGTTAGCTAAGAAGCTAAGAAGGCTTAGAAACGTCGTGTTTGTTATTGCTGGTAGACCTGGAGATCAATGGCATGAAGTTGTTAGGGAGGCTAAAGGCCTAGAAAACGTAGTAATTACAGGCGAGCTAAGCGAAGAGATGAAGGCCTCCTTAATTAAAGCATCATACCTAAACATAATTATGTCCAAAATGGAGGCTCTGGGATTAACGCAAATAGAATTCATGTATGGGGGCGTCCCAGTAATAAGTAGTGGTACCTATGGTCAGAAATGGCTAATAACAAACAATGTTGACGGAATAATCGTTAATGGGCCTAATGATATTGAAGGCGCAGCTAAAGCAATTGAAGAGCTAGTTAAAAATCCAAACAAAAGAGAGCAGATGTCTATTAATGCTCGCAAAAAAGCCTCTTCATTATTAATGTCTAAACTCATGGAACAGCTCTTAAATAAAGCTAAGACAATTCTAAGGAGCTAGCAAACAGTCATAGACTCGCTAATGCCCATTAACAAGATTGCAAGCACTCACAAATACCATCAGGTACCGCTAGCAAGGGAGCGCTCTTTCCACACCCGTAACTACACTTTTAATAGCTTCTTCTTTAAACTTCTGAAGTATGTTTCTGTGAATCTCTCTTCTTCATCTAGGCCTATGATATACTTTTACAGAACTATTCTTCTGTACGTGCTTCAGTTCTTTGTGTAGAGGAGTTTTCCGCCTCTTAGCACTTTGTATACAAACTCGTTTAGTGCTCTGGAGTCTCTAGGTAGAGGTGAGTTGGTGCGGAGGGTTTCGGAATTTATTGCTGTATGGAGAGATGGC
>OFEJ01000590.1_pt1 | contig 11194 bp, 11 predicted proteins | sample 1521051 | NCBI WGS metagenome assembly OFEJ01 (sample SAMN06268701, study PRJEB24108) | sediment metagenome | isolation source: Joseph's Coat, Yellowstone National Park, Wyoming, USA | place: USA:Joseph's Coat, Yellowstone National Park, Wyoming, USA | reverse complement strand
GCATGTATTTAAATTTTACTACTCAAAAGTTATAAAATGTTTTTGTTTCATTTAAATTAAAAAATAAATAATCGATAAATGGCAAAATTACTGATAACTTGCGATCCTGGATTAGAAGATATAGCAGAAATGGAAATAAAAGAAAATTTTCCAAACGCTAAAGTTTCCAAATTCTTTAACTTCCAAGGCAAACTCTTGGTTGAAATAGATGGAAATTATGAAAAGCTTTTTACTTTGCATTCAATCCATCACATCATAAAGCTAAAAAAAGAGTTTTACTTAGAAAAACCAACGATAGAAGAAATAAAGAAAGCTTTAGAGAAAATTGATATTGAAGAAATGGAAAACGCTGAAACTTTTAGAGTAACAAGCCAAAGATACGGAAACCATGAGTTTACCTCTATTGACATGCAGAAAATTGGTGGAGAAGTTTTTCTCGAAAAATATAAGAAAAAGGTTAGCTTGAAAAATTTTGATTTAAACATTAGGTTTGATTTAATAGGAAATTTTGGTTATGTGGGAATTCAACTAACAAAAGATTCTCTTTACAAAAGATTCAAAAAAGTTTTTCATCATACAGCGGCAATAAAATCAACTCTAGCTTACGGAATGATAAGGTTAGCAAACATAAAAGATGGAGAGAGTTTTTTAGATCCAATGTGTGGAAGTGGAACTATAGCTTTGGAGGCAGCTAGCTTATACAAAAACAGAATAAAAATTTTTGCTGGAGACATTAATGAAGATTACGTTGAAAAAGCAAGAGAAAATGCTAAAATTAATGGCTTAGAAGAATTTATTGAGTTCAAACCAATGGACGCTACTAAGCTTGAAGAATATTTCACAAGCATTGACAAAATAGTAACTAATCCGCCATATGGAGTTAAAATTGCAAAAAGGAAAGATTTGAAGGGATTTTACTGGAAATTTTTAGAGTCAGTCTCAAAAGTTTTATCAAAAGAAGGAAGAGCTGTTATCATTAATTTAAGGGCAGACATGTTTAGAAACATTATCTTGAGACTAAAAACTTTCAAGATAGTTCATGAAAGAGTTGTTGAAAGTGGTGGAATATTTCCTCACATTTTCGTTTTGGAAAGAATTCAATAGAAATCTACATCTAAATTTTCAAACAAAGGCTTAAAGTATGGTAAAATTGAGAACCAAAAGCCGATTGAAAGTTCTCCTAAACCATAAAACAACTTTCTCATTAACAAACCTTTTCTTATTGGCCAAGCAAGTTTTTTCTTCCATTCTTTCTCATAATTCTCTTCAAAAAACTCTTTACTAAAATCATTTTTTGCTAAGGCCTTCAATATAGCTAAGGCAGCCAACTGAGATGCTATCAAAGAATAAATTATTCCACCTCCGCTAAAAGGTTTCATTTGCATTGCTGCATCTCCAACAAGCAAAACTCTTTCAGCGACTGAGCTCTTAATCAAACCAAAATTTATTATTCCTCCTGTATCTGGCTGAACAAATTTTCTAACTCTTTTTCTCAAAAACTTTTTGAAATTTGAATAAACATCTCCTTTTGTTGCTAAACCAACTTTAGCATATCTTTCATTTATTGGAACTACCCAACCAAAGAAATCTTTAGCAAAATCTCCAAACCAAAGCTCAACTTTATCTTTTTCGAATTTTCCATCTACTGTTGCTTGAACTCCTATGAAAAATTCTTTTTCTTCATGAAGGTTGAAAATTTTAGCAACTTGAGAAAAAGCTCCATCAGCTCCAACCAAAATTTTCGCATCGTATTCTCCATTGCTTGTAAAAATCTTGTAGCTACTTGTAAATTTTTCCACTCTAATAAATTTTTCTCCAAGCTTAGCTTCAGCTCCAAAAGCTATTGCCCTATCAAACAAAAACCTATCTAACCTTGGTCTATCTAAAACATACATTGGATTTTTCGATTTTAGCTCAAACTTCTTATCCTTAAAAACAAACTCAGCTCTATTAACTTCATTTTGAATAATTCTCTCATCCAATTCTGGCAAAAGTTCTTTTATTCTATAGCTAACCAAGCCTGTACACTTAGAAGGAAATCCAATTTTTTTGTGTTCTTCTATCAACAGAACTCTATAACCTCTTTTAGCAACGATTTCAGCAACTCTATTACCAGCAACGCTTGCTCCTATTATTGCCACATCATACATTCTATCTACCAAAATTTCTTTTTTGTTGAGAATACCATCTCAAAGCTTTCATGAATTCTTTCTTAGAAAAATCTGGCCAGAGAGTTTTAGTAACATAAATTTCTGCATAGCTAGCTTGCCAGAGTAAAAAGTTAGAAAGTCTTTGATATCCTCCTGTTCTAATAACCAAATCTAAAGGTTGAGGAACGTATAAATGTTTTTCTATATCTTTTTCCGTTATTTCAATCTTTCCATGTTTAATGACTTCTTCAGCTAGCTTTTTAACTGCATTAACGATTTCAGATTTTCCACCATAAGCAACCAAAAAGTTCAAAACTCTTTTTTGGTATTTGGCTGTCTTTTCCATTAGCTTTCCCATAAGTTTTATCAACTTTTTTGGCAATCTATTCAATTCTCCGACAAACCTAACTCTAACCTCATACTTTTCTAGCAAAGCAAACTTTTTCTTATCATTCAACAAACCATCAACATATTCTTCAAGAAGTTTGAATAAATGTTTTAGCTCTTCCTTCGGTCTATTGAGATTTTCTGTAGAGAGAGTGTAAATTGAAACTTGAGGTATACCAAGTTCTAGGCACCAATTTAAAAATTCGTTTAACTTTTCTGCTCCAGCTCTATGACCTTCCCAAGGAGGCAGACCTCTTGCTCTAGCCCACCTCCTATTACCATCAATTATAATTCCCAAATGGTTTGGCAATATAATGTTCATTAATAATTTTAATTGCAGAAACTATAAAAATATAAATGAACTTTGAAAAGGATTTCGCTGATTATGCAGTAAAAATTAGCAATGCTGAATATTCTGAAGCTAGAGTTGAAGAAGAAGTAAAAAGAGTTTATATATTGAAAAACGGAAAATTTGAATCTTCGATTGAGGAGAGATCAAAAGGAATGGGAATAAGAGTTATAGAAAATGGAGCAGCTTTTGTTTCTTTAACAAATTTGTCAAAGAAAAAAATTAGAGAGAGTTTGAAAGAAGCTTTAAAAGAAGCAAAAATATCATCTCCCATTTCTCTAGCAGATGAAAAAGCGTACAGAGCAAATTATAGAGTTTTAGGTGATTTGCCAAGTGAAGAAAAGATAAAAGAGTTTTTGCTCGATTTGGATAAGAGAGTCAATTTGCCTTGGATTAAATCAAGAATATTTTACCTAACTGAAACACTAACAAAGAAATATTTCGCTAATAGCGATGGTAGCAAGATTTATTCAGAGATTCAAAGATTTCACTTAGAATACAATCTCATTGCAAAAGATGGTAACAAAATAGAGCAAAGAAACTTTTTCTTTGGAAGCTCTGGTGGCTGGAAAGATTTTTTGAAATTAAAAGTTGAAGAAACTGTAGAAAGCGAGGCAAGAAAAATGATAAAAATTATTCGTGCTAAGAAAAACAAAAAAGGAAAGTATGATGTTATCTTAGCTCCAGAATTGGTTGGAATTGTCGTTCATGAATCTTGCGGTCATCCTTTAGAAGCTGATAGAATTCTTGGGAGAGAAGCTGCTCAAGCTGGAGAATCTTATGCAAAAATAGATTCTATTGGCAAAAAAATAGGAAGCGAAAAAGTAACAATTGTTGATGATCCAACGGTAAAAGGAAGCTATGGATTTTATCTTTTTGATGATGAGGGAGTAAAAGCAAGAAGAAAGTTTTTGATAAAAAATGGAGTAATAAACGAGTTTTTGTTGAATAGAGAAACTGCTTTACTTCTAAAAACAAAAAGTAATGGATCAGCTAGAGCAATGAATTTTGCAAGAGAACCAATAATAAGGATGTCAAATACTTTTATGTTGCCTGGAGATTATAGCTTGGATGAAATGATTGAAGATATTAAAAAAGGAATTTTTGTCAAGTCTTTTACAGAATGGAATATTGATGATGTGAGATGGAATGAAAAGTATGTTGGTTTTGAAGCTTATGAAATTGAAAATGGAGAAATAAAAGATTTTGTGAGAAGGCCTGTTATAGAAACTACAACAGAAGAACTTTATTCAAAAGTTGACGCTTGCTCAAAAGATTTACAATTTGTTGCAGGAACTTGTGGTAAAGGGGAGCCAATGCAAGGTGTTCCAGTTTGGATGGGCGGTCCTCACATTAGAATTAGAGGTTTAAGGGTGAAATAAATGATAGAAGAAATTGAGAAAATTATTAAAGGAAAAGTTGACGATTGGATAATTAAAGTTGAGAGAGAAAAAGCAAAACAAATAAAAATTGCAAATAGCAAGATTGTTGTAACTCAAATTTGGAATTTTGATAGCTTAACTCTGTTTTTAGCTAAAGGCAAAAAAACTTTGCTTTCATCAACAACAATTTCTTCTTTATATGATGCAAAAAGATTTGCAAAAGAATGTTTAGAAAAAGTTGATGAAGCTGAAGAAAATATGAGTTATGAAGGGATTGCTGAAGGGAAGTTTAAGTATAGAAAAGAAGCTTACGACAAAAAAGTTTTTTCATACGATTGGAACGAAAGAATAACAAAAACTTTAGATGATTTAAAGCAAAGGAGTGCTGGAGTTTTTTGGGAAGGAAAAGTTGATAGAGAAATTTTAACTTCAAATGGAATAAGTGAAAAAGATGTAAACACTTATTTCAATTTTTCGATAAGAACTTTCGGGAAAACAAGCTTTCATCTGGCTCAATATTCTTCTTTTGGAAAAGACATTCAAATTGAAAAAGTTTCAGAAAAAGCAAAAGAATTTTCAAACTTAACGGAAAATCAAGTTAAAATTAGAGAAGGGAAATATCCAGTTATATTCATGCCTTTAGCTTTATCTGGTATTCTATCTTATGCAAGCATCGGATTTTCTGCATTTGAAGTATTAGCAGGAAATTCTTTCTTGATAGATAAAATTGGAAAACAGATAGGAAGTAAAGATCTTACATTAATTGATGATGGAACTTTTAGAAAATTTGACGAAGAAGGTAGACCAACGCAAAGAAATGTATTGATAGAAAATGGTGTTTTGAAATCTTATTCGCATAACACATCAACAAGCAAAAAATTGAATCAAAAACCAACTGGGAATGCAGGAATTGTTTATCCGATGCCTTGGAAGATTGAAATTAAAAAAGGAGATCGTAGCTTTGATGAAATGATTAAAGAATTGAAAGAAGGGTTGATTGTAACAAATACTTGGTATACAAGATACACTAGCTTTGTTGAAGGAACTTTCTCTAGCCTACCAAGAGATGCAACATTTTATGTCAAAAATGGCAGAATAGAAGGCTTTGCTAAAAACTTAAGAATAAATTCTAATTTCTTAGACTTTTTCAAAAATATTGAAGCAGTAGAAAAAAGGCAAGATGAAGTAAAGTGGTGGGAGAGTTTCCTACCAGTTAAAACACCTTCTTTGCTAGTTAAAGATGTTTTGATAACAAAACCTTTTTGAACCTCTATTTTTCTTTTTTTAAAAAATAAAAAAACAAAAGTCGATTTATTTACTTATAAGGTTTAGCTGTAAAGCTCCTTTGAAAGTTCTCTGAGTACTCTTATCTTTAACCATGCTGGTTCCATTATCCACGCGCCACTAGGGGCTTCTCCAACTTTTGTATAAGTTCCTGAAAGATGTAGGTATACTTCTTCTCCTTTCTCTAGTACTATTTTTTTGTCTGAAGGAAGAGTATAAAAACCATTTTCATCTCTTACCTTTACTGGAAAAAGATTTTCTTTCGCATAAGCTATTATTACTCCATTACCAGTTGGGCTAATTTTTAGGTAACTTCTGTGAGTTGCATCCGTTCCATCACTAACGCCCCATCTCCCATAAATTCCTTCAATTATATTAACTCCTTCTGGGTATCTGGCTACTACATAATCTACGGGGGTAATATCTTTTCCGTCTCTACCTCTTATTGCTCTCTGGTGTTCACTGATTCCCTTTATCCCTTCATCATTTGCTCTTCCTATCTCTACAGGATATGTTGAGAGTTGTATCTCTTTCCCAACAGGAGTTCCGTCTTCTTTTACTGCTTGAATGCCGATCTTTACTCCTTCTTGCTTTAGATTTTCATTAGCGGGAACTATTTTCACCATTTTCTCACCAATAACTACTATAAAGTGGTTATATTTAAAGATTTCGATACTCGAAAATATACATCATAAATATAAGAAATAAGTATGAAAAATTCGTTCCATTAAGCGAGGGATATATTCGTTTCTTCTGACAAAAGAAATAAAATACTTCTCTAAACCCAGAATTTTGTAATAGATAAACTTATTCAAAATATCAAAATGAATAGTGTATAGCTGCTCTTTAATATAAGAACTAACTTTTAATCGAAAATCAAAGAGCATTAAATAGCAACTTGTAAATTTAGAAAATGTTTTTTGATGTAAGTAAATTTAAATTTTCCTACAAATTCATTGATAACCAGCGTCAAGGAAATGAAGCTTTTATATAGAAAGTATCATTTTTAGTCTGTGTCTATTGAACCTGATACTTTCATTTTAAAAAGTTCAATCTTCGGAACAATTATAACTCCTTCTTTCTCATTGCCCAAACTCAAACTCATTCCTTTCAAATGTAAATATCCAGTAAAAGCAGCAGTAATAGCATCAAGCTCGTCATGAGTTAATTCTCTCTTCTCAATCTTAATTCCAAGCTTCTCCAAACCTTCTCTCAGCTTTTTCAAACTAACGTTTTTTCTAGCAATTTTTAAAATGTCTTGAGTTGCCCCAGGATAAACTTCAATAACTTTGTAACCATTTTTCTCCAAAATTTTCCTCAATTTAATTCCTCTCTTCGTAAGCATTCTCATAGGCCCCAAAGTTATTGGAAAAAATTTTATTCCCAACTCAAAAAGTTTTTTGTCACACTCTCTAAAATGAATTTTCTCTCTTCTATCTAAACTTTTTCTTCCTTTAGGCAAACTCAAAGGAGCGTCTATTGCTATTAAATCTGGTTTAAATTTTTCAATCAAATCTAGAATTTCCTCATCTTTATGAACAACAAAACACTTTGTCTCTAAATTTTCGTTTAAAGTACAAATTCCTGTGTTTCTCTTCTCACTTCCAGCTAAATCAATGCCAATAACTATCATAGAAAATTTTTATCAATATGAAGGAAAAACTTTAAATACCCTTTAGCTTAAATATAAATAGCTCGTCGGTGTCGGATTTAGAGCGAGCTTTTGCTTGCAATGAAAAAATCTGTCCAGACGAGCGAAAATTTCTCCTTGAGCTAAGAGCTCAAGGTAAGGTTGATTAATGATACCTTAGAGGTGGGCCCGCCAATTCTGGCTGATCCCGCCAGAGACCACTGCTATCCGGGTCCGGCTAAGCCATGCGAGTCGTGAGGGGAAAGCCCTCGGCGACCTGCTCCGTAATACGCAGTCAACCTACCCTCGGGAGACTGCCTGTAAAGCTTTAAATACATTTTACCATACTTAAAATATGGTAAACTCGAATATAAGCGAAGTAATAAAATTGTTCAATGAAGTCAAAAAAGCAACAAATAATTTCAAAGAAATAAACGAAGATTATCTCAAAACAAATCCAAAATGCCTAAAGGTTTTTAGAATACTCAGAGGAATTAAGCAAGAAGACTTTAAGAGAAATGTAGACTCATCAATCAGCGATTACGAATGTGGTAGAATTAAGCAAATTAGAAATCATGCAAAATTAAAAAAATTAATGGCTTTCATTCAAGAGACCATTGAAACTATAAGCCACTCTAAAGATGTTGATAAACTTTTCTTTACAAATCTGGAGAAGATATTCTTTCCTCAAAAAAGAGAAGAAATTAAGAACAAAATAAGGAAAAGTATAATCAACTATATTTCTTCAAACAATTATCGCGAAATACTAGAAAAAGCAGCAAGAAGAGAAATAGTGAGAGAAGATGAAAAGAAAGTAATAGAATACCTTAAAAACAGTGGCCTTAGTGAAAGCGATATTGAAGTTCACAAATATGTTGGAAAAATAAATGTAGATATTTTCATTCCAAAAAAGAAAATAGCAATTCTTGTTACCTCTACTTCATCAACAAAATACTCTCATAGATATGCAATAATTGAAAGAGTTGCACTAAGAGGCTTTAGATTAAAAAAACTTTACCCAGAAATAACTTCAGTATTAGTTTTGTTTTCAAATTTGCCAATAACACCATATCAACAAGAGTTGTTAAAAGACGCCTTTGATTTTATTTTTATTAACGATCTTTCTGCCTTAGCTTTACAGGTAGCCCGATGGGGATAATCCCGGGAAACTGGGGCTAATACCCCATAGGGATAGGGTGCTGGAAGGCCCCTATCCTCAAAGGGCGTTCGTAGCCGCCCGAGGATGGGACTGCGGGGTATCAGGTTGTTGTCGGGGTAATGGCCCGACAAGCCGATAACGCCTACGGGCCATGAGAGTGGGAGCCCGGAGATGGGCTCTGAAACATGAGCCCAGGTCCTACGGGACGCAGCAGGCGCGAAACGGATAGAGTTGAGCTTGAGTTGCTTCAAAAGCATCCAAATACTTATCTTAACTTAAAAATCTCTCTTGAAGTTAGGTTTTATCTCAACTCTATCCTCGCGCTACCTTCGCAATGGGCTAACGCCCGACGAGGGGACCCGGAGTGCCCCAGCTCTGCTGGGGCTGTTGCCCTCTGAAAACGGGAGGGCGAGGAAGGGGTGGGGAAGACGGGTGCCAGCCACCGCGGTAATACCCGCGCCCCGAGTGGTGGTCACGATTAACTTGTCTAGCTTTGGCTAGACGAGGTCGAATTGGGCTTAAATCCATGAGGCTATTAACAACAGTAGAGTATATTTAAATATTTAATATAGTACTAAAAATATATATACATTAGAGTGATAGAAATGGATCCAATACTATTTGGGTTATTAATCTCAGATGGTAGTGTGACTCTAAGAGAAAGAAATAGAGGTAAGGTTTCTTTCTCTAATAAACAAGAGATACTTCATCAAATATTCTTAGAGAAAATAAGACAGTTGGCTAGTGAATTAGAAATTCAGCCGAAGATTAGAACTAGAACACACAAAAATGGAGTGAAGGAGATAATAGTAGAGAATAGTAAAATAGCTAGAAGTCTCTTAAATGAAGCAAATAGTTTTAGAACAAGAGCCTGCACTCATCATCCAATCTGCCCCATATTAAAAGGAAAAAATATAGAATCTTCAAAAGAGAAAGAACACATCATAGTAAATGGAACCCCATTCCATGTCATAAAAATACCTAGCAATATTCTAGAAAAAGAGGAACATATCTGTGAAATGTTAAGAGCTTTATGTTCCGGAGATGGACAAGTAAAACTATCTCCTACAATAGTTAATAATTCTTTGGCATTAACAAGAAGAATTATCATAGGGTGCGTCCATCCACAGCTACGTAAAGATATAATAAGTTGCTTTCTAAAGATAGGAATAGTCGCAAAAGAAGGGAAAGACAGAATTATCATAGAAGGAAAAGACAACTTAAAAAAGTTTTTTGAGAAAGTTGGCTTTATAGATGGTTGTAAAGTATTGAATGGTCTTTGGAAAGGTTTCGATAAAAATAAAGTTTTAGAAGTTTTGATAAATAGTTTTGGATTGAACTTTAAAGATTTCCACACTAAGATTGAGTTGATTAATTTTCTTCGTAGCCTCATGGAGAGCAAAGCGCCCGTAGCCGGCTTGGTGTGTCCCAGGTGAAATCCTGCAGCAAACTGCAGGGCTTGCCTGGGATACTACCAGGCTCGGGACCGGGAGAGGGCAGCGGTACGCATGGGGTAATGGATAGTGTAGTGTGCGTACCTTTGAGCTTTTATGCGATGAAATGATTTTTAGAATTAAATGAGCTCATAGTCTAGAGTGTATTCTATTTTAGTGTTTAGACTGCACTATCCACCCTAAGGGGTTAAATCCGTTAATCCCATGCGGACCACCAGTCAGCAGGAGTCAGAAAATTAAAATAAACATTAAAGAACAATTTATGGAGAGAGAAACAGCGATTGCCAGATTGATTGGTCATGTCTTTGGCGATGCTTCAATTCATAAAACCAAATATTACTTCGTCTATACAAATTCCAACAATGTTCTTCAACGAAAAGTCAAAGAACTTGTAATTAAAACTTTCGGTAATATCAAATACAATATAGGAACTTCTATAGGAGGGATATTAAGATATCAATACCCTAGCAGAGTTGGAAGATTTCTTTCAGAAAGAGGTGCACCAGTTGGTTCTAAAATTACTCAACCAACTACAATACCTGAATGGATCTTTAAAGGAGATGACAAGATAAAGTCTTCATTTCTTGGTGCAATATTTGATGATGAGGGATATTTTAGAGATTCAAGTAATTCAAGACAAATAGTATTCAAGGCATCAAAAATTATAGAGTTAAGACATGAGTTAGAAAGATATCTTCTTCAAATAATTCAAATGTTGGATGATTTGGGAATAAAAGCATCAACCATCAAACATGATCAATTAAAAACGAAAAAGAATGGAGTTGAAGTTGTTTCTTTAAGATTTTGGATAACAGGTAATAACAATTTTCGTAATTTTCGAGAAAAAATTACAATTTTCCATCCAGAAAAAATTAAAAAGCTTAGCAATATGATATGACTCCTGCTGGGTGAGTGGCGAAGGCGGCTGCCTGGAACGGGTCCGACGGTGAGGGGCGAAAGCTAGGGGAGCAATCGGGATTAGATACCCCGGTACATGAGTTAGGGTATCTTCCGATTCTAAAGATGAGGAGTATCTAATCCTCTGACACGTGATTTGCTCCCATATGGCTAGGATTTTCTCTAACTCATGCGGGAAAGTCCTAGCCGTAAACGATGCCCGCTTGCTGTCGCACGCTCTTCGGGAGCGTGCGGTGGCGGAGCGTAAGTGTTAAGCGGGCCGCCTGGGGAGTACGCCCGCAAGGGTGAATTTGGGGTGAAGCCAGAATTGGCTAGAGGGTGTGCTTCCCCCTACACCAAACTTAAGGGAATTGGCGGGGGGGCACACAAGGGGTGGGACGTGCGGTTCAATCGGACTCAACACCGAGAATCTTACCAGGGCCGACGGCAGGATGAAGGTCAGGCTGAAGACCTTACCAGACGAGCCGAGAGGTAGTGCATG
>OFEJ01000581.1_pt1 | contig 11329 bp, 9 predicted proteins | sample 1521051 | NCBI WGS metagenome assembly OFEJ01 (sample SAMN06268701, study PRJEB24108) | sediment metagenome | isolation source: Joseph's Coat, Yellowstone National Park, Wyoming, USA | place: USA:Joseph's Coat, Yellowstone National Park, Wyoming, USA | reverse complement strand
GGTAGGGGCAAGGGGGGGGGCTAGAAGCGTGGCTGGCATGGTGTGGAAACTCCCAAAAGGGAGTAGAAAGCTCGATAGACAGTTAACAGCTGTAGTTATGCTCATTGCATTTCGGAAACTCCCAAAAGGGAGTAGAAAGTGATAATATATTGCTTTATGAGATTTCTGGGTTTGAAGCAAGAAACTCCCAAAAGGGAGTAGAAAGAACAGACAGCGTAACAGTTGTGATGGACTCTAACACCATAAAGGTTCCAGAAACTCCCAAAAGGGAGTAGAAAGCGGGATGTTGATGTAATGCTCAATACGTGCGTAATCAGCCTTCTGAAACTCCCAAAAGGGAGTAGAAAGCTTCATACTGTGCAATAGCTGATCTGAGAAGCTCCTTGGCTTTCTCGAAACTCCCAAAAGGGAGTAGAAAGTATAAAATGGGAAAAAGGATAGGACAAAGAAGAGGGCGCTTCCGAAGAAACTCCCCAAAGGGAGTAGAAAGAGAACCATTCACATATGCAAAAGGCTGTGCAACAGAGCCGTTCACAAGAAACTCCCAAAAGGGAGTAGAAAGTCTTCTTGTACGCATCTACAATCAGGTCGAGCACATCGACGCCATAGAAACTCCCAAAAGGGAGTAGAAAGACAATGATAGTCTAGCTCAACTTCTTCAGCCTCACCATCTATAACTTCATAGAAACTCCCAAAAGGGAGTAGAAAGATTGACCATCCAGACATGTCTGTAACTAGGGCTAAGCTTGGAAACTCCCAAAAGGGAGTAGAAAGTCTCCACAGATGTTAAGCAGTCAAACATATCTTTAACAGGTAACTAGAAACTCCCAAAAGGGAGTAGAAAGTTGTAAAGGAGATCATACCATTTGAAGATAGATTCGAAGTTAAGATAGTGAAACTCCCAAAAGGGAGTAGAAAGCAGTACCCCCTTCATCCTTCCCCTCAGGGTCGCCCGGGAGCCCCCGGAAACTCCCAAAAGGGAGTAGAAAGTAATCATGGTATAGCAGATACTCATTCACGGCTCTTAGAATATTGTGAAACTCCCAAAAGGGAGTAGAAAGGATATAATCCACAGATTGCCAGCACCACCAGCATTACCATTTGCGAAACTCCCAAAAGGGAGTAGAAAGTATGTGATTAGCTGAGGTGGTTAGATGCCTAGGTTTCCTCCTCAAGGAAACTCCCAAAAGGGAGTAGAAAGCACACCAATCAACATTGCACGAATATGGGAAGCTCATCTTCTTTCTACTGAAACTCCCAAAAGGGAGTAGAAAGATTGGTTTCCATCGGTTCTTGGTCAATCTGGCATTGAGGCTTATGGCGAAACTCCCAAAAGGGAGTAGAAAGTAAGTCTCAAAGGTGGATTCAGCTTAGCAGGACTCTTTGGAGCAAAAAGAAACTCCCAAAAGGGAGTAGAAAGACGAGTGCATAGAGAGCGTGGAGAAGTGCGTGGCAAACGAGATGAGCAGGAAACTCCCAAAAGGGAGTAGAAAGCTTTCTCTTTATCCATTGCTTGTCCCGATATCTAGATATCTGGAGAAACTCCCAAAAGGGAGTAGAAAGGAGGTGCGACGAGTACAAGGCGTCAACAGTTGGCTCAGTCGCTGTAGAAACTCCCAAAAGGGAGTAGAAAGGAATAATTGCAGACGGTATAGATGATAAGATGCTTGACAGCCTTCCAAGAAACTCCCAAAAGGGAGTAGAAAGATAAGATCTTGCTCGCTTACTGTGAATTCATTACGAATTACTGAAACTCCCAAAAGGGAGTAGAAAGACTCCAGCTCGTAACGCTTGCCAATTGCATAGCGGTTAGGAAACTCCCAAAAGGGAGTAGAAAGTAGATACTCCTTAACAAGTTTAACGTACTCGTAATCAATGATAACTCTCGAAACTCCCAAAAGGGAGTAGAAAGGTAGCCTAGACTGCTTGTTGCTATCCATGGGAGGAGCCTCAGCTTGAAACTCCCAAAAGGGAGTAGAAAGTGTGAAGTTCGCCAGCTTCTCCCTAGCCTCCTCATCCAGCTTGGAAACTCCCAAAAGGGAGTAGAAAGATCTGAGAGGGGTATGGACTCCAACGCCGTGTTATACATAGCCATAGAAACTCCCAAAAGGGAGTAGAAAGAAAAGAGGTTTTCTTATCGGTTAGGCTAGACTATGTGACTGGGAGAGAAACTCCCAAAAGGGAGTAGAAAGCCTTCACCAACCTCATTCAAATGGTGTGCAAGAAGATGTGCCCAACTGAAACTCCCAAAAGGGAGTAGAAAGCCCCATCCAATACTTTACCTCTGTATATGTCTTTAACTTCAGGAAACTCCCAAAAGGGAGTAGAAAGACTCTATGATAAGCTTCGGTGTACCTATGAGGAAGTTGAACAGAAACTCCCAAAAGGGAGTAGAAAGATATTTGATGCGATACTATATTCCACAAAATACACATCAGTATCAACATGAAACTCCCAAAAGGGAGTAGAAAGTATGTTGTACCTTTTCTCTATCTTAACTATCGAGATAGTTATATCCGAAACTCCCAAAAGGGAGTAGAAAGTTGACACTAGAACAGTCTTTTAGCAGAATAACCAATAATTTATTGAGAAACTCCCAAAAGGGAGTAGAAAGAGGTACAAATTCAATAGCATCTTCACAACTTCATTAAGTGAAATACCGGAAACTCCCAAAAGGGAGTAGAAAGCTATATTAGTTTTATACCCTCCGACTCCCATTTGACGAGATATTGAAACTCCCAAAAGGGAGTAGAAAGAAAAAACAGGCGGAATTGTCCCACCATAAAAAACGGCTTTCTGAAACTCCCAAAAGGGAGTAGAAAGCTTTATGAAAGGCTTCTTAGGAGGTGTAATGAGGCTGGCATGACTTTGAAACTCCCAAAAGGGAGTAGAAAGTTTCTCTACTTCGGGAGTCCATGATAATGCTGTTATTATGCTAGGTGGAAACTCCCAAAAGGGAGTAGAAAGCAGTATTCATCACTATAACATGTCTTTACTGCAAATATACCATCTCGAAACTCCCAAAAGGGAGTAGAAAGTGTAATATACTGCTCAGCGCCAGAGTTCTGGAGAGGGTGCTAGAAACTCCCAAAAGGGAGTAGAAAGATAAGCATGTATATTGCTTCAAGGAATCTCTTCTCCCTTTCCCCGAGAAACTCCCAAAAGGGAGTAGAAAGGTATTTCTCTTTCAAGCAGTTGTGTTAGTAACCTAGCAGTGAAACTCCCAAAAGGGAGTAGAAAGAAACCAATACAAAATGTTGTATTAAAACTTTATCACTATCCAGAAACTCCCAAAAGGGAGTAGAAAGAGGAAATCTGATAGAATCACGTACCTGTCATAATGTCTCTTTGAAACTCCCAAAAGGGAGTAGAAAGACAAGAAAAATCAATGTTTCAGTAACTTAAAAACTTAACCCCATGAAACTCCCAAAAGGGAGTAGAAAGTGGTGTGCTGTATCCTGATGATCTGAGCATTGATGCTACTACTATTGCGAAACTCCCAAAAGGGAGTAGAAAGTCATTAGCTTTCTAAAGTCGTTTTCATCAACATCTATCTTTCCTTCGAGAAACTCCCAAAAGGGAGTAGAAAGCAAGAAAGTGTTACTGCATAGCTTGTGCACGGGTTTGAGCCTCCATACGAAACTCCCAAAAGGGAGTAGAAAGAGCAACATTCATAAGCATCCTAGTTGAACCGCTCCTCGCAACATCGAAACTCCCAAAAGGGAGTAGAAAGATTAAGACACCCACCACCGCCTTTCTACCACACCTAAACCTTGTTGGAAACTCCCAAAAGGGAGTAGAAAGATCAACGTCATACTCGTTCTCAGCAGCAACATTATCCAAAATCCGAAACTCCCAAAAGGGAGTAGAAAGCTAACTTCTCATAAAGCTTTTCAAGAACTGACTTGGTCAATGTAAAGAAACTCCCAAAAGGGAGTAGAAAGATGTATGCCCCGCATATCCTGCATCTTCCATTGTCTATGATTGGGAAACTCCCAAAAGGGAGTAGAAAGGTAGAGCAGCTCTCTACACATGCAATCGTGTCGTTAAGAATGTCAAGAAACTCCCAAAAGGGAGTAGAAAGTCCTCCAAACAGCCCTCCAAGTGCTATCCCGCCAGATGCTGAAACTCCCAAAAGGGAGTAGAAAGAATGCATCATAGAATGGTGCGAAGTTGCCTTTGTAATCGTCCTGGAAACTCCCAAAAGAGAGTAGAAAGTTGACCTCGTGAACCTGTCTATAACCGTGACAAGCAGTTTAGAAACTCCCAAAAGAGAGTAGAAAGGTGTATTGCATATAGCTTAATAAGTGGGTGTAGCACCAACATGTATGTAGGTGTACTAATATGTCTGTATCGTTCACCGTAAGAATATCTAGGGAGCTTTATGAGAAAATGAAGAGGTTTGGAGAGATCAATTGGAGTGAGGTTGTGAGAAAGGCTATAGAGGAGTACATAGAGAGATTGGAGGAGGGTGAGAAGGCTGCCCCAGCTAAGAAGGTTGTGGAGGAGCTTGTTAGGATGGGAGTAGATGTTGAGAAGCTGAAGCCTCTTAGTCCAGAGGAGGAAGACAAGCTCTACAAGGAGCTTAGGGAGAGGACATGGGAGAGAATAAAATCTATGATACAAGTGCAGTAATAGAGATTATTAAGAGAGGGACGAGACAAAGAATAGCGTTTATATCCGTGTTAACAGCTGTTGAATACCCTCCAGCACTTCACTACGCGGAAGTAGTTCTTTACCCAACGAAAAAGGACTATGCACTCGCAATAGCATGGCAGACAGAGCTGAGAATCCGTGGAGTGCCATTACCAGCAACAGACTTGATAATAGCGGCGCAGGCTGTTAACAATGATATGATCCTTGTAACAATGGATAAACACTTCAAGATTCTAAGAGACGTTGTAGCAAAGGATCTTAAGCTAGGGACACTCTAGCTAAAGCTCATACATGAAAATATTTAGAGATGTATTTCGTGAGCTTTATGAATATGGTAAAAAGTATTCTCTGTAAGGGAGAAGTATTGAAGCTGAGCTTCCATAATGAAGTAGGAAGCTACTATGAAGTTTCTTACCAGGTTAAAGACCTTATCAACATATTTTCTTAGGGAGTAGGAATGTGTTGTTCTCCTAGTACGGCTTTTTATTTTCTTTGCGAGGGGCTCTTATATTGGGGTAGAAGGTTTATGGAATTGGTTTTATGGAGATGCATAGTTGCATGGTCTGCACACTACATAAGGGTATTGTTAGAAAAACTTTTGTTGGGTTGCCATGTCTCAGCACAATGTTTTGATGTTGGATGCTGTTATTAATATGTTGAAACTTTATGCGGATGCGCTTAATGCTATTGCTAGTATTATCGTTATCAACACAGTTATGTTATTAGTATACCCATTAACCAGTAGAACCCTGTGTTAAGCCCTCTCCTAAAACTTGTGATCACACCAAAACCTCTCTTCTGAAACTCTCAAACCATTACAAGATACTTACTCTTCTATGAGAATATTCTTGCGATAACTTATAAGCTGATATACTTTATGCAATCAATTCATTGCTCATTAGAGTTGCAATGTGGCTACATCACAAGATATATAAGGGATTTATAAATCTGACTCCTCAAGTAGAGAATTCGCTTCATCAAATGGTCTCTTATAATAGAATGAATATCAGCATCGATATGTCTGCGTCGCTTTATGGTTATGTGCACACTGATGAAATGATTACCATTGCCTTAATCATCACGCTAACCAGTTTAAAAGCTTTATACTCAATTCAACTAAAAACAAATTGAACACTGTTACGAAACCGCAATGGAGACTCCAAAGCAATTGCACGACACAAGAATCCAATAAATGGAAATGAAAGTCTGGCACTGTCTTGGCGCTGAACATCTGAGCCATGTCTTCAGAACCCATAATATGGAATTGAAGGTGTAGCATTGTTTTAGATCCTAGAGAAGGGGTTAGAATAGCTGGTGCGACACTGCTCATCTAGTTCTAACTTCATTTCTATGTAGTGGTGCGGGGTGGGCATAGCGGCTAAAGCAGAAATATCTGTGTATAGCGTTACTCTTGTTGAGGAGTCTGTAAAATGCTTGTCAGCTCCATAGATGTAAAGGAGTTTAGGGGTGTTAAAGCACTTGCAAAACCTTTAGAGTTGAGAGGATTTAATGTGTTGGTGGGTAGGAATAATGTTGGTAAGACATCTATTCTCCAAGCCCTTTACCTCTTATCCTATCAAGTAGAGCCCTATGGGGAGGAGCCCCACAAGTTCTTAACTAAATTGGTTGGCGCACCACTTGTCTATGGCTATGCGGGTAAAGCCGAGATGAACTACAGCTTTAGCCCTAAAATAGCAATAGAGAACGTTATTGTTGGCAGTAAGCATAGCTTTGACAAGCTTAGTGTTGAGGGGCTGAGGCTAATAATTAGTGATAACTCTGCTGAGCGTAGGTATAGAATAGCCTCTGATGCTATACGTGAGCTTGCATGGAATGAGTACGTAACAGTGCAAACTGATGGGAGGACTGTCCTCACACACCTTCATCAGGTAGTTATGGAGAGGCTTTCTCTTGGGAGGAGAAGCTTGGTTCTCTACATCCCGAACACTACCGAGGCTTTTGAAATGCTCCACAACTTTGTTTATAATAGCTTTAGCGAGGCTGTGAAGCGCGGGCTTAATGTGAGGATTGTTAGGGAGTATCTGAACAGGGTTGTGTACGATAGGTTTACAGAGATTTTTCTTGGGCCTGGGAACGAGCTTTTCGCTAGGAAGGAGGTGAGTGACAGCATTCTCTATGTACGTCTTAAAGATCTTGGCGAAGGTGTAAAGAGATTTATCCTTGCGTACCTAGCTACAGAGATTCTTAACCCAGCCCTAGTCCTGTGGGATGATATAGAGGTTGCTATGCACCCAAGCCTCCTACACACACTACTCAAATGGTTGGCCGAGTCAGGTAGACAAGTTGTGATAGCTACTCACAGCATTGATGTCTTGGAATCTGTGATCATGGTTGAGCCCAGAGACGCACAGATAATCCTGCTTAAGAAGGATGAGAACGACATTGTTTTTCACAAGGCTTTAGAGATTGATGAGGTTGAGGAGATCCTGGAGAAGAACATTGATGTTAGGGCGATTATTGAAGGTGTAGTTGAATGAGAATTGCTGTTAAGGGTAGTGAGGTAGCAGGCAAACCGCTGGCCTATATCATTATTGGTGATGGCTACACAGAGTTGAGGATCCTAAAAGCTATGGGAGACAAGCTTAATCACAGTGAGGTGCTACTCTATGCTAGGTGGGGGATAAGCATAGGTTTATCAGCAGCTCTAGATACGCTAGCAACGCTTTTTAGCTTGGATAAGAGGGTCTCTAAGTACCTGCTAATCATTGATAGGGAGCATGTTAAGAACGTTGATGATGTTGTGAATGGTCTTCTTGCTAGAGGCTTCACAGTAAGAGGTATGGAGAGGTGCTATGATGAAGTGTGCTACGTCTTCATAGTTGAGAGAGGTGGTAGAAGAGGAGCTGTAGTAGTGTCCATACAGGGTAAGGAGAGGAGTATTGAGGAAAACATAGCTGAGCTGATAAGGATACACTATAACGAGGGTGTTGGTAGCGATAAGAAGAGTGTTAAGGAGTGGTTCAAGAGGAAAGAACTTAGCGTAGAGGAGGCTATAGAGCGTAGCAATCACGAGCTTCTAGAGAAAGCATTTCCAGCACTAATCAAAGCACTAAACACATTAAGACAAGTACAGACCTAACTACAGAAAGATATTGCACAAAGACTTCAAGACCCCATATAGATAGGTTGGCTAAAACCAGTTAAAAACAGTGAAGACCTAAATTTTTATAAATTCCTACAGCCCTTCTCCACAGCCAAACACGCTTCATACAGCATCATAGCAACAAAGGTTCTCATAATATGTGGCTATAAGCTAAGGGTTTAGTGCTTCTCTACTTGGATAAATTCTATCAGTAGATTGGCTTCGTCTAATTTCTTCTCCAGTTCTTCAATGCTTAGTTTGTATCGGAATCTTGGTTTGATGTCTATTAGCACCTCTACGAATTGTTTTTGTAGTCCTGCGTGTGCTATCATTATTCTCTTATCCATTCTCTCCTCTTTCTTTTCTTCCTTCTTCTCTTTCTCAATCCTGATAGCTTCCAGCTCTGCTAAGCTTGTGTATGAGCCTTGTAACCTCTGGCACTTCTGCATTAAAGCTTTGTACCCTCGCTTTATGTTACTAAGTTCATGCATTATGAGTTCCCTGTATGATACGTGAATTAATGCGTATATCGGTGCTATCCCATTTTCAAGTGCTTCTATGTCTATGCTAGGGCTAGCCTCTTTACCTACCTCCTCACATAGTGGCGAGATTCTCTTGCATAGTGCTTTTAGCGATAGGTATACGTAGTAAGTATCGCTATCGATTGTTAGAGGTCTTACAATCTCGTGCTTATCCCTATGAATTTCAATTGCACTAAACACACGTTCTTCAACACTACTTAATGCATCGAGATCCTTACACTTTGTGCAGGCCAGTGTGTATAGGGCTAGTGGCATTGGGTAGTAAAGTGCTGAGTAGAGAGGCCTTAGAATACGTAAAGCCTTCCTAGCTTTGTCGCTCATTGTTTTGTTGAGCTCCTCCTCTATATGATTATACTTCCTATCCCATGCATAAGCAAACTTGCTCGCAATGCTGTGAACAAGCTCAATGCTCTTCACATTTGTGTACGCAGCCTCGTTAATGTTTATCGTAGTGCTTTCTGTTACTGACGGTGGTATGGGGTCGCTGTTGTAGAGCCAAACCTCAACAGAGCTAGAGCTAACGTCTTTATGTGCTAGGAGCAGTATGCTTGCTATTCTAGGTACAATCCTTGTTGTAATTGATGGCATGAAGTTTAGTCCATGTGTTAGATCTACAATAATTCTGGTGTAGGGAGTTGATAGAAGCCTGCTACTCATCTCTCTAAGTACCGCAATCTCGTAGTCCTGTATCCTGCCAATGAAGAACCATGTGCCTCCAGGTCTACCAATAGCTGGTGCAACAACGATCTGCAGGTTCTTCAACTCATTGCTGAGGGTTTCAGAACACTTCCTCTCCTCACCATCAACACTACATGCAATTTCATCAGCAACACACTGCACAAAACTCTTAGTAAAGTCGGTTACATGTTGCTTAAGCTCAGCATAGCTTGAGGCGTTAGCTACTTTAGTAAGTATATCTCCAAACCTTTCAAAGCATTCACGACATTGATTCCTCTCCTTATCCTTACCCTCCTTATAATATCCCTGCTTCTGCCAATCAATAACGCTATCAAGAATAATAATTGATGTGTGTATCTCTACATCTCCAAACTCTTTCTTTAACCATATGAGTATAGGCAAAAGACTTGCACAAGATTTGCACCTAACTTTGGGCTTAACCTCGTCAACGCCAATCTCGTAAGTTACGGGCTTCCAAAGGTATGGCATGCCCCAGGGAGCAATCACGAGTATGTGTCCGGTCAAAGAGCATCCCTACTCTATATCTAACTTCTGCACAGTAATTAAATGTGTTGAGGATAACGTTGAAAAGCTGGTTTAGATCCCCAACTTTCGTAAGGTCTATGTAGACAAGTCTTGATTCAGCTGTGCTTAGCCTATACCAGCCTAACCCTCTAGACCTTGAATGCCCTAAGAGCAGAGGCAACTCCTTTAATGCACTAAGAGCTGTCATTAAGAGCTTGTAGTCTGTAGAGCCTAGAACTATGTTCTTAGCTACAAATTCTACATAAATCCTCTCTATACTTTCTACTCCCTTCTGAAACTCCATAAGGGAGTAGAAAGATTAACATCAATGAATTCCATTAAGTTTGTCGGCCAGTTCAGCGATGCCTTGACTCTCAAGTGCTTTGATGAGGAGTTGCAGTAGCTTTCTCATCCTATAACCATGCACAACCTCACCAAAGAGTCCATGGTAAACAGCCTTTTATGTAGTGCTACATAGTCTACTCAACAAAGAAAACTGCGAGATCATGGTCGTCAACAGCCTCAGCTTCTCTAAGAAAAACCCTAGCACTGTGCTTAAGCTTCTCAACAAGCATGTAGCTCAACATGCTTACCCTCTAAACAGTTTACTGCTACACACAGCTAACATACAGTAGTTACCTAGGTTATGTTTGATAACATGTTTTAGCATCTGCAAACCCAGAGTTTTCAACTCTAGGGTCAATTGATAAGCCTCCACTCGTTGCCATGCTCGATGGCGTCGGTTTTGAGATGCTCTAGTCATGGTTTTAGTATCTTCTTAGCCCATGTTCTTTACTGGGATAGGTAGATTACAATTTACCCCCTCTAGCTTTCATATGTATCTCTAGATCTTCTGCAACATTCTCAGCTGGAGCAACTTCCCCACCTTCCTCCAACCTCCTTATACTCCTCTATAGCTTCCCTCACAACCTCACTCCAACTAACTTCACTAAGATTTATTAGCCTCTACAGCATTATAGAGTAGAGTAGTGATGTTTATGAGCGAGGCTGGGAAGCATCTAGATACAGCTATGCACTATCTTGAGGAAGCACACAAGCTTCTCGAACGCGGAGATCCTTACGATGCCTGTGAAAAGGTTTGGGCTAGTATTAAGCATGCAACTCTAGCTCTTACCCTGAAAACCCTTGGCGAAACAGTTCCACCAAAAAATGTTTCGTGGAGATCGTTTGTGAAAGAAGCTTTTATGAAAGCAGGTCTCAGCGAGGAAGAGGCAGGTAAACAGGCTTCGTATTTCATAGATGTTAGGGATAGACTTCATGGAGGATGTTTCTATGGACTTACATACGAAGATGAAGAGCACAAGCCCTTGATTGAGAAAGCCAGAGAATACCTAGGCATTGTTGAGAACCTTGTGAAGAAATCCCCCTATAGTGTTTTAGTTGGAAGAGATATAAAAGACTGTTCTTGAATTGACTACCCGTCTAACTCTTCTTCTCCTCTTCACCTTTAAACCCCCTCAAAAACCCTTCACCAACATCATCAACACCCTTAACCAAAACAATCCCAAACACAATATCACCAAAAAGACAAACAAATTCTAAACCCTCTACACATCAAACCAAAACAAACCAACAAAAGATTAACCAGAGCAAAACTGAGGAAAACCACACTTTCACCCAACACATTCAACTGTTTAAAGATACCCTCCTCAATTCTTCTCCACTAGAACAAAATCATTCAATTCTTTTCATCACACCATCAGAACACTTACATAGAGTCAACTCCTTCTCATCAGAACACTAATGCAAGGTTTTGTGAAGAAATTACGAATGTTCTAATTATTTTCATAAACACTTTTAAAGA
>OFEJ01000577.1_pt1 | contig 11394 bp, 22 predicted proteins | sample 1521051 | NCBI WGS metagenome assembly OFEJ01 (sample SAMN06268701, study PRJEB24108) | sediment metagenome | isolation source: Joseph's Coat, Yellowstone National Park, Wyoming, USA | place: USA:Joseph's Coat, Yellowstone National Park, Wyoming, USA | reverse complement strand
GTGGGCCGATCTGAACTCCTTGTAGGCCGAGAACCACCTGCGCAGGAGGTCGAGGAGGTCGGCCCGCTCCTCGCTCACCTCTCGAAGTTCCACCAGTGCCTCCCCCCTTGTACCGTCCAGACCTCCTTCCCGCACTTCCTGCAACGGTAGACCACCCAGTACACGTCTAGGGCCAAGCCTGAGTCCTTGAACTCGAGCTCTCCGTCGCAGTCGCTCGTGGGGTTGCCGTATATGTCCTCCATCACGTCCTTATGCCTCTTGGTTATCATCTCCAACCACCCCGAGGAAAAAGCTAGGTGATGAGGTTGATGGTGGCCGCGATCCCCTTTAAGGCGGTGAGCACCTCTTCGAGCTTCTTGGTGAGCACCTCGACCCCAGCCCTTATGGTGTCGAGCCTCTCGGCCTCGGAGGCCAGAGCCTCGCGCGCCCGAGCCAGAGCCTCCCTGACCTCCCTCGGCAACCCCTTGTTCTTCTTCAGGTCGAGGCGCCCCTGCGGATCTGTGATCCCTTTGACCACCTCGCCCTTGCACGTGAGCACGTAGAACGCGGAGCCCGTGGAGACCTCGATGGCCTTGTCACCGAGGTAGGTGCAGTGCTCCACTCGGATCTCGCCGTCGTGGATTATGGGGCGCTCGTAGATTGAGTCCATGATCCAGCGCACGACCTCGTCGTCTAGGCGCCTCAGCAGGTTGAAGGCGTCCTCCCAGACGTCGCGGAACCTCTCGTAGGCCTCCTCGACCTTCTCGAACGACTCGAAGACCCTCTTAACGGCCTCGTCCATCTGAGATCCCCGACAAAAACAAAAATTGGGAAGGGATGGTTATATGTCTCGAAGGTCGACGGTTATGCTGTAGTCGGGCTCGACCCTGTAGAGCAGGCGGCCCCTCTCCTTGACGAACTTGGCGGTGGCCTCCCACTCCAAGTCGGTCTCGGGCTCGTTCTCCTCTAGGTACCTCTCGAGCTCGTCGGCGTCCACCTCGTAGACCTCGACCGCCCCACTACCGTCCTCGTTTATCCAGTCTATCACGACCTTGTACTTCTTCACCCCAGCTCACCTCCTCACGACCGTTCCATCAACTAGCTCCAGCTCACCCTCCTCGTATAGGGTCTCCCTACAATACTTGCAGAGCCACGCGCCCGCGACCTCTTCTAGGTAGTCGTAGAAGCCACATCCCTCGCACCTCCCTGCCTGGAAGGGCAAGCCGATCACCCCGAGGCAAAGAAGAATGGAAGAGGAAAGGGCCTAGCTCTTGGTGACCCTTCGCGACCTCCTGATCCTCAGCACTTCCTCCTCGCTCACCCTGTATCCTCGCTCCTCGAGCTCCCTCCAAATTGCGAGGTATCTTATCAGGTCGTCGTTGTTGTAGGAGTCCGCCTTGTAGATGCAGTTGAAGAGCGCTTTCAGCTCCTCTATCAGCTCCTCGTCCGACATCTCCTTTACGGTCTTGGACATACCCTTCACCCCGAGGCAAAGAAGGAGCGGGGGGAGCTCAGCCCATCATTACAGCGGGGAGGCTTGCGACGACGGGTATCTTCTCCTCGCACACCTTGACTAGGCTCTTGACCTCGTCCTCCCTGCGCGCCCTTATGAGCGCCCTCTCCCTCTCCGTGAGCCCGAAGCGCTTGCTCTCGTAGCACTTTATCGTCCAGACCTCGCCTAGGTCGATGATGTAGACGTACTCTAGGTCGTTTATCATCCCCCTAGGCCTTATGTCGGGCTTCAGGGGGACGGGCAGGCCGTACGCCTCCCTGACCTCCTTGGCCTTCTCGTAGTCGAAGGCGATCAGGTAGGCCGCGACGTCCTCGGGGCACAGCAACCATTGCGTCTGGTTCTCGACCTTCTCCTTGGCCCAAGCCACGAACTCCCTGAAGAAGGGCATCATGTGCTCGGGGTAGCCGTCCCAATGCTTCCAGAGCTCCACGTGGGCCTCCAAGCCTCTTAGGTGGATTTCGCACCTAGTCCCCATTTCCGACCCCGAGGCAAAGAAAGAGGAAGAGTTAGTTGCGCATGGCCCAGACGGTAGGCTCTTGAAGCCTAGGCGGTAGCAACAGCCGCTCCAGCTCCTTGCCGCCCCTCGTTATCCCGTACTCCTTTATGAGCCTCAAGAGGTCGTCGGCTATGGCTTGGAGCTCGGCGGACATCTCCTCGCACCTCCTAGCGGCCTTCAGGTAGTGATCCCTCTTCTTGGGGAACCTCTCGGCCCTGAACAGCATCTTGAGCCTAGCCCTCTCCACGTGCACCACGGCCTTGAGCACGGCCCTCCTAGCCTTGGCCCACTCATGAACCCAGCACACGGCCAACCACCCCGAGGGCAGAGAAAAGGGGAGGGATCGCTAGACCGAGATCTCCTCTTCGGCTTCAATGTTCCATAAGAGAGCCTCGGCCTCATTCAGTATTTCCTCCTCGTGGCTCTTGAGCTCCATTACGAGGGACTTGAAGGCGTTGATCGCTCTCACTATCTCGTCCCTCTCTAGATCGCTCAGGTCGAAGAACCTCAACCCTGCCGTGAGGACCAGCGTGCCTTCGATGTTGTCGACGCCAGCGACTGCCGTGCCCACGTAGAGCGCGTAGCCCTTCCCGCATTTGTAGGCCTCGAAGAGGTTCCCGTAGCCCTCGCACACCTTCTTCAAGGTCGGGAGCTCTACAACCACGACCGCCACCCCGAGGGCAAAAAAGAGGAGAACCGTCACTCCTTGGTGAGCCCCAGCATCCTGAGCTGGGCCACCAAGGACTTTATCAGCTCTAGGGCCTTGGAGAGCTGGGATAGTCGCTCCCTAAGCCCCTCCTCCAAGAGGCCTAGGATCGCGTCGCGGTTGTACGCGAGCTCGCAGAGCTCCTTGAGGCTCAAGCGCTCTAGTTGGTAATCGACTTCTTGGCCTCGGTTCTCTTGTCTGACCCTGACCCTTATGTTGCAAGAATCCTTCTTGCCGTAGACGGACATCGTCACTTCGACCCTCTCCAGCCTGCCCCACTCCTCGAAGTGGGGGTAGGGATCGATCTCCAGCTTCCAGACCGTAGCGCCCTCGCCCTCCACCTTGCGCTCGTAGTGGTAGAAGTGATGGGGATGGGAGAGGTTCGAGGGCCCTAGGCCCGTCAGCTTGGCGACGTCCACCACGACCTCGTATAGGAGCCTCCTGCACTCGTTCCGAAGGAATCTGGCCTCCCACATCAGCCCGTAGATCTCCTTGAGCTTCTCCACGGTACTCGTCAAGGCCTTCACATCGCTTTGGATCGGATCCATCTTCACGTCCTCGGCCATGCCTCCACCCCGAGGTAAAGAATCACGTGAGCAACCTCTCCAAGCTTATCACCGCCTTGAGCACCTCTAGGAAGGCCCTGAGCCGCTCGGCCTCCCGCTCCCCCACCCATCCCTCCGTCAAGGCCTCCGCGACCTTCTCGTAGGCCTCCCTCAGCACCCTCCTAGCGTCCTCGCCATCGGGCGAGCGGAGGAGCTTCCTCAGCGAGATCTTGCTCGCGTCCTTCGGTATTATCACGTAGTAGTCATCGTCCCCACTAAGGCTCCTGAACACGTGGTACGTCTCGGGGAACTCGTAGACCGTGTAGTAGTTCGAGTAGATGACTTCCCTGCTCCCCATCCTCAGCTTGTAGCATAGGGCGAACCTCTTGGTCAGGACTATCGGGTACTCGGGTCGCGGCCTTTTCGGGTACTCCTTCGGCATCTCCGCCCTGATGAACTCCTCCAAGGCGGCGAACCTCTTCTCGACCTTTTTCCTATCCTTGTACGAGGACTCTATGAGCCTAGTCATGAGCTCCCTGAACTCCCCCTCGGTCAGCCACCTGCCCACGTAGTCCCTGAGCCCGAACCAAGCTTGGGACGGTACTCGGGGGATTATGTCGCTCAGGTACTTTATGACCCTCCTCGGCGTCTCTGGGTTCCTGTTTATGGAGAACGCCCACCTAGGCACCCTCTTGTACGGCTTCCTAGCCTTGACGACGAAGTACGTCGCTTCGTGCCTGCCGTAGCGGGCGAGGATGATCATGTAGTACATGACCGACCCCGAGGCAAAGAATTGGGTGGAGGGTCACGTTACCAGCCTGAGGATGGCCAATAATTTCGCTAATGACTCCTCTGCGATCCTGATCCTGTCCAGCCTTGCCTTCACGCTCTCCTCGAGCTTCCTGACGCGCCCCTCCACGTCCCTAGGCAACCTCTCGATCCTCTCCCAGCACTTCTCGGACTCGTTCCACCTCCAGACGCCCTCGTCGTTCACTAGGTAGTCTTCGTAAAGGGGGTCGAATGGGCTACCTCGCCTATACTGTAGGCGCAGGTTTTGCTCGTCCATCCAAGCCGAGAACCTCCCTCGGTTGAAGGCCGTCTGGGCTCCGCGTGCTAGTTTTCGCACTCGCTTGATAATCTCGTCGCGCAACCCGGCCACGCGCTTGGCCGTCCTCATGTACTCTAGGAACACGTCCATATCGAACCCCGAGGCAAAGAATTGAGGTGGAGGATCACGTCACCAGCCTCAGCATGGCCAAGATGTTGGAGAACAGGATCTCGACCGCCTTGACCTTGTCCAGCCTCTTCTTCAGAACCCTCTTCTCCAGCCTCCTGACGCACCTCTCAACTTCTTTAGGTAGGGAGTCGATCCTGACTGGGCGCTCCTCTTCCCACGTCCAGATGCCGTCGTCCCTTATATCGTACTGCCTCCACCTCTCGTCGCTCTCCCTATGACAGATGATCGCCGTGCGGGGGTCCGAGATGGGCGCACGCGCTCCGAAGCCCTTGTATATGTTGAAGCTGGTCTGCACACCCTTTCTCAGTCGCCTCACCAGCTTCTCTATCTCGTAGCTCATCCTGACCGCGTTTTTCGCCGACCTCATGTACTCCAAGAACACGTCCATATCGGACCCCGAGGCAAAAAACGAAAGCGGGAAGGGAAGTCACGGCGTTATCTCGATCTTGTACCACTCTAGGAACTCTGGCGGCCTCGCGTCGGTCGTGAACGCGACGATCTTGCTCGCCATCTCCCTGAGCAATCGCTGAACCTCCTCGGAGCCCAAGTCTCCGATGTGCCAGTCGGAGAGTATTGCGATCTTGTCAGCACTAGGGAACTTCTCCTTGACCACCTTCAAGGCGTCCCTTATCATCGTCCCCCCACCGCCCCTGAGGGCCTTGACCTTCTCCACGTCTCCGTAGCCCCTCAGGACTATCGGCTCGTAGGCCGTGGCGTCCCAAGGTATCACCACGACCCTGCTGGACTCCCTGAGGGCTCCGTAGGCCTCGGAGGCGAAGCGCCTCAGCTCCTCGCTACCGATGCTACCTGAGGCGTCTATCAGTAGGACGACCTCGGAGGTCTTCATGGTCTCCTTGCCGGGATAGCACTCTGGCGCCTTCCTAGAGGGCCTAGCCCAAGTGCGCCTTATCCTCCTCCCCACGCCCTTAGTTAGTGCGCTTCGCACTATCCTCCTCCAGTCGATGACCGGCTTAAGGAGCTCGTCCACGAGCCTCTCCATCTCCGCTGGCACCTTGCCAATCGCCTTAGCGGCGTGGAGGGTTTCCACCATCTTCTGAGCTATCCTCCTCCTCATCTCGCCCTCGCTCTTCGCTTCTTTGTCCTCTCCGTCGCCCTCGTTCGCTACCACCCTTTCCTTCTCCCTGCTCCCTCCACCCTTGCCTTGTCCTTGCTTTTTCTCTTGTCCTTGCCTCTCTTTCTGTCCGACTCCTCCGCCTTGGCCTAGGCGCTGTCGCTCGCGCTCCCCCTCGCCTTCACCTTGGCCCCCTCCGCCCCCTCCCATCAGGAGGTCTGGCGGCACCTCTATCTTGATCTTCACGCCCTCCTGCGCGAGCTCGTGGAGTATCTCCTCGACGCTCTTGACCCTGACGTCCTCGATTCCGTAGAGCTTCTCTATTGTGTCTGGCCAAGCCCTCTCGATCTTCAGGTGGGGCTTGAACCCCTCCAGATACTGGTTGGCCTTCGCGTCGCAGACCACGTTCACCGTCATCGGGTCTAGGATGGTCTTCCACCTCTCGACCCACTCCTTGAACCTGACGGGGTGCTGTAGCACTATATGCATGACCTCGTGGACTAGCCGGAACTTCCTATCGATCGGCGGTATCCTGAGGAAGTCCTCGGGGTCTACGACTATGCTCAGGCCGTCCGTGTAGGCCGTCCCTGCGCCCCTCTCTAGGTATATCCACGTCTTCCTGAGGAGGATGCCGAAGAAGGCCGTCGAGGGGTTGTTGATCAGCTCGGCTATCGCCGACTTGACCTCCCTCATCGCATTCTTAATCGTCTCGTCCATGGGAGACCCCGAGGGAAAAAATGCTCAAGGGAGCTCTAGACGTGGGTGTACTTCTTGAGCTCCTCTATCAAGATGTTGCATCCAGTCGGGTGGATGTTCTGCAGGGCGAAGAAGAGTTGCAACTTCTTCTCGGGCGGGTTGACGAGCTTGAAGAGCAGGACGACGAGCTCCCTCTCGTTGTCCAGCAGCCACTTCATGAGCCCCTCGTAGTCCCCCTTCAAGGACTCTACGGGTTGCTGGCTCAGCGAGTGGAGGACGAGTATCTTTTGCTCGGTCGGTATGCGGGCGAAGAGGCTCGGCTCCTTCTTCAGCCTCTCCATCACTTCGCCTATGTTGAGCCTCGACTTCCACAGAGTCCAGAACTTGGCCCCAGCCTCTGGCCCCACGCTCCCCACGATCAGCTGGTATAGGAAGGCTCCGTTCGAGCTCCTGAACTTGTGGAGGAGGGTGGCGAGCTTAGTCCAAGACCTAGGGCTCGGCCAAGCCTTCCAGTCGTCTACTGGAGGCCTCAGGAAGTCCTCGGGGTAGAACTTGAGGTAGGCGCCCACGAAGGTCTCCCACTCGCCACCGTACTTCCTGTTCATGTAGTCGATCCATTCGTCGATTGTCGGGGCGTCTACCTCGATCATTATCACCCTCCCGCTCCTCATGGGCTTCGGTAGCGGTCGCACTATCTCAGACCACTCTGGCGGGTTGCCAGCGCACGCCACCTTGACGTTCCTAGACAGCCTAAGCTGGAAGCCCGCCTCTTTCTCTAGGATTAGTGAGAAATACATGGAGATTTGGTCATCCCTCTGTACATTTGTCAGCTCGTCGAAGAATATCAGGCCGTGGATGTTCGGTATCGAGAGTATAGCCAAGGCCTTGGGCGGTATGAAGTTCACGTAGCTCTCGGCGGCCTTGGGCATCCCAACGTCCTCGGGGAATACTGTTGGGGCCACGACCCTCACGAAGACGTAGTACTTCTCTGGGTGGGCGAAGATGTCGTTGAGCGTCTCCTCGTCGGCCTCCCTCAGATCGACGAAGGTCTTTTTGAGCCTCCTAGCCTCCTCCATTGCTAGCGTCTTCACGATTTCGGTCTTCCCTATGCCGGGTGGGCCTAGGAGCATCATCCCTTCGAACGCTTCTGGGATGTCGGTGACCCTAGGCCTAGCCTCTACATCCACCCTCTCCTTTTTACTCATGGCCGACCCCGAAGGCAAAGAAGGGAGCTAAGGATGGCGTGAGACTTCCTTCAGGTATGGACACTTCAGCACCTCGCACAGCTTATTGCACCTCTCAAGCACCCTCTTGACCTCCTCCTCGCTCCTGCACCCGAGGAGGGAATTCACGCACGCGTTGAAGATTCGAGGGTCTGGACACAGCCTAAACCACTCCTCTGGGACTGTGCAGACCTTCAATTCAACCCCCGAGGCAAAGAATTAGGAGAGCAGTCTGACGGTCGCCAAGACCCCCTTGGCCCTGTCGATGGCCCCCTCCAGCTCCTTTATGAATTTCTTCAGCCTTTCCTTCACCACCTCGGGCTCGCTGAACCTCACGTAGAGGCCGTAGTCGCTCAGGCCGCTGGCGCGGGCGAGGGTCTTCAGGCCTCCGCCGAGCCTCTGCAGCTCGACGAGCGCTAGGCCCACCTCGTACCTGAGGCCCTCTGGGAGGCCCGAGCGCTCCAGCACCCCCTCCAAAGCCTCCGCCAGCTCGTCGGCCGTGAGCGACAGCCTCCTAGCCCTACGGTAGAGCGAGGCGACGTAGGAGAGCTCCCTGTGATCCCTGAACATCCAGAACTCCTCGCTCCAGTCCACCTCGACCTCGTAAGTCCCCTCCTCGGGGTTGAACCTTATCGTGAGCTCGCCAGTCTTGTACGTCCTGCCTCCTACGTAGACGTAGGTGTATATCGGGTGGGCTCTGGGCGGCGGCGTGAACTTGAGCCACATCCCCACGTCTAGCTCCCTCCCCAAAATCTCCTCCAGCCTCGAAAGTATCGTCCCTATCCTAGTCATCGTCGTCACGGTCGGCCAGCCCGCGTCGGTTAAGTAGAGCTCGTAGCCCTCGCGCGGCCACAGGTTCGTCAGCTTAGCTATCAAGTTCCCGTGCAGGTACCAGTAGGCGTAGTAGCCCTCGGCCTTCACCTTGTCTTGGTAGTGCTTGGGGCATAGGGGATAACGACACCAATAGCTGTGGTCGTTCTTGAAGTTGAAGAAGGAATGAGCAAGCCTGTCGAGCCAATGCATACAGACCCCGAAGGAAAAAGGGGAGTCACGCTAGGAGCCTGACCATCGCTATGACCTTCTTCACGGTGTCCTCGTCGAATCCGAGCACCTTGAGCTCGTCCTCTAGGCTGAAGGTCGGGCGGTCTCGGGAGGGCTCCAAGTCCCTGACCCTTATGTACTCGTAGCGTCGGCCTCTTGCGACCACCATGCACTCGGTCTTGGATGGTATCAGGATCGCCCACTTCTCTCCGTCGGCCACCTTTACGCATCTGACCCCCCTAGCCCTGACCCTGACTAGGCCGTCCTTGATGGAGACCTCGCTCTCCAAGCGCGATATATCTTCGAGGAGGCCGACGAATTCTATGCACGAGGCGTACTTCATGATGTTCTCGACCCTGAGCTCGAAGTCCAGCTCGTCTAGGGCTACGACCTCCGCCATGGAGACCCCGAAAGAAAAAGAGGATCGAAAGGCGTTACTTTACGCGCCCCCTCCTCAGCATCTTTATCGCTTCTATGAACTCCCCCCACGTCAGCCCGTACTCGTGCTTGACAAGCTCCTCAGCTCCCCACCACCTAGCGCTGTCCAGACAGTCGAAGAGGTGCCCGCACTCCCAGCAACACGGCTTGTTCTCCACCACGCACTCGCCCTTCCTCTCGCACTCATAACAGTCGGGCCACTCCTCCCCCTTCAAGCACTCGTCGATCACCGCGTCGCAGGGGTCGGGGTCGTCCTCGCATATCCACCCTACGAGGGCGCAGGCCCGGCAATCCCCTAGCGGGAAGGGCGGTGGCATTATTATGCTCTTGCCTGTGGGCGTCTCCACTCCGTAGCCTATCTTCTTCAGGCCCCTCTTCTTGGTCTCCTCCTCGTAGGCCCTCTCGAAGCCCTCTATGCCTGTCATACAGACCCCGAGGGAAAAAATCACGAGAGGAGCCGTAGCTCGGCCAAGGTCCTCTTGCACTCGTCCACGTAGGCCTCGTAGTCCTTCTGTAGAGCCCTCAAGGATGCTATGACATCGAAGGGCCTGAGATCCTCGCGGAGAAACTCGGGTAGCCCTGTCTTTCCCATGGTATCTCCGAGCTTCAGCTTCATCTCCTCAAACCTCTTCGCCAGCTCGGTCGCCCTCTCGTGGTTCGGGAATTCCTTCTTCACGGCCTCGAAGGCCTCCCAAGCCCTGAGGTTGGCCGTGAGCACCTCTCCAAACACCCTCTCCAAGTGCCTCGTGGCGACGTCTTCGTCTAGGAAAGTAAACGCCCTCCCTCCAACGCTGACGCTGGCATTCTTGGTCTTGAAGTCCAAGAGCAGGGTGACGAAGGTCGCATCGACCTTCCTCCCCTCGCGCTCTAGATACATTATCGGGCGCTCGGTGCACCCAACCTCAAGGCGCCCTCCCCTCCCCACGTAGTCCACTACTTGAACCCTCTTAGTCCTGAACCTCATGTTGGGCAGGTCGAATCCCAAGCCCCTGAGGTACGCCAATATTCCGTTGAGCCTCTCGACCATTGCCTCGTACAGGTCGGAGATGATCAGAGGGGTGCGCAACATCAATTCGAGCTGGTAGGTAGCTTCGCCCACTCGGGCCCACGTCGCTATCACCTCTCCGTGAAACACCCAGCGGGCCCTCAGCTCTCTGCACTCTAAGTAGAACAGGAGGTTGTCGGGCCTCCTCACCACTATCTCATCGACGTAGTGCCTGTGAAGACACTTCTTGCACACCTTGGTGCGCCTAGGCTCCATGGAGAAGAAGGCCTCCACTAACTTCATCTCAGACCCCGAAAAAAAGGTCAGAAGACGGGAGGCATGGGCGACGGTCGCGCCGAGAGGAGGGACAGGAAGTGCTCGTACAGGTCTCTGAGGGTCTTTATGTTGTTGCGCCTGAAGAACCACGCAATCCCGTTGTTCCAAGCGTCCACTTCCACGTCCAGAGGAAACATCCTGAAGAGCTCCTCCACTTTCACCTCGACGGGCCTCTCTCCGTCCTTGATACGGCCTCCAGCCACGTACATGCCGCACTCCGACCAGTCGCACACGGTCGCGTACTCCCCCTTGATGAACACCATGACTGGGTGGTGCGGTCTAAGCTCGTAGGAGTCTCCGTAGAAGGTCACCTTCTTCATGACAAACCCCGAAGGCAAAGAAAGAGGAGCTTAAAGTAGCCTCAGTAGCCATTCTGGCACTCTTTTCACGACATATCGCTTCCTCAGCTCCTCCATTACGTCAATTACGTCCCTCTCTTCAAGCCTTGGAAAGAGCTCCGCTACTGGGAGGCCTATCCCCCTCGCTATTATCCCCCTCAGATTCAAGCCCTCAAGTTCTAGGTCGCGCATGCGGGAGGGCTTGGAAACGATGAAGATGTGACGCTCTGTCTTGTGGTCGTAAGGGGCCGTGTTACTTCGTACAGTTACTGGTACGAAGACAACCTCATCTTCCTCAACCAGCCTCGTTATCCCTTCAACCAGCCTCCTCTTCATCTCGGATATCTCGGACATTTCCACGCCCCGAAAGGCAAAGAAAGAGAGGAGGTTACTCGTCGGGAGAGTATGGGTAGCTACACCGTCCTGCGAAGACTCTGATCGCTCTGTGACAACAGGCACATCGTATGATCTCACAAGTGCCGTAGACACACCTATACGTGCGAGGGAGAGGGTCTTCACACTCGCATCGCTTTTCTCCATACGCCATAACGTCGCAAAGCAATTCCACGAGCTGGCCAGCAAGTGTCTTCATTCTCCTCAGGTCTCCCTCGACCATCTCCTTTATGGTCTTCATTTCAGACCCCGAAGGGCAAAGAAAAAGAGAGCTCACTCGGTTGCGGTTATACTCTCAAGGAAGGCGGTGGCCTCGGGGAATCGCTTCAGTAACTCGAGCTGGTATACTGTCGCGTCGCCTTGGAGGCGGTCGATCCACGCGGTCAGAACCTCCTC
>OFEJ01000574.1_pt1 | contig 11421 bp, 12 predicted proteins | sample 1521051 | NCBI WGS metagenome assembly OFEJ01 (sample SAMN06268701, study PRJEB24108) | sediment metagenome | isolation source: Joseph's Coat, Yellowstone National Park, Wyoming, USA | place: USA:Joseph's Coat, Yellowstone National Park, Wyoming, USA | reverse complement strand
TATCATATGCACAGAAGATTTGAATATCGATGGATCGACACTCCTCCACCAGAGAAAGACCTTGAGCTGGGCATAGGCAAACATATAGCCTGGCAAACACCTCTACACAGAGAAGCAGTTAGAAAAGCTCTACAAGAAGCATCCACAGCTTAGGCACTAAACACCTGCACAGCTTTATTACCACACCCCAAACACATATAGAGTGGGATGTAGAACTCCATTACTCGGCATCCAAGCAATGAAAGCGCCAGACACATTAACGCTCCTAGCACTAACTCTCGCACTAATCCGCTTCAGCTTCCCACTACTCTACTACCTGTACCTAAAGAGCTGGTAACTCGACAAATCATGGACTAAAACAATAATAAAACCCTATTATGAAGTGATCAGTAATCAAAATAAGTTCGAGTTAAAGTAAAAATAACTGAAACTATCGAGAATAGAGAAGCGAGATAACAGAATCCTGCTAGGTCTTATCTATGATTACAAAGATTTTTGTTGGTATTCCATCATATAATAGGGCTAAGGTGTTACAGTATGTTGTAAGATCTTTCCTTAGCAGTAAAATTATTCATGGATTTATTATAGTAGCGCAAGGAACAAATGATAAAGAATACGAGGAATACGTAAAACTCATTAATAGATTGAAAGATACGAATTTTGATATTATATATATTCTTACGAATAAAAGGATGGGTTCGGCACGTGCCCGTAACAAGATATTAGAGCTAGCAAGCAGTTTAGATAAGAATGACATATTAATAATGTACGATGACGATTTTATTTACCCAGGGGATCATTCATTAATACCAGCGATTTTATGGCTTAAACATTCCTTTGTAGGCCTTGTAAGTGGGAGAGTCATTAATTTACGGAAGAGAAAAGTGGATCCTGATTTCTATCTTAACATACCTTATATTGCTGATGCCCTCACACAATTAACTGGTTTTATAATATTGAATACAAAGCATGGTCCAAGGGAGGCTATGTTCACACCGCACCCATTTGCCATGAAAATAGAAGTTATATCCAAGAGAATTCGATACGACGAGAATTATGGTGGTACTGGATACAGAGAGGAAAGTGATTTCCAAATGCAAGTAAGGAAGCTAGGTTATAAAATAATCTTTGAACCTAGATTCTACGCATATCACCTAGCTCTTGAAAGTGGAGGAAATAGATACTCGGATCTCAAGGATAGAATGTATTGGAAATGGAGGAACCACTCATACTTTATGATCAAATGGCGCTATCCATTACATAAAAAAATTCTTAGCTACATGATCCTCTCATTCTATGCTTTATTGAACGGACCTCCAGCCATAAAAGGCTTATTAAAAGCTTCAAGGGCAGGAAAATGAAGGTAGTACATGTAATCACTCATTACTATCCTATTATAGGAGGGTTAGAGAGGGTTGTTCAAAATCTTGCAGAAGAGCTCGCTAAGATGGGGCACGAAGTACATGTAATCACGAGCAGATTTGGCGCTGAGAGCAGACCTAGAGAGGAGCTGATAAATAATGTTTATGTTCATAGGGTAAAGGCTTTAAGGCTTCACTTTGCTGATCTAACATATCCCTTAGAGTATGTGGAGGAGGTTCTCAGAGATGCTGATATTGTTCACGGACATAGTCAAAATAGTTTATTCACAGTTAAGTTTATTGAAAAGGCTAAAAAGTTAGGAATAAAAACAGTTACGTACTTCATGGCAATTGATGCACTCTACGATTATCCAAATCCTTTAGTTCAATTCCTAGGACCATGCTATGCTAGGTACGTACTTAAAAAGGCTATTAAATCGTCCGATATTAAGCTTGTTAAAAGCCTTCGTGATCTTGAAATTCTAAGAAGTAGATATGGAATTGAAGCTTATTATGTACCCGACGGTGTTGATGAAGAGATTGTTAACTCTCCTAACATGGCTGAAGAGTTTAGAGAAAGGTATGGAATTCGAGAACCGTTCGTCGTGTATATTGGTAGATTACACAAGCTGAAGGGTGTGCACATATTGATTAAGGCTATGAGTATAGCTGTGAGGGAGTATCCAAGACTTAAAGCAATTATTATAGGACCTGGGGATCAGAAGCCCTACAAAGAACTTGCACAAGAATTGGGAATAGAGAACAATGTTATGTTTCTTGGGTATGTAGATGAGAAGACAAAGATAGGAGCGATAGATGCTTCAATAGCGTTGGTACTACCAAGTATATGTGACTATGCCGAGGTTTTTTCACTAGTAACGTCAGAAGCCTGGGCAAGAAACAAACCAGTAATAGCATCAGCTGTAGGAGAAATACCCTATAGGATAAAACATATGGTAAACGGGTTATTAGTTCCGCCTAGGGATCCCAAGGCTTTTGCAGAAGCAATAATAATGCTACTTAATAATGAAAACCTTAGAATCAAACTAGGTATAGAAGGTAGAAAGAATGTCTTAACATGGAGCCAAATTGCACTAAGAATTATCAATGTATATAGTAGATATAGACAGTAAAATGGGGTTCTTGCTCGTTTATGGACATCTCAAGGAATTTTTGTATTAATTTTGATCCGAATCCTATCATACTAAACATAGGAGGCTGTGCGAATGAAATCTAATCTTAATTTTGCAAATGGTGCTATTATCTATGAGAGTGCTTCTCGCTACTCGTGAATATCCTCCTTTTTACGTTGGCGGTATTGGTAAGCAAGCCTTTTACTTGGTTAAATATTTGAAGAGAAAGGGTGTAAAGGTCACTGTTGTTAGCTTCGGTGACCCTAAATTAAGTAGTGATGATGTTGTATTCCTTAAGCCTGAAAGTTCAATAATTGCTAGGAAACATAATAACGTGATTGAGGACCTTAAGATCCCTCTCGACATAGTTAGGTATACAGAGTTTTGTAAGAAGATCCTAAGGTGTGTGGATTACGATATTCTTCATGTTGTAGAGCCTTATGTAGGAGGCTTTATACAATATGAACACAAGGTCACGACAATACATAGCGTAACTCTCGACGAATTAAAGGTTCACATTCGTTATTATAAGACAGGGCTGAGTGAAATACTTAAGAGACTCGTTTTCTACTCCACAATAGGTTACTCAATGGATCTAGCATCGATAGCAACAAGTAAGATCATTGTAACACCGTCGATAGACACTATGTGGAAGCTGATAAGGATATATAGGGTTCCAAGAGAGAAGGTAAGGTTCGTACCAAATGGTGTTGAGGAACCACCCTCGAATGAGCCGGATAAGTTAACGGCTAGGAAAATCCTTGGGATATCAGAAGAAGTGTTTGTGGTATTTACAGCAGCGTATCACGTGGCTAGAAAAAGGCTTGAAACCCTTGTTAAGGCTGCTAAAGTATTAAAGGATAAGAAGCTAAGGAATATAGTTATAATTATAGGTGGTAAAGGTCCGCTTACAGAGTATCTAAAAAGCCTTGCGTTAGATCTTAACGTTCAAGATATAGTTAAGTTTGTAGGGTGGATTCCCGAGGATAAACTTCAGCTGTACTATAAGGCTTCGGACGTCTTTGTAATTACATCGGAATATGAAGGTGGCCCGCAAACAATGCTTGAAGAAGGAATTAGAGGTGTACCACTAATAGTATCAGACACACAATCAGGATTCATGATGATGGCGAAGAATAATGTTCACTGCTTAAAATTTAGGCTTGGGGATGCAACAGATTTAGCTGAGAAGATAATTCAGTTAATCAATGACCAGAGTCTACAGAAAAAGTTATCGTATGAAGCAAAAAGATTCGCTTCCATATTTAGATGGGATAATATCGCTGAGAAAATGGTAGCTATTTATAGAGAGGTTTTGGGGGAAAGTTGAAGTGAAGATGGATCATGTGCATATAACTTACTATCCCGCTGAAAGTGGTTTAAGTATAGTTACACAGAAGCTTGCAGAAGGTATGGCAAAATTAGGGCATGGGGTACGTGTAACTACAAGTACTCATGGCACTGGGAGCAGACTGCAATATGAGCACATACATAAGGTAAGAAGTTTAAAGCCCCCTTATGAAAATCCGACATACCCATTGGAGTATCCTGTTGATGTGATCAAACATGCTGGCATTATTCCACGGTCATAATCAAGGTTTGTTCATAACAAAAATGTCCTACAGAGTGAAGCACATGGTCAATGGAATACTTGCACATCCAAGGAATTCCAAAACTAGCAACAGCAATAATATTTATATAGCATCAGACAAAAACTTAGCAATAAAGCTTAGTAGCGAAAGCAAGAAAAACCTTGTTGCATGGAATGAAGTAATAGCTATACTGTTACAAATATATACTAAGGCTAAGATGCAGGTAGAGTAGTATAGGCAGAAGAATAACGTGGCTGTCTTCTTATGTCCGACACCATTCTAGTTATTACAGAATGTTATTGGCCTGAAGGTGGTGGAGGAGAGCTAGCTACTCATCTTATTCTCGATATATTGAGGAAGAGATTTGATGTAACCGTTGTTACTGGGTACAAAGAATCCCTCTAGATTATCAGGTGTTAAGTATATCTATGAGTCCCTGCTTTCAAAGCGAGAAAAGCCTATATTATCTAAATACCTTGAGGTTGATTCGTAGTCAAGGATTCCAAAAACTGTTACGTGAAAGCGATGTTGTGTACGTACCTTCTTTCGCTTTTCTCATTATACCATATGCTAAGAAGTTAGGTAAGAAAGTTGTAGTTCACTTGCATGGCTACATCCCAATATCATACACAGCAACAGTACTAGCACCCTATGAAGAGTATAAGCATCGCATTACCCTAGACAATGTCAGATTGGAGTGCATGAAGAGCTTCAAGCACTGTGTAGAGATAAGTCTTCTGGTGGCTACTGAAACTGGTAAGGAAATGAGTTTCATAAGCAGACATAGAAGCCGATTAAACCAGAGCTCAGGAACAAAATAGAGGTTGTGTTCTATTCATCGCCATAAGAGGTAATCTAATGCGATGAGCTTAGACAACGCGAAAATATACAAACCAGTGCTACACGGGGTTGGGTGGCTAGGAGACGTAAAGAGAATGGTCTAAAAAGATAAATAAGGGATAAAGAAATCTAGAATTCAGACCAACAATGAACTCGAAAGAAGCAATAAGAACAACAGTAAGAATGCTCCTTGAGGAAAATAGATAGAATCTATTGTTGAGCTCCTATGAAGGTGGCTTTGATTAGAAGGAAGTACATTAATGTATTTGGATTGTGTTAACATGTTTAGCATCCTCTTAGCAGAGGGTTTGAAGAGGCTTGGTCACGAAGTAGAGAACTTTACAGTACAGATGCTGGTGAGATGGGGATGAAGACCTCTATTGTTGTTCCCAGCAAGGGATGTGAATACCTTAGATACTTGCTTAGAGGTTTGAGGAGTCCATCATACTCATCCTTTGAGGTTATTCTGGTTCTTAAGGATTGTGATCTTAGGGTTGTGGAGAGTTTGTGTCAGGGTTACTCCCTCAAGTGTGTCGTTATTGAACAGAGAGAAGGTTACTTTACTCACGCCCTTAACTTGGGTAAGAGGGAGGCTAAGGGAGATATAACGATATTTACTGATGATGATGTTATACCTCTGCAGAAATGGATAGAAAGGTATATTAAATTGCATACTCTCTATAAGCATGTTGCTGGAGTGTGTAGCAGGGATATCTACATAGATTTAGGAAGCGTAAGGCTATTACCTATACCTGATGATAGGCCTGAAGTAAAACTCTACCGGTTTTTCATTAGGTCTTGGCTTGAGCAACCTCTTCCACTACTAAGGAAGTATAGGTTAGGGGTATACATAACAAAGAAGCTGAACATAGCTCATGGATACGGCATACCAAGCAAAACCTGCTACTCACTATCATTCAGAGGAGCTAACATGAGCTTCAAAACAAGCTACATCTACGATGTTTGGTTCCCAGAGCATAGGCTGTTGAGGAGAGCGCCAGGAAACGAGCAATACTTTGCATTACAACTAATTCTCAAAGGATTTGACATCATATACGTTCCCAACAACCCTGTTCTTCACATCGCAAGAAGGGAGAGCTTATCAAGAACTATGCATAGAGAGGAGCTGAAGAGGGAATTCGAAATTATGAAGAGTCTCTATAGGGAACTTCTTCAGAGGTATGGTGTAAGGGTTTGAGGGTAGTACTAGTATCTTCAGGTCTTATACCTGTACCCCCAGTTAGGGGTGGTGCTGTAGAGGAGTATGTGTATCAGCTCTCAAGACATTTAAGAAGGTTTGGAGTTGATGCTGTAGTTGTAGACGCTAACTATGATGATAATAAGCTTGTATACGAGGAGCTTAATGGGGCTCAAATTGTTAGGATTCCAACAGCTAAACCATTTATAGGCTTCAAGGAGAGAATCATTAAGGAATTTCTATTTGGGAGAGCAGCTTCAAGATATATTAGCAGGGAGGGCTTCGACATTATTCACGCTAATACTGCTTGGGCTGGCTTCGCGCTAGCACTACATAAAAGTATTGGAAAACTCAGGCGCAGAGGCTTTGTATATACATGTCACAACCCTTTATGGCCTGAGAACAAGGTGCATATGGGAGAGAAGATAGTTAGGCTTGTGGAAGGCTACACCATGAAGGTAGCTGATACTATAATTGCATTGAACAAAACTATGTATAGGGCATTGACCGAGAAAGCTAAGATTGATCCAAGGAAAATGATTATAGTTCCCAATGGCGTTGATATAGAGTTCTTTAGATTAGGGCTCAAGGATGAAGGGATTCTCGACAGATATGGATTGGAAGAGCAGAGCTATATCCTATTAGTTGGTAGGGTATCTCCAGAGAAGGGTGTACACATATTGTTACGAGCTTTTAAGCAAATAGTAAATGATGTTCCAAAGAATTTCAAACTTGTTATTGTAGGGCCATTAATAAGCACATTTAACTTTACACAGATATCCAACTATGCTAAGACTATGATGAATTACGCTATAGAGAAACTAGGTGAGAGAGTAGTCCTCACAGGAGCGATAAATAAGAATAGCCTTAGGATCCTATACTCAAATGCCTACTGCTTCGTATTGCCCTCCTCAGCAGAGGCGTTTCCAATGGTTCTACTAGAAGCAATGGCCTCAGGAACGCCCCCAATAGACTCTACAGCTGGAGGAATACCAGACATTATAATTGATGGTATAAACGGTTTACTATCTAATAATTTTCATGAAGCTACAGAGATTCTCAGGGACATTCTCGAAGGATCTGTAAATACAGGATCTGTTTCAGCAAAGGCTCAAGAGCATGCAAAAACCATGACTATAGGATCATTTGTAAAGATCTTGAACAAGTTTATCGTTGAGGTTCGACATGGCGATCAAATAGTGAGGATAGTAACATTCACTTCGTTTCTTTATCCCTTTCATGTGGATATGGTGAAGATGTTGAGCGATAAAAATGGAGGCTAAGATATTTACGTGTGTAATCTATGGAAATTATCCGTTTGAGGAACTTTTAAGACACAGATATGTTGAGTTGTTAAAATGCATTAATGTAGTTGGATCCAAAACATTAGAGCTGATTTCCTTAATTAAGTTTGCACATTTCAGACCTCATATCGTCATAATTTTTGGAATTGAAAGTATAGCGGGAATAATGGTTTACTTTTTATCAAGATTTGTGAAAGCCAAGGCTGTAGTCATAGTTGAGGAAAACAACATCACCATTCATAACAACTTTATCTTAGATTTTCTTCAAAAAACTGAAGGTGCAAATCGTCGAGTACATATATATGAAATAAAGCACCTATTTTAATAGCGGAATCGGATGCCTCGAAAAGATATGTTATTGAAATACTCCATGTTAAACGTAACAAGCCTATTATAGTGCGAGTTCACGGAATAGATATATCGAAGTGCCTCAAGTTTATGTCCATACCTAAAATACAAGCTAAAAAAGAAATATTAAAGTTCTTGGGATTTCCAGAGAACTTATTGACGAAAAAGTGGTGTGTTTCATTGGTGAACCTTCTTATTGTAAAGGTATTGATGCGCTAATAGACGCCATTGAAATTCTTAAAAAGAACCAGAAAATAAACGCAAAAACAGTCTTCTTCATTCCTAAAATAAGGCTTTTGCGTGATAGAGAAAAATTAAAAGAGATATATGAGCAAAAGCTCATAAAATTAATAAAACAGGGACTTGTTCTCCTCTATCAATCTGTCAAGCCTGAGTACATGCCTATTTTTTATCGTGCTGCAGATATCGTAGTCCTTCCGTCGAGACTCTTAGCCAATATACTAGTAGCGATAGATCACCTAATGTCGTTTTAGAAGCACCCGCATCAGGTAATATCGTTATAGCTTCATATGCTGGTAGAATACCCACTATTGTTGGTAATGCCGGTATACTGGTCAAACCTAATGATCCTCATGCGCTAGCTATCGCGTTATTAAAGGTACTCACATCATACGAGAAATATACATACTCAGAGGGCAAAGATCGTGAAAGAGCACGGCGATTACTCGATACGAGACAATACCTATATGATATCATTAAGATCCTCAAGGGGTCTTATATATTATAAAAAGAGCTGTTTCAGTATAGAGTTTGAAAACTATAGAAATTCTTGGATCCAATTAAAACAGAACTGTACGGTATGGTGGTCGTAGCGCATGGCGTTAACAACTAAATACCTATATGTGTTTTTGGTTTTAGGTATTATAGGGGGTTATGCATTTCTGGGCTACTATTACTACAAGGGACTTCTAAGCCTTGATCAATATTTAAAAGCATCATTTGCGGCTTTATTATCTCTTATTTCGGCAATAATTCTGTCATCTAGGCATAAGCATCAGAAAATTGATACTCCTGGTCTCAACATAGGGGAGATTGCATATGTGATACCATACATAGTGTTTATTTCTTCCACTATGGATGTTTGCCTATTTAGACACCTAGATATATTTTCGATTCTATCACTCATATTAGCCCTTACCATATTAACCCTCTCAAAGCATGATCTTGGTACAAGCTTGCTTGGAATTACCATACTCGCAACGATTATAATCACTCTCTATGGTATTTACACACCTAGCTTTGGTAACGATACTTGGCGTGATGCCACACAAGCATCGCAGATAATTGAAAGAGGGGGGCTAAGAGATTTAACCATGGTTCACGAAGCATATCCGTTTCCCCTAGTATCATTACTATACGCTATCTACGGCATTATTGCTGGTTCAAACATTCTCTGGTCTAGCAGTACTGTTGGAGTTGTCTATCTTCTCCTATTAATCCTATGGATACATGTTTTGTCCTATAAATTGAACACTGGGTATCATCGTGTAGCGAGCTTACTAGCCTTGTCAACGCCTTTGGTTATCGTCTGGTCGGTCTGGTTCATACCTCAAGCATATGCTCTTTTAATGGCATTGCCACTCCTATTCCTAAAACTTCACATTATAATTGTGACAATCTTAACTCTAGCTCTTGTGTTTGGACATGGAGGCATGGCTCTATGGACCTTAGGCGTATTTATAGTTCTGTTCATATTCATGAAGATGATCAAGGCTAAAACCTCGGCACATACCTTCCTTCAGCAACTCAACATAAAGCTAGCACTATTCCTCATAATATTCAGCATTTATGCTACTTACACGGTGATTTTGATGGTTTTAAAAGGGGCTGTAACAAATGTTTTTGAAGCAGTTATGGCTTTTCTACGTGGTGAAAGAATATTGATTGCAGCACCCTCTATTCAAGCCCAAGCCCCTATAACCTCAATTCTAGGAGTCATACCTATAGCTATCCTCGTAACACTAGGTCTGGTAAGAATACTTGAAGATAATGACATTCTTCTACGCTTACTTGTACTCGTCTCTTTAGCTGGATTAGCTGTAGCATATGTAGGCGCTGTGGCATTCCCCGCACTTGACCTGCCTAGATACCTAGGACTAGGCTCAATAATATTACTGGCAATGCTATCGCCACAAGCATTCGAATCCCTAACCAGGAGAGGAAAATTAGGCGCAGGCTATGCCTATGCACTACTACTCCTAGCAATATTATCATTCGGATTTACAGGAACACTAATGCCCGAGAATCCATATACTGCAAATCCATACTTACCATGGTCCATGTCAGGTCTCATCACATATGATGAAGCACAGGAATTGAGAAATCTTGCACCTTTATTTTGTTGTAATAACTTTTTAATTGATTGGAGAGCTGGAGCCTATCTAGGTTACAAATATTTATGGATACAACCATGGTATAGAGGATTTCGTAATCTAAATACAGGAAGTCTTTTCATATTTGCTGGTTCATATGGTTTGCTAATTACTCCTAAGTATTTAGAGCAATCAAAGGAAATACTAATATTTAGAAGATCAGCATTTGAAATGCCAGAGGCGTATAGCACGGATGTGCTGAAACATATTTACTTAATGATTTATAAACAAAATACATCAGTATATTATTTTAGTGGTAACTTCATTATATTAAAGTTAAATTCTGATTAAGCGCATCGATATAGGTAGTTAAGTGTAAATGAAAGTCTGTTTAATAGGCGCTGATCCTAATGATATTGGTGGAGTAGCAAAGTCCATGCGTTACCTAATGTATGTTTGCAAAATACTAGGTTATGATTGCACTTGGTTTTCTTCAAAAAATGTGAAATTTGACCTGCTCCGTAAATGTGATATTATCCAGGTGCATGGTCTCTTAGGTGCTCTAACTATGTTTAAGGTACTCTTATTAAAGAAAGCAAAGAAGATATTAACATTGCATGGATGGGTTCTGGACGAAGCTAAGGTAAATGTTCTTACGGCCAAGTACGCACTAGAGAAAATGAAGCTGTCATTAATTTATGTTTTTGTAACGCTTAATTGGGTATTACACAAGCTTTTTTTCATACCATTCATATACGATTATGTTACAGCTGTTTCACGTATAACAGCTAAGAAGAACGGTGTAAAAGCATTAATTACTCCCAATCCTGTACTGTGCAGAAATATGTCTTTTCATAGAGATAATCAAGCTGTCCAGGCTTCTACTGATAGAGACGAAATAATTTTCGTTACATATGTTAGTATAGGTGGAGGAAAGATACTAAGCATTCCAAGGTTAATCAAGATTGTGCATCTATTGAACCAAAGGTTGAGGTGCCTTGGAATAAATAAACGTGTCATCTTATACATATACGGAAAGGATGTTCCACAACATATTATTGAGAGGCTCTCTAAGATTCTATATGTGAGGTTTATGGGTTATGTAAAGGATTATCCGGAGAGGGTTAAGGAGGCAGATCTCTTTTTAGCTGGATATTCTTTTCCAGAGCTTGGTCATGCTGTGCTTGAAACAATCTGTGCAGGAGTTCCCATTGCAAAGTTCACTGAGGATCCTAGTCAAGAGGAAATAATTGATGGATTCAACGGAATACTTGCCTTTAACGATGAAGAAATGCTTGAAAAACTTACAAAA
>OFEJ01000573.1_pt1 | contig 11432 bp, 8 predicted proteins | sample 1521051 | NCBI WGS metagenome assembly OFEJ01 (sample SAMN06268701, study PRJEB24108) | sediment metagenome | isolation source: Joseph's Coat, Yellowstone National Park, Wyoming, USA | place: USA:Joseph's Coat, Yellowstone National Park, Wyoming, USA | reverse complement strand
TCTAGAATCTGCGTCACTACGAGACCAGTCCTCTTCTCGACTAGTTTAAGTAAGTAGTGCTCCATTGGTTTTCTCGACCCATAGCCCAACTGGGCTTTTCTATCGTCCAGTGGAGTTATCCATGCAAAAAACTCTGGGTTGTTTTCATCATATATTATAATTATTGTATCATCTTGTAGCCCCCTAGTCTTTGCAACTACTTGTAATCCAACTAGGTAGTTCTTGATAGGTTCGGAGAAAAAACTCCGGAATACTCCATTGGCTCCCTCCGCTACCACGAGGAAATCGAATTTTAAGCAATCGCCTCTTATGTTGATACACTGTAAACTACTGGGCTTTGCCTTTACACCATTTATAACTCTATGGCCAAGCGATTCAACCTTAGAAGCCAGGGTCTCCTCGAGTAGGGGTCTTTCAACGTGGTAGGCAATGGGTTTTTTAGAGTATAATTCCACGCCTTCCATAGGGGTTAGAAAACGTATTTTCCTATATGATGCATTAATGATGTGTTTAGAAAGCTCCTCTACGGATTTAGCAATGTATTCTCCAACTATGCCTGCACAGTGCTTTGGGTATCCTATGGATTTATGCTCTTCCACCAATAAAACATCGTGGTTTCTCACGTTTAGAGCTGTATATAGTCCTGCCGGTCCTCCACCGATAATTACTACATTAGCCTTCATCCTTCTCCTCGTAGTTTCTACTAGTATATCTAACCTTATAGTATTTAGCTCTGAGTTTTTCAGCTATGTAGTTAAAGCTCTTGTATGGATCCCCCCTCGACCCACAGGTATAGACATCCACACTTGCAAACTCGTACTCAGGCCATGTATGTATAGTTATATGGCTCTCCAACACTATGCCGACAACGCTCACACCTGGATTTATCTTCCATGTTTTTACATCTAGTAGTGTGAAGCCACCGATTTCAGCAGCCTCTTTAACCACTCTTGCGAGATACTCCTCGTTGCCTAGGAGGTTTGGGTCGCAGCCATATAGTTCTCCATAGACGTGGCGTCCAATAACCTTGTTTCTTAAATGAGTAAGCGTAACCATAATTCTCACCATATAATACTCCCCCTTGGAAACTTATAAATTTTACCCCCTTCCCTTGTTAATAGATTAGTAAATCCTAATAATAACCCCCATGTGTGGAGAGAAGAAGCTTCAAAGATTATTAATTCAAATATGTCAAGAAAGATATCTAGTGTTGGATGGGAGGGGTTTAAAAAAATGTTTAAGGGGGAGGGGTTATTTCCTATCTTAAGCCTCCCCTTCATACTCAAGCTCAGGGGGTTTTTCAATGGGCTTTGCTTCTACTTTGCTTCTAATGGCATTAATTGTCTTTAATGCCTCATCGTATGAAACGTGTTTACCTGCCTGCATTACTTTGCCGAGTTGATCCTTTAAAACATCCTCAACGTTTCTCCCAGCTATTTCTAGTTTGACTTTGTCAAATATGGCGTATGTGGGTTCTATGACGGCTGCCTTCTTTAGCACTAATGTGTTTTCGTCGACTAGAACAACTACAGCTGCACCCACCTCTTTTCCATTTGTTTTAACCGCGTATACGTAGTCTCCATCAAATGTTTCACCAATTTTCTCTACATTGTACTTGACAACCCCTATGGCTATTTCAGGTTCCTTTGCAATAAATGTCTTTAATGTTTCTCCATAGGATTCTGGAGGTACACGCTTAAAGACCTCTACCTTCAGTGTATCCCACTTCCACTTCACCTCCTTGTGCTCTTCATCTACATCGTAGTCGATGGTTATTCTCACAACATCTAATTTATCAACTTTTAACTCATCTACGAGGAGGGTGAACAACGCTCTATTTAAGAGTGCAGAATAATATGCAATTCTATTAGCAAACTCCTTATCTTTCTTCACGTAATCCCTCAATTGACCAAACAGTACACGCCTTAGCTTGTCAGCGAATAGTGCAGCTGGTATTAACCCGGATCTCAAAGTGGGCAAGATATTCACCCCTTTCCAATATATGTAGAGAATATATAGACATATTTATACATTTACTCGCTGAGAACAATTTACAAGAGGTAGCGCGAAATAAATTAAATCTAGTGAAGCTTATAAGGGGGTTCCAATTGGATAAACATATTGAATGCCGCCGTAGTATAGCCCGGTCAAGTATGCGGGCCTTTCGAGCCCATGTAGAGTGGAGAAAGCCCGTGACCCGGGTTCAAATCCCGGCGGCGGCATTTCAACTAAAACCCCGCTTTCTAAGGTGGGTATAAAGAGAAGGGTTTCGAAGTCTCCATGTTTTTAATTGTTCTTGGTGACGAAGCTCTATAATAAGATTGCGGATTTTAAAGATGCATGATGTTGTCTCCAGAGTGACCCCGAACTCCTCTAAGTAGATGTAATAATCCTGTTGCCTTAAACTACATTTGTGGAAAGGATGAGGTTTTTCACGTTTTATAATAACTCATAGCACTCACATGTAATTGACTCGTAAGATCTCTAAAACACATAATTAATAGAGGCTTAAAACCATTGTGGTCTTGGACTGATGAAAACTCGTTAAGCACTGATTACCCGATGAGAGTGGATGTACTCTAAGCAGCTGGGAGCAGACAACTCCCGTAGAGTAGTCAGGGAATACAGTCGTTGAAAAGTGGGTGGGGGTCTTGATACAACTGACCTCCTCCCCCGCTCTGAAGGATGGGGGTTTCCCTTCGGGGCGGTTCACTGGTTCCCCGCATCTATTCGGGTCTACATCTGTCCTCTGCGTGGCAGTCGGGGTGGCCAGAGATCCCCCATCTTAACTTGTTTAGTGGTTGCACTCCCCGCATCCCACATGGGCTTAGGAGCAACCACGATCTACAATTAACTTATCACTAAGAATAATTGAGCGAGAGGGAGCTTATAAACTTCTCCCTCCATCCCCGCCTTGAAAGGCGGGGCTTCCAGTTGTAAAAATGAAGGACAATGAACTACTGCATGCCGAGAAGTAGTGGTGGTTTAGCTACATTAATTAATCCTGTGAAGATAGAGTGGATTATTGATGAATAGGCATTGGGAAGTGGTTTTTAAATAGGATCGGTTGTTAACGGGATGTATGGTCTTTGCAATTACTGAAAAATTACTAAAATTATCGTATTGTCTGTTAGCTCCTCACTTTATAAAAGCTTTTTAACTATGCAATTATTTTTATTATATGGGTGTGAGATTTGAATCCCAAAGTCTTGAAAACCCTCATAGTATCTATCCTTGTACTAGCCCTAATCCTACCCAATATATCAGTAGTTGTAGCAGGTCAAGTTGAAGTACAATTAGACACAAACTATAGGAGGGCTTATGTAAGTTCAGTATTACTGAGTGACGACTACTGGAAACACGGTGCATACGTAGAAGACGACTCGCTATTATTATTTACAAAGCCGAATCCCTCGGAATTCAATGTAGAGTCTACTGTGGACTTTGGACAAGTATTAATACTACTAGAGCCATCAACAACTCCGGTTGTCTTAAAGGGCAAAGTACTAGGTATTATTGCAACTCTACCAACACACGTCTACAATATAGTAGTAGCTATGATAACAAGAGAGCAACTACAGAAGATAGCCGCCACGCCGGGAGTTCTAGCCATTATGCCTGATGTAAGGCTAGATGCGTTAATCAGTAAAGAAATGAAAGCAATGAGAGAATTAGTGTCTGGGGAAGGAAAATCTCATGGAGAACTAAGTCCAGACAGTGAAGGCGGCTATCACTATACAATAGAAATCACTGGTGCATACGATGTCTGGAGCACTTATGGAATCAAAGGTGAGAACGCAACACTAGCAATAATAGACACAGGAGTAGACTATGGCTCCCCAGGTCTTGGACTAGACGCTATTGCACGAGACGAGAATGGAGTACCATTAATATTTGATGCAAGTAGTCTGGGCCTGGTTCTTACACCGGTGAGGGCTACTGATATAGGCGGTGGGTACATATTTGTCAACGCAAGCGATCTCTACGTATTCTACCCACCATACTACGTGTATAAGTGGACTAATAGTCTATATGCAAGAATAACTGGTTGCGCATCTAGATCGCTCTGGCTGACATTCCCGAGTAACTGGTATATCGGGGGCATAAAACATTATGGAGACGTGAAATTCGGGCTTGCACTACAAGTGCTATCACTACCTATAGGCACACTGACATACACTATCCCAGTTATAGTAGTTGACTCTAATGGAGATGGAGTATACGACACTCTCTACGCTGACACTACAACAGCTCTATACTTAGTGCGTAACGTAGCATCATACTGTGGAGTAAACATACCCGGCAATATTGGAACAAGCCCAGACTTCTCATTCGTGGATGAAGAACCAATTACCTATGGCTATGAAGTAATAGCGAGAGACCTAGATGGAGACGGCATTAGAGACTACTCAATTGGAACACTAGCTGGATACGTCTACGACTCGGCTTTCGCCATTATACTGGAGAAACTTGGTGAGTGGAAGTCATTAATGCCTAGTACACCGCCTTTAAGAGGCTACCCAACAGCTGACGTCATAATGTGGGAGACTTGGAATTACGAGCCTGTAGCCGCTGTCTGGCCCGGTCTGGACCCGCATGGAGACTACGTAGTGGTCGAATACGATTACCATAGCCACGGCACTTTCTGCGCAAACACTGCTGCTGGTAGAGACTTCTATGCTCAAACAGGGTATGGTGTTAGAAGTATTTCTGGTCAAGCCCCCGCGGTAAAAATAGCTGTAGCTCCAGCACTATACTTTGGAACAGTGGCTGTTTCAATATACTTCTTCTCAGGCTTCGACCTAGCTACTCCATATGGATATGGATCTAGGTATTTGTGGCCAAATCTACTTGTAAACCCATGGATAGCATTTGAAGGTTATGAGTGGAAGTGGATTTATACAGGTGAACACCAAGTTGACATAACGAGTAACTCTTATGGAATAAGTGGGTGGGCGTTGTGGGGTTGGAATAGTGGTGCAGACCCAGAGAGCATTGTATTCGACTACACAATATTAATATCTGGAACAATGCACTTCGTCGCTGCTGGTAATGGTGGACCAGGATATGGAACCGTTGCATCACCTGCAAGCTCTTCATTCGCTATAGCTGTGGGGGCTGCCACAGAGTTCACTTATAGGCCGATCTATGGCTACTACTGGCCTGGTTCGAGCAGGAATGTTATAACTTGGAGTAATCGTGGACCCACAGAGCTGGGTGTTGCCAAGCCAGACTTAGTTGCTGTTGGTTCATTCGCCTGGGCTGTTGGCAGAACGTGGGATGCCCTGGGAAACATTTATGGAGTTAGAAACCTCACTGGTAAACTAGCCTATAACTTATTTAGTGGTACTAGCCAGGCTACACCAATGACTGCTGGCGTAGGAGCACTCGTGGTGTCAGCGTATAGGAGTGCGTATGGTTCAAGGATTCCAGCGTATCTATTGAAGACTGTTTTAATGAATAATGCAAAGGATATGGGCTACGATGAGCTATCGCAAGGCGCGGGATTCGTTAATGCATACGGAGCTGTTAGAGCAGTATTGGATCCATCATTCCCCAAGGTATATTCAACGGACTTTCTTGGAGACGTATTAAGTGAGCTCGGGGTAAACTACAATACTGTCACATACGGAGTGTTCACAGGTTATGAAGGTTCATGGTATGAACCAAAGATCTTTATTCCACTAGTTAAATATCGTGCTAATCGAACAATAACTATTGAAGGGGCTGGAAACTATAGGGTTTATGCTGCGAGATTTGAGTCTACGGGTGTAACCCCCGTATGCAGTGCTATTATTAGAGCAACGGGGATTGTGAACTGTACTGGAGATACGGTATTGATTAATGTAACAGCTTCAACAACCTACACCTATTTATTCTTTGACCCATCTACACTAGCGAAGTACGACTTCTTCGAGATAGAGGGGGTTTACCCATTTGAGTACTTTGAAGCTGGCGGTAGATATGGTCGCTACTCTCCACAGATATCACTTAGCGTTATGGACTTCGCCTACTGGATTGACTATGGAGCAGATGGAGTGTTCTCGTGGTATGAAACCGCGAGAATAACTTATGATACACGTGGAGCTAATGCTGTAAGGATCCAGGTTGGAAGGCTGGGGGAGAAGCTGAGTGAAATAGAGGATCTCGCTGAGAGATACATGGGTGTAAATGTATCGGCTCTACCAAAGCTCCTTGTATTGAGGCTTGGAGTATCTGGTGCAACGTATAGAGGTCTACTACCTATTAGAGTCAGAATTGTTGGGTATAAACTTGTTCCGTGGAAGCAAGTAAAGGTTCTACCTACATGGATTAACATTGAACCCGGTGGTAAAGGATTAGTCACGGTGTCTGTATTTGGTCCACTAAAGCCAGGATTCTACAGTGGATACTTAGTGGTAGAGGAGGCTAGTAAAGGATTTAGAGCTCTAGTTCCATTATCTTTCTTCTCACCACTAGAGATCTCGAGTGAACGAGTATACAAGTTAGCTCCATATACAGAGAACACCCCGGTGAAGAACATGTATCTACGTGGAGCATTCGACTACACATGGAGATACGAGTCTGGAGATTGGAGAGTATTTAAGGTTGTTATAACGGACTACTTGAGGTATACATGGGCTCTAGGGGTTAGAGTTACTTGGCCAACCTACGGAGACGGCAATTACGCTAGCAACTTAGACGTCCACGTCTACGGGCCATACACTTACGCAATGGTGGATGAATACAACAATGTATACACATATAGCGTCAACGGCGTACAGCTTGGTGCAGAGTTAACAAGAGATCCAAAGGGTGGGTCAAGCTACAACCCAACGAGGTTCTGGGATTCACTAGCTCCTGGGGTTTCTTTGATTGTCGCCCCCGCAACAAAGCCGGGAACATATAGAGTAGTTGTGAGAAATATACAGTTCAGGGGGTTGGAATACAATGAGCCATTTACACTGGAGTTGTTCCCAATAACAATAAGGGCTTCACCAATATACATGGCTTCCTCAAAGACAATTACGTACTTAGTCACAATTAAGACGCCATATCTACCAAGCTACACACTACCATACGACGTATACGCATATAATGAGGGCATATACAACACTACCACATATATACAAGACCTCACAGAGTATGGAATAACAGTATCCTCATTTATCAAGTCAAAAACCGTGAACTCTGTACTAGCCAATGTAACAATAAAGTACAGTGATACAACGCCTAAAGGAATATATGTAATCCCAGTATCAGCAGCATTCCCAGTCGCTGTAACAACCGTTGGATGGATAGACAATGGACAGATGAACTATTACTTCTACTACAATGAAATACCAATAGCACTAACCATCAGAATATACTACTAAACCCCTGAAACCATTTTTTAATACAAATTCCATTCTTAATCCTCTTATCCAAAACTACCTGACCTCCTCCCCGCCATGAATGGTGAGGGTTCTTGTGGAGGCGGGGAGGTTTGGGATTACATCTCCCCGTTTTGGGGATTTAATCCCGGGCCGGGTCTCCAGCCCATTACCCCTACCCCTTTCGGGGCTCGGGGTTATGCGTGGATTATTTATCATCGCCACCAGCTCAAAAACACTTAATGCTCATCACCGAGAACGATTAAACAAAGAGAATTTGTAAGCTTTCCCTCTCACCCCCCGCCTTAAAGGGCGAGGCTTTCAGTTGTAACAAGCACTCGATTTTAAGCTCTAAAATCAGCCAATACTAGCGCTTTCACGAGTACTTATCAAACTCCATGCTTTGTAATTAGTGTTTTAAATACTTATATTTAATTTGCAGTTGGTCTAGTATACTATCTGTAGGCTCGCTCACCGCAGTAGCTCTCCCCTTGCTGCCTGTGGTTTCACAGCCCTATGGGTCTCGGAGCTGGATCGCCATGAAGTAGTTGGGTTTTTGTAGATATAAGTTTTCTTAGAGATCCACCAGACCACCATGTATTACCACCCCAAGGAAATTTACACCTAATAATTACAACAATATGAGCGATTACGAAAACAGAGACAGCCCCATTGCTCTTATCCCTTGCAAATCGATCGTGGATCATTAGTACTAAGCATGCTGGAATTTAAACAAGTAAATAAAGAAATCACGGGCCCGCCGGGACTTGAACCCGGGTCCTCCGGCTCCGCAGGCCGGCGCCCTCTCCTGGCTAGGCGACGGGCCCATTTATGTATTTACCCGTATTACTTGTTTTTAATTGTTTTTGAGTATTCATCTGCTATTTGTAGTGGTATTGGTAGTTTTTTACCCTCCACTAGTAGTTTCTTTACTATTGCTACTGCGTCTTCTATTTTTACATTATATCCTATACTTACGTATAATTCTGTGTTTCCGTGTTTTAAGACTTCTCCCACTATCTTGCCATGTGCTTTTATGAATATTCTTTCACCAATTGCTACTAGTTCTCCATACAGTTTCTTCTTTGCAACTCCAATGCTTGGCTTACCCAGTACTACTCCAAGATGTGTAGCTATTCCAAATGCGCGTGGATGGGCTAATCCATGACCATCTACAAGGAGTAAGTCGGGTTTGTATCTTAGTTTTCCATAAGCCCTCATATACCCCGGCACCTCCCTGAAAGCTAGTAATCCAGGTATATATGGTACCTTCACATCAACTACAGAGTATGTTTTCTCAACTACTCTACAATCAACCACGCTGTAAACCACGATTACAGCGTACTGCCTTCCCCCCCTATATGAAGAGTCGAATGCCGCAACATACTTAACTCTATTAATATCTAGGGGAGGCGCTTGTTCAACAGTCTCCAGCACCCTGCACGCTAGGATCTCTTGAAGCTTCATTGCTCTATGAGCATCAAACAAGTGTGGACTACTAGACATATTTAACCAACAATAATCCATTAGTTAAAAGCGAGTATTAAGCAAACACCTATAGAGGTGTCTAAATGGAGTACTCTAAGAGAGAACTAGCATTAGTGTTTAAAGAGCTTGAAGAACGCGGAGTAGACGCCACTATAATAGGCAACACCAGCGTAGAGCTAGCACTAGGTAGAGAAGTCTTCGAGGGAGACCTAGATTTATTCATAGTTAACCCAAGCCCAATAGCTGAGAAAAAGTTCTTCGAAAAGATGGCAGAGGACTTAAACTGGGAGATTTCATCAACGGAAATAGGCACACCATCACTACTAATCCCACTGGAAAAAGGGAACCTCATTGTAGAACTATACGAGAACTACATGGATCTAGAGATCCCTATTGAAATAATCGAAGATAGAGTCGAGTATAGAGTTAATGGTGTTAAAGTGAAGTCCATTAAGCCAGAATACTACCTAGTCCTCAAAGCGAGACAGGGAGTAGACCTAGATAAACTAGAAAAATACATTAGTAGTCTAAAACAGAGGAGCCTAAATACAAAACTAGTAGAGTACGCTGCATCACTATACCCAGAAGACGAGAGAGAGTTAATAATGGAGAGGCTAAGATCATGCGGACTCTACATAACTTAGTAATTTAAAAGCCCCTCCACGAATTGAGTTTAAGAATAGACTTGGAAAATAGAGGGGCAGTATATGCCGGTAAACGACCCAGAACTACTAAGGATCGTGCATGCAAGAATTCTAGATAAATGGGTATGTAGAAAATGCGGTGCATTAAACCCGCCGGGAGCCACGAAGTGTAGGAGGTGTAAGTCTAAAGGGACTCTTAGACCAAAGAAAGCTATAAGGGCTGGACCCAAAGCAAAGACCACTGGTACATAGCTCTATTTAAGCAACTCCCCCGCTAAGATAAATAACGCTGAAGCAATAGGTACAAAGTAGTAAATAATCCTATATGCAACCACTACTTCTGGAGGGAGGACTAAGGATAAACCATACTCAGCAACACCAACACCTCCTGGAGTTGGAAGCATGCTAATAGCCTGCATTATTGAGTATGCTGAGAACACAGTCCAAAGCCCTAATACGGGGTTCACGGCTCTTCCCTGAAAATACAGAAAGGGTGCAATAGCTAGAGCCCAGAAACAATGGATCAGTACTGTTAAGATCCAAGTGAATAGTTTAGAGCCCAGATCCATAGTACTCGATATTTCAGAGTATGTTTTCCCAAAGTCTTCAATATGCTTAAATAGTTTTTCAAACCACGCGAATTTACCTAGCTTCATAGCTACATAGTTAGCCCTAAACTTCGAGGCAACTCGACTAACACTCCTAAAGAAAACAGGCCATGAAACAACTACAAACCCTGACAATAATATAACTGGTATTGAGTATGGTAAATACCACATGCTGAAGAACAAGCCAAGTAGACATGTATAAATCACATCGTATGAAACCTCATATATTGCTAACGCATACGCGGTACCAATAGATAACCCAGATTCACTTGAAATTAATAGAGCTCTAGCTGGTTCACCCCCAATAGCGGAGGGAGTGATCTTGGCGAGTAAATCACCTAGGAAACGAGCTTTCAAGTATGTTTTAAACGAGCAATTTACATCATTATAGTTTGATTCAACAATATACATTAATCTAAATACAGAAACAACCCATCCAGCGAATACAAGTACTGCAGAGTAAGCGAGCTCCGGGAGCCCTATTCTCGAGAGATCAGCACCTGTAACCACAATATACACTTGTATAACCCCCACAACAAGCACTATAGCGACAACCAATCTCTTCCAATTAACTCCAACACTAATGGCTCCACTACCCATAGCTGTCAATCCACCTGACCTCCTCCCCGCTTTAACGGGAACCCTTGTCATTCATAGCGGGGAGTTTGGGATTACGTTCCTCTTCCCGAGGGTTCAATCCCGGGCCGGCTCTCCAGCCCATTACCCCTACCCCTTTCGGGGCTCGGGGTTATGCGTGGATTATTTATCATCGCTAATGGCTCAAAATACTTAATGCTCATCACTAAAAATCACTAAATAGTGAATGTTTATAAGCTTTCCCCTCCAACCCTGCCTTTTAAGGCGGGCTTTCAGTTGCAATAGTGAGGTAAACCACAATATTTTTAAGGGACTTGGCTATACATAAATTACTCCATGGATTATAATGTATGGGATGAGGCTATGGGTTTTTAGCTATACAGAAGAGCAATTAGAGAAGCTTAGAGTAGATAAGCAAATGCTGAGGGAAATCATTAAGGAGCTAAAGAAGTGGAGTGCACACGCTACAATACTGCTAAGTCTATATGTACCACCAGGTAGACCCATTGGAGACGTCTTAGCACTATTAAGACAGGAGATGTCTGTGGCGGAAAACATAAAATTGAAGAAAACAAGGAACTCTGTTGAGTGGGCTTTAAGTGCTGCATACGATAGACTTAGTAGAATACCCAAAATACCCGAGAATGGATTGGCATTATTTGCAGGCATGAACCCTGATACTGGGGAGTCGACAGTTGTGATGCTTGTCCCAGCATATGTATTCGGCTATACACTATCAACCT
>OFEJ01000572.1_pt1 | contig 11434 bp, 20 predicted proteins | sample 1521051 | NCBI WGS metagenome assembly OFEJ01 (sample SAMN06268701, study PRJEB24108) | sediment metagenome | isolation source: Joseph's Coat, Yellowstone National Park, Wyoming, USA | place: USA:Joseph's Coat, Yellowstone National Park, Wyoming, USA | reverse complement strand
TGTGATGAAGATGTTAAGAACTACGGCATTAAGAAGTACGGGCTGAGGGAGGATCAAGCCTGGCTCTGTGCCCACATGGAGTAGTTTTCCAAATTGCGTATAGGCAGTTTGGTTAAAAACCACGTGTTTTTACCCACCGATTTCTCCTTGAACCTCCCTCGCCAGGACTAGCCCGAGGAACCTCTCCAGCATCTGTGCTATATCGCTTATGCCCAGGTCTGGTCTCGCTGCTATTAGTATCTGCATTATCCTCTCTATGCGGTTGAGAGGCTGTGTTGCCTTGAGTAGTTCCTCGTACTTGGTTTGCCAATACGCCACCTGCATCTTGAGCATCTCGTTCTCCTCACGAAGCTTCTGCAACTCATCCCTGTACTTAGTGTACGTGCCCAACGCATCAGCGATTGTCTTAGCAGCAACATCAAAGATGGCACTGGGGTCATCCCTAGCCTTGGCGATGACGTCATCTGACGGCAAGCCAGACGCAGCGAGGGCGAGCCACGTAGTAACCCACATGTAACGCCACATCGAGTCATCATACTTCTTGACAAACTCGAACCTACGCCTAAGCAACTCCCTAAGCTCCGCAAGCATACCAACAGCCTTGCCAGACGGCCCAATTGACTCACCAACAATCCCCTCATCACTCGTTGCCACAGTGGCAACGCCCTTCCTCGACTTCTCAACCCTCTGGCCCCTGAACTCCATCAACAACTCATTAACATCGAAACCAGCCGAGTACCCGTACTTAGCCAATAACTCCGGCAGTACGGCTATTATGTCCTCACAGCCCTCATCATCAGCAGTGCACAACACCCTACGCTTATTGTCAGGAGTCCTAAGCAGAAGCCTAGTCTTCCCACTCCTCGACCTCCAAACACTCGGTATTATGAAGCCCCTCTTAATCAACTCCTCAGTCTTAGCCAACAAAGCCCTAAAACCACCAACCTCACCAGGCTGCTCCCCCTCACTAGGTTGCCCACCTTGAGGTTGCCCCTCACCACCACTTGGTGGTTGCTCGGTTGGCTGATTAGGTTGTTCACTCGGTTGCCCTTGCCCCTCTTTCCTCTCCTCATCGTTTTGCCCACCAGGCTCACTCATCAATTGAACTGTTTAACAGAGATAATTTAAATCCTATCCCTATCCCTCCTAAGATCCTCAACAACATCGGTTGGTCTTGTCTGTTTCACGCCAAACCTGTTCGCGAACTCGCTTGGGTGTATGTACTCACAGCCAGCCCTCTGTGCAGTAACATCATCGCCAGGGTTGTCACTGACGTATATGCACCTCAAGCCTGGGTATTTGGCTTTCGCATTAAGTAATGCCTGGAGCCTATTGCCGGGAACAACAATGTGCTCGAAAGGCAAGTTAGCACAGTTGACGCTCTCGCTGGCAATGACAACACGGGCACCCAAGGCAACCAAGAAGTTAAGGTCAGCTAACCTAACAGGACCAGGTGGAACGCCTGTCTCTATTGTCCCATCGCAGTCGAATAGAAACAAAAAACCAACCACAAGTTATGCACATAATTTTTAATTTTAAATTTTAACGTGAAAAGGGTATCGTTTTGAGTTAAGAATTCTTTATCTCATTAAGTGTACTTTTGTTGGCGCAATGTAGTTAACAAGTGATGAGTAGATTTCATCGACGCACTGCTTGTCGTTGCAGATCTTTGCGTACCTGACAGCCTCTCTAACACTCAGTGAGTACTCACTTACTTTCTCAGCGATGTACTTAGCCAACTCTGGATCCTTCCCATACCTCTTAACCAACACATTGCTGACTACCCGCAAGTACTCCTCTTTCACGTACGGCTTCAATTGAAACACCCAGAACCTGTCAAGCAATTCACGTGGCAATTTATTAATGCGGTTGGCAGCAGCGAAGACCCAGACCTTCATGGGCACGTCAATGCGTAGTTTGTGCAAGCTAACAACAAGTCTTTGGCTCTCCATGAGCGTGAGCAGTATTGATATGTCATCCTCACTCCTAAGCTTATCAATCTCATCAATAATGAGGTACTTAGGTCTCCTAGCCAGGAGTATGTCCCTAATCCCAGCCTTGGTGGCAGTACCCATGGTGACAAACGTGCTACCAGGCAATCTCTCAATCTCCATCAAAATCAATGACTTAGCAGTTGATGGAGGACCATACAACAATACGTGAATAGGCTCTTGATTAACAACAATGCGTTTAATCACGGCTTTCAAGTCATCATAACCCTCTACAACCTCTAGGAAGTCGGGCGGTAACTCAGTCTTTTCGGTGGCCGGTGCAGAGAACATACCCAAGAAGGTTTCAAGCTTTTGTAAGTCGACAGCTAAGTTATACATGGTACGACTCCTTGTTTGGATTGTGACCTTAAGTACACCTATCTCAACCAACTGCTTAAGAAGCCATGCAGGTACACCGACCTCTGACCACTCAAAACCGTAACTACACACGCCAGGACTATCACTGTGCTTTATTGGGCAATTCTTGACCCAATCAACAATCTTACGCAAATAACCAACAACGTCAGTCTCAGGGTGATCCTCGATGAACTTAACAAGCGGTAGTAGCTCACTCATTTGTTGCTCACTCATGCTACCACCTCCCTAGCCTTCCTCCTTATGTACTTAAGCATCTCCTCACTCAAATTAAATTCCTTGACTACAATATTATTTGAGACACCAACCCTAACCGCTGCAACAGCCGCGGCGATCACCGGGCTGACAGTGCTGTTTTTAAGTATGTTGTTGAAAACCGGGATGGCTGACTCATCAAGCATCGACAACTTATAGGCACACGATAGTTTTTCACGCAAGTAATCAACACGTATTGTCTTCAAATGAGCAATAATGAAATTCGTTATTTGAGACTCATCCTCACTGTACTCCCTACAAAGAAGCCTATCAGCAATGGCCCTCGCAGACCTAACGATCATTAACAAGTCAGAATTACCGTAATTAAGAAGCAACATCCTGAACTTAACCGCACACCTGCCTCTACAATTCAGAGTGAACTCCCTAAGTATCGCCCGCATTAATGATCTCTCCTTATCGTCCTCACCAACTATTCTCACCAACTCCTCTATCTCTACATGATCCATACAAGAAGCAATAAATTAACTGATTTATAAACTTAAACCAAAAAGAAAGAACGGTTCTAATCATCACAGCAAGTATCATCACAAAATCAGAGACCCGGGTTTTAATCACCGCGGTTGAGACAACGATCTGCACCAATCCCGAATTGTTTCTGTGCGTAATCATCAGCTTCATCATAGCAATCTGACACAACCGCAATCCGCCAGCCACCATGGCTGTGAAAACATGCCTTGTACACCTCACGTACCTTTTCGCAAACGTTGAAATACTTATCCATTATCTCAACAAGCGTGTCTTCAATATCATATATCTTTGGCTTGATATCATTAATTTCACGGCATAGACCCTCATTCTTGCATATTTGCTCCCTACGAAGTGCTCTTAAAACACGCCCTAACCTTACCTCTAAATCAGTGGCCCCCTTAAGTATTGACACCAACTCATTAAGCACCTCATCCTTTGCCTGCTCCATCACAAAGACCTATTCTAACTCACTTATAAATTTTAGCTTGGAAAGAAAAATGATGATTTTTAAGTTTGGTTGGCTTGGTACTTATTTATAACGGGTATAGGTCCCTCACATCCTTTTGTTTCGTTGCGGGTATCTTTTCCAAGCGATTGACAGATGGATGATAGTCATAACCACCGCTTATTCTTTTGCCACTGATTTCCCCAGCAGTGTTGGTGTACAGAAGTGTCTCATCCCACGAGTAATATCCTCCCACGCTATCTTGTCTGTACTCAAACCCTTTACGCCTTACCGTGGCACTCTCCCCTGGCTTTAAACACAGATACTCATAAACTGAGCACTCTGGTCCCCTACACCTTATGTATGTAAACCATACCCCACCGCCTTCAATACTAACGCTGTCTTTAAAGTCAGGTGATGACCCACCAACATCCTCACATCTATAACCCTTAGCTTCTAACTCCCTTATCAACCTCTCCTTATCCTCGTAGTTATACACCTTACCCAGGTACTCCACCATACACACTCCTTTATTTTAACTCACTTATAAATTTTATCTCTTAGGAAAAGGAAAAGAAAAAGATGATGATTTTGATTTTAAATGAGAACTACACTACTTATGGTTTATGGGTCGTCTCGTGGTAGTGCTCCATCTATTATGTTAGATAGTTTATTCAACACGTCAGATATGCATCTTAGTGCATTCACATAAAACGTGTTTGCATCACTAAAGAACTTATCAAACAGCTCGGCCAACGTGAGTTTCTGCGGATCCGCACTCATTACGTAGTACAAACATTTTGTGAGGTAGCCCTTGATCCTGAGTTCAGTTAGTTTAAAGTCATTAGCTACAATAAAGTAACTAGCGTTCCTTCCAACAAAGCTGTTTATTTCAACAGATAAATCATTCAACTCCCTCACTACATCATACAGCTCCTTGATTTTCCCCATATCACCCAACTTATTCATCACGTCCATAAGACTTACTTGCGTTTGCTCTGACACCCCACTCACCGAGTAGCACTTATTTTATCTAACTTATAAATTTTATCCTCACAAAGAATTTATGGAAAGAAAGGAAAAAGAGAGAAAGGTGGTTTTGATTTTGAGAGAGATTGGTCTTTGGTTTATGGGTCGTCTGGCGTCAATTCTTCAACTTCGTCCTCAAGCTTCGAAATCCTATCTTCTAAACTAGCTAATTGTTGCTTTACCTCGCTTATTTCAGCGAACACACCTGGCAATAAACGCGTAATTCTTTCAATTGCTGCAGCGTATTCCTTTAACGCATTGTTGAAATACTTCATATCATTAAAGAAGTCATCAAATACTTTGTTTATTGTTAAGCCGTCCAAAGTGCCGTAACTACGTAACCATTCAACCTCATTAGTCCTTCCTTTTACGATCACCTCTCCATACCCCTCGTTGAGAACATGTATCGAGAAGTACGTCTTGAGTTTCTTTATCCACGCGGTCATATCATCGGCTATATTCTTCAACTTAGTGAGTTCATCATCAAGCACCTTCATCTTGCTCTTTACGAGCTCCTTAAGCTTTGTCACTTGTTGATTTAACTCCTCGATATTTCTCATAATTTCTTCTGCCTTCTTTCTTATTTCTTCAGGAGAGACCGCTTCTTGGGAGGTCTGGCTTGACATCCCACTCACCGAGAGTAGTTTATTTTAACTGACTTATAAATTTTACCTCACCATATGCATGCGTTACATGACTCATACTCAGTGCCTGATAGGTAATCAGTTATTGGTTGTTGCTTCCTGAACTGCTCCCACCACTGTCTCAGTGTCAATTTCTCTTTCTCAAGTGGTTTTGGGTATGATGGCTTCTCGCTTCTAGTTCTATTGCTCTGTATGGTGTCATCAATCTTAACCAACCTCTCAATAACGTCAGGGTAGTTCACCGCAATCTTTACGAGTTTTCTGTATGATGTACCCGCTAAACACAAGCACTCTCCCGATGATCCAATTCGCCAAACTGGGTTCCGTGGTATTTTGAATTTCTCAATCAACTTCTCAATCATTTCATCACCGAGCCTGAGCACGGGGTACCACGCCTTCACGCAAATATCGCCAATCGCCGAGTGGTAACACCGAGTGTCAAACACCTTCTCGTAAAAGCCTAATCTGAACAAGCTTTCTGGGCCTCTTACACCAAGAACAACAACATCACCGAACCTATAGTTCTGCCTTAGGAACTTAACAAGTGGTTTCAACTTAAGCTCATAGTAACACCAACGCTTATTTGGTGGATATAGCGATGGCCAATAAGGATACTTCCTTACGTACTCCTCAAACGTCTCCTCTGGCCGTAAAACAATCAACCCAGCATTTAACCAACCTGCATACTCCCTGACGTATTTCTCTGTGTCAGGTATGTTGATTGTTGTGTCAATGTGAACAAGGTAGAATGGAACACGCTTAGCATCGGCTACACGTTTTGAAACAAAACACGAAACAGCACTATCCCTACCACCACTGAAAAAGCAATAAAAAACCATCAACAATACTTATCCTAACTAACTTATAATTTTTACTCAAATAATGAATATCTCGGTGTAGTTTCGTATGACTTTATTGTTGTCATTAGCAGCAATTGAAAATCGCGTAAGACGCCACATTATCCTGTACTTAGCCGTTTTCAACAATTCAATTTCCTCACTAACATCGGCAGGCATGTATTTGAGAATGACGTAATTGGCGATATTCCTCTCTTTGATGATCCTTATCGCTTTCATTATTTTGGGGAATGGAACATGGCCGTAGTAAAGGTAATCCCTACCGCTCTCTTTGATTTTTGATGATGGTGTGGTGTTGTATGGTGGATCCATCACGGCAGCATCAAATCTTTCACCGAGCCTATTCAATGCATCAATCATGTCAGCCTGTATGAACTTGCGAGACTTAACCAACCAATCCCACTTAACAATATCAACACCGACCACCTCTAAACTGTTACTACATTTTTCATAGAAACCACCAACACCAAAGTTTAAATCAAGCACTTTCTTGATGTTGAAAATAGAAAGTAAATGACAGAAAAAGCAGGAGAAAGGATTACTGTGGCATCTACCATCCCTCTGCCAATCACGTTGATCCTCTACCGCAAAAACAAAATTGAAAATCCCCCTACCCACAATTAAACCTAACTTAACTAACTAATAAATTTAAACTTAAGGAAAAAAGAAAAGGAAAAAGGGTTTGATTTTGGTTTTTAGGGTTTGTGGTTTATTGGCACGTGTTAGCGATTGGTGTAACCTTAACAATCAACGTATTGCCATACCATTTATATTTGATCTTGAAATTACTAATCTCTATAACGTGGTTGTTATATATTGCTGAAATCTTTTCCCATCCAGTTTTGAGATTGCGAATGAAAATGCCGTAGTCATCAACATCAAAATCGCTTTTCTCATCATCATAGATTAGCGTTAAATCACCATCATCATCAATCAACACACATGCATTACGTTCCTTAAACCCAGGAAAAACCACGTAATCACCGCACACAACTAACGCATCATACTTACCACCATCAATCTCCCACTCATACGCATCACCAAAGGTTTTATTTACAACCCTTACCCTAACCATCAACAATACTTATCCTAACTGATTTATAAATTTTAACCTCATTAAGGATTGGTTAAGAAAGGAAAGGAAAAAAGAAAGGTGATTTTGATGGGTTTTAGGCACTAATACGGTCTATTCATGCACGCAGTATTTTTCGTAGTACTTACCCATTGTGCCGTTGAACAACAGTTTCAGTTTTCCGTTATGCCAATCATATTTATATGCCCTAACACGTACTGCCATGAACGGTATTTCCAACCATTCAGTTGGCGATTGTGTGGTTATCATTGACATATCATATAGCTTTTCATAGCCCTCAGGCGGATAGAGATAATAAACAAAATCAGCGTCAGTTTCCCTCACTTTAGTGTTATTGGGTATCAAGTAGATATAACCCGATGGTATCAGTGGCGTTTTGTTTGGTCTATCTTCCTTTTGCCATGTGCTCGCCAAATATTTCATGTAGCTGACTATTATTGACGCCAAATCATCCATCCCATTTATATTTGCATACGTGTTTGATATTCCGTTTCTTATCACACGGTCTTTGAGGTATTCACATAACAAACACATAAATCCATCAGGGTATGCATTATACATCACATACATTGTTGCGATACGTGTGTATTTCCTTTTGTTGTTTCCACGGTCATAGACCACCAACAACCCACGTGTACCCATTTTCCCACCAAAAACAATTTATTTTAACTGATTTATAAATTTTAACCTCAAAGGATTTATGAGAAAGGAAAGGAAAAAAGAAAAAAGAAAGGTGATTTTGATTTTGATGGTGCTAAGCAATGGTTACTTATTGTTCCTGCTCTGTTTCATATTCTTTTTTCTCATATTCCTCATTCAATTTCCTCATTTTATCCCTTATTTCCGCAGGTATTTTAACGTTAAACAGCTTTTCCATTGCGTCAATGATGTACTCAATGTTATCCGCTATATCCAGTGCCACATTATGTATTGAATCAATGCATGCATACATATCATAGTTAGATTCATAGCACACGTTACTCGCTATATCAATCGCTATGTCCATAGCACTCTCATAAACCCTAAACAGTTTCTCTATCACCTCATTTGTTGTGTATTCCGCCATACCCATCAAATACCCTTATTTTCACTGATTTATAAATTTTAACCTCAATAAGAATTGATTAAGAAAAGAAAAGAAAAAAGAAAGGTGGTTTTGACGGGTTTTTAGGCATTAAACGGCTTAGTCTAAAGCCCTGCGTCCCATGACATAGTCCTGTATATGTGTGATTACAAACACCCCTTTAGGTATTTCAACGGCAGGGTGTTCATCATGTCTTAACATCACGGGTTTATCAACCACCACATACACCTCACGCCATGTTTTGTACACCTTAACACCTGTGAGAGTATGGTTATGCCCTGTTTCTCCGTGTATTATAACGGCATCAGGCATTATGTTCATGTTCCCTATCGTATCATTCTCTTCCACACGTTTTGCATGGGTTGGTAGCTCAGGTATTTCCCACAGGATTACATCTCCCTGACGGATAACTCTTATTGTCTTTTTCTCAGGCATATTGGTCATAAAGAAATATTTTAACTGATTTTTAAGTTTTAACCTACGTGCTAAACCATTCTAAACCTCAATGATTTCAACGCTCTCATTATCATTCAATTGCTTCCTGAGATAACTATCACGTAGACCGTAAATAAACTCAGTACACGGTTTCATAGGCATGCTAACGCATATGTATGGTAGTGAGATTGAGAATGATTGATTAGTTAGCTTATCAATGCCAATTATCCATGATCCCAAAGTCCAAAATCTAAGGTGCTGATAATAAATCAAATCAACCTTAACCCTAATGAATTTTTCATTCATTTCAAATCCACCTAAGAGCGGTATAGCGTTATCATTATTCACGGCAATCCTCACGGTCTTATCCATGTGGTCAAATTCAACATAACTATGATATCTTTCAGCGTACATACGTGCTCTATCATGATTGCTGAAACCACTCAAATACCTTGTAATAAGGAATTGATTGATATACGGCTTAACCATCCTAACCACAATGTTATGCAACCTAATCTTTCTTTTCAACCACATAAGCTTTTTCTTTGCGATTGGTCTCAGAATATCATATAGTGCTTTTTGTGCGTAAAGAATGTTCCTTATGTAACAATCAATCGCATCACCATTATAACATGCCTTATCAACGTAACTATTAAACGTATATCTCACATCATAAAAATGCATTAAGCCATACCTATATAAATTATCATACTTATCCCATACGTATCGCCTTAACACATCATACATCAATAACTTAATCACATAATCTTTCTGAGACTTTTTGGTCATGTCAAACACAAAAACCTCATATTTAGCGTATGGTAAATAAATACGTGCTCTCTTTTTCATTTCCTCAATCACATCACCAGGTATATACCAAATACCCCATACCTTATCAATCCTCTTTAATTTACGGTACCTATAACTCCTGTATAGCAAATCAACGTTATGCTTACCCTTTGTGGTTATTAAAAACGGTATCGCTTTAGCACTGTTATCATATTTCTTGACAATAACCGTTATAAAGCGATTACGTAACAGCTCACTCAAAAACTCTTTATCTCCCTCTAAGTCTTTTTTCCATACCAAAACCCATGCATCTATATTACTTTCCATGCGTTTTTCTATGTTGCTTAAGGCATCTCTCTCATTGATTAGTTCCGCATCCATTACCCATGACATCACCATAACTTATTTTAGCTTATTTTTAAATTTTAACCTCAAAAAGAAAGAAAAACTGAATTTGATTTTTAGGCATTGTGGGTTATGGCTTAGGCATTGATTTTTTCAGCCAGGAATTGCTCTAACTCTTTAACGTTAGCCTTAACCATCCATGCCTTATCCCTAACAATCACCACAAAATCACTACGTGGAATTAACTCATTTAGTTGCAACACCATAACGCCATCATCCCTGTATATGATTTTCACCTTTTTCGCATTCATCAACATGCCTTATTTTCACAGATTTATAAGCTTTACCACCATAAAACAAAAGAAATTGATTTTAACATCAATGATTATGGGTTACGGCTTATAGCGTCCTGCATTCATGTACACATACCCTATTATTTTTGCTATTGTATTCAACCACTGTGACGCTATTTTTCCATCTCTCATTTTCCTCATAAACATCCCACAGAATACCCGCTATAGCATCCTCTAAGTTTATGAATGACCTTTCTTTCACGCCTTTCATAAGCCATTCATAAACAGGCTTTGGGATTTGGATACATGCACACACTTTTACGTAGTCTTTCCTGTATGTTTCCTTTATCTTTGCCATCACATAACTTATTTTAGCGAATTATATAAACTTTACCACCATAAAACAAAAGAAATTGAATTTTGATTTTAAGGATTGTGGGTTTAGTTATAATATCGCATTTCACCACATAACATTTTCATTTACAATCTATTTCAAATGCATCCTCAAGTAATCTAACCCATACTTCAGGTGTCTCTGGGTAGTAAACCAAGTAGAGCTTTATTGTGAATTCACAACCCTTATATGTTATAATGATTAACCCCCTTTCCGTGTCCACGTGTTTAAATTCAATGATACCCCTACGGCTCAATTCAATCAATGAGCCCACAACCCTCCTAACAATCTCCTCCTCTTCCTCCCTAAGGTGCATATCTCTCACTGCGTTGGTCGCTCTTTTTGCAATTAAGCAGTGCTTTCCTCACAATACCAAATGGCGGTATTTCTATTTCCCTAAACTTTCCGTTCAGGACATCAACGTCAAAGCACGTGAACCACCTAACGTTTATATCATACACCTTACTGTAAATCACACCTAAATACCTACCACTTTGCTTTATGATCCAATACGCATATCCATCAACCATTGCATCTACACGCCTAAGCGTTTCAACGTTTAGAGCGTAAGCCTTAACCACAGCATCGCTCAGGATCTCAATGATGTACCTATCACCGAGCTTTTTCGCTATCAAGTCACTCATTGCGATCACCATCACCGACTCTCTCTGAGGCTTTAGCCACATCATAGTATTGCCACAGGATGCGGATTATGAAACTCTCAGGATCCATAGCTAACTCATGCGTAACAGCCTTAAGCCATTTAGCGAGAGACCCAGGTATTTCTATGCATATCCTTTCGTCTTCTATTTCTTTTTCTTTCGCTTTTGCCATCAACATGAATTATTTTAGCTCATTTATAAATTTTACGCTTCAATTATTCAAGTAATACATCGTTTTGGTTTATATATCAAAC